>ENA-OPYW01000001-OPYW01000001.1-human-gut-metagenome-genome-assembly--contig:-NODE-1-length-53871-cov-1.685435_pt1 | contig 53871 bp, 57 predicted proteins | sample MGYA00242473_ERZ504483 | MGnify/ENA primary metagenome ERZ504483 (study PRJEB26092, sample SAMD00036221) | human gut metagenome | host: Homo sapiens | study: EMG produced TPA metagenomics assembly of the...
TTGTTTGTTTCCATCAGGTGGTTCATTTTTTCAAGATCGATATTTGTTAACATAATACTTACTCCTAATAGTTAGATTTTCTTGAGTTCGCTAAGAGTGTAGCACCACCGAAAACAGCATTCAATAAAAATCATTCGACTATTTTCGACCTTTTTCGACCTGGTGTCTGAAAAATGTATTCTCTTTTTCTGAAAAATGGTCTATACTACAGATAAAATAAAATGGAAAGAGGAAAGATCATGAGAGATGATAATTGTATTTTCTGTAAAATAGCAAATGGAGAGATTCCATCAGCAACATTATATGAGGATGAGGAGTTCAGAGTAATTCTGGATCTTGGACCGGCATCAAAAGGACATGCGCTGATCCTTCCGAAGAATCATTACCGCAATCTGTATGATATTGACGAGGCAACAGCTTCAAAAGCAATCTGTCTGGCGAAAAAGATGATTACAAAGATGACGGATGTACTTGGGTGTGATGGTTATAATATCGTTCAGAACAACGAAGAGGCAGCTGGACAGACGGTATTCCATTTCCATATGCACTTAATCCCAAGATATAAGAATGACAATGTAGGTCTCGGATGGCATATGGGAGAACTTACAGAAGAAGATAAGAAAGAAATACTTGAAAAATTAAAGTAGTACTGGAGAAGATATGTTAACGGAAAATCGCGAATTCAATGAGATTTATGAACAATATAAAAATCTCATTCTAAAAGCGGCATACACTTATTCAGGCAGTTATAGTGCAGCGGAAGATATTACTCAAGACACTTTTCTGAAACTGTATATGGGATATGACAGCATGAAGAAGAAAAATATTTCTTCATGGCTGTTTACAACGGCAAAAAATGCGGCATTAAATTACAAGAAAAAGCATAGCCGGGAGATTTTCGAGATTGATGAGAATTGGGACAGTGAAGAGGATACCGAGAAATATGAAGCACAGGTAAAAAGTGCAGAGGAACAGTTTCTGGAAGATGAGCTTCAGAAACAAAGGTTAGAGCTTCATGAAAAGATTTTCACCAATTTGATGGAAAAGAATGAAAGATGGTACGATGCTATTGTCCTTGTATATTACATGGAGATGCCTCAGGCAAAAGCAGCAGAATTAATGGGCATTCGACTTGAAGTGCTTCATAGCCTTCTGCACAGAGCAAAGAAATGGATTAAGAAAAAGTACGGAACGGAGTACGAAGAAATGAACCGGGAAGACTAAGAGCAAAACCAAATGTTTACTGTTCAATGTACAAAGAAAAAGTGTATAAGGAACAGTGGTGCCGATAGTTTCCCGGTATCTTTTTGAATACTGTAGTTTTATGAAGACGGTTGCCAGTAGATGAACTACATTATTTTGTGGCAGCTTCCTCAATGAGGCCGATAATAGTAGCAATCGGATCTTGCTGCCCAGAATTGTGCATTGCATTTATGAACTGCTCACGGTTTTCGTACAGGTTATGAACTGCATCCAAAAGCGTTGCATTCGTAAGCTGTTCTTCCTCGATTACAAGACTGAATCCCTGACGCTCGAAAGAGTGTGCGTTAAGAATCTGATCACCACGACTTGCACGGGCAGAAAGCGGAATCAGAAGATTCGGTTTTCTAAGAGCAAGCAGTTCACAGATTGCATTCGCACCGGCACGTGAGATAACAACATCTGCAAGAGCAAAGAGATCACGCAGTTCGTTTTTGATATATTCAAACTGACAGTAGCCTTTGATTTCTTTCAGAGAATCATCAACCTTTCCTTTTCCGCAGAGATGGATGATCTGGAACTGTTTCAGCAGTTCAGGAAGGGCAGCACGTACAGCCTCGTTGACAGCTACAGCACCAAGACTTCCGCCGATTACGAGAATGACAGGTTTTTCATCTGTAAAGCCACACATCTTTCTGGCGGCATCCTTATCACCAGTAAGAAGTTCCTGACGAATCGGAGAACCGGTAAGAACAGCTTTTCCTTCCGGAAGAGCATCTAACGTCTCCGGGAAGTTACAGCAGACTTTGACAGCAGATGGAATTGCAAGTTTATTTGCCAGGCCAGGTGTCATATCAGACTCATGAATAATGACCGGAACTTTGCATCGCTTTCCAGCAAGAACAACTGGAACTGAAACAAAGCCGCCTTTAGAAAAAATAACATCAGGCTTTAAGCTTTTGATTAACTTACGGGCTTCACCAAAGCCTTTGATCACACGGAATGGATCTGTGAAATTCTGCAGACTGAAATAACGGCGCAGCTTTCCAGAAGAAATTCCATGATATGGAATTCCAAAAGGTTCAATCAGTTCCTTTTCAATTCCATTGTAAGAACCTATGTATTGAATATCATAGCCTAATTCTCTAAGCTTTGGAATCAGGGCTATATTCGGAGTGACATGTCCGGCAGTACCGCCGCCGGTCAATATAATTCGCTTCATAAATTAACCTCCAGATTTAGTGTAGAGTGCTACTGTTCGAAGTAAATTGAGAACACTAGCCTTATAGCATCATATTACCCTTATTTGAAAAAATGTCAAGAAAAACGGGACACACAAACTGGAGAGAATAAGGTGAAGAAAATGAAAAAACTGAAAAAATTATCATTGGAAAATGAAATGAAAAAAGAAGCTGAACAGATTGAAAAGAAAGTCCGAGAGGATAGATCTCTGGATGACATTAAAGTGTCCGATGAGATGGAAAAAGAGCTTTTCAATAAGATTCAGGATTACGAATACGACAAAAGGCATAAAAAAGTCATCCGCAAAAAGAAGAAAAGCAAGCTTGTAATCGGAGCACTGGCAGCAGTGCTGATTTTGGTGTGCGGAAGTGTGATGACCAGCGTGGGGAGTAAGTCGTATTGGAAAGTTCTGTGGGAACGAGAAAGTGGGGATGAGAATTACAATCTTATCAAATGTTGAAGATATGGAAACGAAAGAGTCTGAGGACATTGATGAAATAGAAATATATAAAGAAATTGCTAAGGTGATGGGAAATTATTTGGTTCGTATGGAATATAAGCCAAGAGGTATGGTATTAAAAAGATATACAATAGATAAAGAACAAAGGATGGCTGTATTATTTTATAAATATGGAGATGAAACAATCAGATATTATATGTATATGAATTCTAAAGATTCTTCTTTGGGCGAAAAATCAGTAGATGACTTAATAGATAAATACGAGATTACAACGAATGGTCATAATATTTCTGTGAAAGAGTATGCGATTAAGAATTCGGAACAAAAAAGATATACAGCCGATTTTGAAAATAAGGATATTCAATATCAAATTAAAGGCAAACTAAAAAGAGAAGAATTGGATGAAATTATAAAAAATTTATTTTTTATGTAAAAATGCGTAAGTTTTTTAACTCTCAGTTGTTTACTTATCAGAAGGCAATAATAAAAGGGGGAAGATAGTCTTATGATAAGTAAAAAAATTAGATCAGTTATTACAAGTGTTATGGTTTTCTGCTGTATAGCAGGAGTATCTTTGACAAATGTTAAAGCAGATGATAGTGCTCCAAAGTCAGTTGATGGATCATATTTGACATCAGCAGATTCATCTACAGGTTATACACCTAAGGATGAACGTGGAAAGCATTTGATGGATGGTCAGTGTTCAATAACAAAAAGCGGAACAAAACGTATTTATACGTATGGTGCTACCACAGCAGATCATACAGTTGATGCAATTGCAGTGATTGTATATGTAGATCAGTATAATGAGAAAGATGATGAATGGTATCAAATTGATGCTTTTTCTAAGAAAGTAGAGAATGACTATTATGTTGCTGCATCGAAGTCTATTCAAGTTGACCGAGGATATTATTACAGAGTGCATGCAGATCATTTTGTAAGAATGGGTGAAGAGCCTATTGAAGAAACGTGTTCATTTACTGATGGCATCTTAGTCCCATAAGCATCTTTCTCCCACATCAACGGCAGAAGATGCAGGCCGTGGGCTGGCCTAACAGCCGCTGCGCGGTGGTTCGCTCGGACACTCACAAATTAGATTCTAATAGATAAAAGTGAGAGCCTTGTTCCTTGATACACCACAATTAAATAAATGAGCATATAATCACCAAAAGCGGCTGTTAATCAGTCCATGGACTAGTAGGGCAGAAGGGAAGGATTGAATCAAGAGTAGCGATCCTTCCCTATTAGTTTGCCATTTTTCAACTATTTTCCTGTTGCTTCTTTCAGTGCCTGAGCAAGCTGATCCGGACAGGAAGTTTTCTTGAATCCACACTGGATTCCTTCCAGGCGTGAGATGGCCTCATTTACATCCATTCCTTCAACCAGGTGGGAAATTCCCTGCAGGTTACCGTTACATCCGCCAACGAAGGAAACATTATGAATCTTGTTATCTTCAATATCAAAGTGAATGCTCTGGGAACAGACACCTTTTGTTCTATAATCCATATCTAGATATCCTTTCTTTTTAAATTTTAGATCTTTAGTTACCTTTTGAATTATAGCAAATCAAATATAAAAAAACAATTTTTCTTTTCACATCTTTCATCATGATTTTCCTCAATACGACAATTTTGATTTTTGCTGTAGAAATCTGTAGAACGATTTATGCGGACAGAATATAAAATCAGGTTTATAATATCTACAAACGTAACGAAGGGGAGTCCCGAACAGTTACGCAATATTTTTAAAACCAGGAGGGGTTGCTATGTTAAGAGAACTGGCAGTGAACACAAGAGTCATCTATTATCTGATGGCACTTCTGGGCATAATCGGAGTGCTGGCGAAAGCAGTGAATCAGCAGACATTGAATCAAATGCTGAAGGCGGCAGGGAATATGTCCAAGAGTACACACCGACTGATAAAACTCGTAAGAGCAAAATACGAACATGCATGTATGGTACATGACAGTGTAGAGAATACGAATGCATTTGTGGAGAAATATATTTATGAATATAGAGGATTTTTGTTTGGGATTCATACCTGGAGACAGATGGAATTGTTGACGGTGTGGTTTGTTGGAATTCTTGCAGCTCTTGGTGCATTCGAATGTTATATTACTTATGGATTTTCAGGTGCGGCGTATCAATATATAGAAACAGGATTAGCAGAGATGGTACTTCTTTTTGTTATCAGTCATCTTTCAGACGAACAGTACAGCTTAATGCTGTCAGGATGTATATGGTGGATTATCTTGAGAATAATTGTGCATTTCACATAAAGAGACAGCGGACTACGGATAGAGAAGAATTGAATGTGATTGCTGCGGAGAATACCGGAAAGCAGGAGTGGGAAGAAAAGAAAGGGGAAAGAGAGATACACAGAGAAGACGACGTACAGAGTGGAAATAAAACGAAAGCAGAGAGGACGGAGTTGCCGATCAATATCGAGGGGGAACCAAGAACGGTAGAGCCGGCAAGGAATCCGTCAGGAAATTCAGAGAGAGAATTAGATAGAGATTCAGGAAGAAATGCAGAAAGAGAAGCGGCGATCCGTCAGATATTGGAAGAATTTTTAACATAACGAAAACTAAAATTTCTTGAGCAGCATTTGTAAATAAGGTATAATAAAAAGCAGTTGGTAGCCGCCGGTCATGGAATATCAGGAATGGCGGCAGGGAAAGAAGAACCAACTGCTTTTTTAGGGCTTATAAACAAGAAAAGAAAGTAACTGATTAAGACAGGTACAAAGAGTAATAGGAGGAGTTGCCATGTTAAGAATAGGAATGCTGACCAGTGGTGGAGACTGCCAGGCACTTAACGCAGCAATGCGCGGTGTTGTAAAAGGAATTTGCAACAAGCGCAAAGATGTAGAAATCTATGGATTTAAAGATGGATACAAAGGTCTGATCTATTCGGAGTTCAATATGTTGACATCAAGGGATTTCTCGGGAATCCTGACACAGGGTGGAACAATTCTTGGTACATCCCGTCAGCCGTTCAAACTGATGCGTGTGCCGGACAAGGATGGAATAGACAAGGTGGAGGCAATGAAGCACACATATCATAAGCTTCATCTGGATTGTCTTGTTGTTCTTGGAGGAAATGGAACTCATAAGACAGCAAATCTTCTTCGCGAGGAAGGACTCAATGTAGTGACACTGCCGAAGACAATCGATAACGATTTGTGGGGAACAGACATGACATTTGGATTCCAGAGTGCAGTTGATATCGCAACAGATACGATTGACAGAATCCATACAACAGCAACTTCCCACAGCCGTGTATTTATTATCGAGGTTATGGGTCACAAAGTTGGTCATGTAACTCTGCATGCCGGAATTGCAGGCGGAGCAGACGTAATTCTTCTTCCGGAGATCCCATATGATATTAAAGCAATCAAGAATGTGATCGACAAACGTACACAGGCAGGTAAGAGATTTACAATTCTTGCTGTTGCAGAGGGTGCGATTTCCAAAGAAGATGCAAAACTGAAAAAGAAAGAGTACAAAGAGAAGCTGGCGAACAGAAAATATCCTTCTATTGCTTACGAACTGGCAGAACAGATTGGAAAAGAGACAGACAAGGAAGTTCGTATCACAGTTCCCGGACACACACAGAGAGGTGGCACACCTTGTTCTTATGACCGTGTATTTGCAACAAGAGTCGGAGCGAAGGCAGCAGAATTGATCCTGAATGAAGAATACGGATATATGGTAGCCATGAGAAATGGTGAGACAGTGAAAGTTCCGTTGGAAGAGGTTGCAGGAAAGCTGAAATATGTTGATCCGAACTGTGGTCTGATCAAAGAAGCGAGAACAATCGGTATCAGCTTCGGAGACGAGGTGTAATTCATGTCATATACGGCGCTATACAGAAAGTTCCGTCCTTCTGAATTCGAAGATGTAAAAGGACAGGATCATATTGTTACAACGCTTCAGAACCAGATTAAGGCGAACAGGATCGGACATGCGTATCTGTTTTGCGGAACGCGAGGAACCGGTAAGACAACGGTTGCGAAAATATTTGCGAAGGCAGTAAACTGTGAGCACCCGGTAAATGGAAGTCCATGCGGAGAGTGCGAGATGTGTAAATCTATCGCTGCCGGCACTTCAATGAATGTGATCGAGATCGATGCTGCATCGAACAATGGTGTTGACAATATCCGTGAGATCCGGGAGGAAGTGACATATCGACCGACAGAAGGTAAGTATAAAGTATACATTATCGACGAGGTGCATATGCTTTCCATCGGAGCATTTAACGCATTGCTTAAGACACTTGAGGAGCCGCCGGAGTATGTTATTTTTATTCTGGCGACAACAGAAGTGCATAAAATCCCAATTACGATTCTTTCCAGATGTCAGCACTACGATTTCAAGAGAATCAGCATTGAGACAATTACAGACCGTATGCGTGATCTGATGCAGACAGAACAGGTAGAAGTGGAAGAAAAAGCACTTCGCTATATCGCAAAGGCGGCAGACGGATCTATGCGTGATGCACTCAGTCTGCTGGATCAGTGCATTGCATTTTATCTGGGACAGAAGCTGACGTATGATCATGTGCTTGAAGTACTTGGTGCGGTGGATACGGATGTGTTCAGCCGCCTGCTTCGGAAAGTATTGGAAAGAGATGTTGCCGGAGTTCTTGATATCGTGGAAGATCTGGTTATGCAGGGGCGTGAACTGACCCAGCTGGCCGCAGATTTTACATGGTATCTGAGAAATTTGCTTTTGGTTAAAACTTCTGATAATATAGAGGACGTGCTGGATGTGTCTACGGAAAATATGCTGCAGCTCAAGGAAGAATCAAAGATGATTGAACTTGATATGCTGTTGCGTTATATCCGTATATTCTCAGAACTTTCCGGTCAGTTGAAGTATGCGACGCAGAAGAGAGTGCTTCTGGAAGTTGCACTGATCAAGCTTTGTACTCCGGCGATGGAGACTGGTCAGGATGCACTTCTGGACAGGATTCGTGCGGTAGAAGACAAAGTAGAGAAAGGACTTGCTGCAGCCGCAGATATGCCGCAGCGAGTTGTTTACGTGAATGGAGATGATGCGTCATCATCCGGATCAGGCGTTGCGGGAAGCAGGGAGGCGAAACCGGAGCTGCCGAATGCAATTCCGGAGGATGTGCAGGAAGTGGTGAAGAATTTCCGTTCTATCGCAGATGAAGCGTCAGGTATGATCAGAGGCTTTCTTAAAAAAGCAAGACTGAGTCTTGGTGGTGACAATCGCTTGCTGATTGTACTGCCAGATGCTATGTCGGCAGATATGGTTGGCAGAGAAGATCATGTGCAGGAACTTGAACAGCTCATTGAAGAGAAGATTGGAAAGAAAGTCGAGGTAGATGTCCGCCATGTAGAAGAGGGCAGACACTTTGAGGATACATTTGTGGACATAGAACAGAAAATAAATATGGAAATAACAGTGGAGGATTAGACATGGCAAAGCGTGGAGGATTTCCAGGCGGCGGAATGCCGGGAAATATGGCGAATCTGATGAAGCAGGCACAGAAGATGCAGCGTCAGATGGAAGAGCAGCAGAAAGAACTTGAGACAAAAGAGTTCACAGCAGCTGCAGGTGGCGGAGCAGTAGAAGTAACTGTATCCGGCAAAAGAGAAGTAACAAAAGTAAAACTTGCAGAAGAAGTTGTAGATCCGGACGACATTGAGATGCTGGAAGACCTGATTGTAGCAGCGACAAATGAAGCACTGCGTCAGGTTGAGCAGGAGACAAATGCAGCAGTATCTAAGATGACAGGCGGATTTGGCGGTCTTGGAGGCGGAATGTTCTAATGGATTACTACAGTAATCAGATCAGCCGTCTGATCGAGGAGTTCTCGAGACTTCCGGGAATCGGGAATAAATCAGCACAAAGACTTGCATTTCATGTGATCAATATGCCGGTAGAACAGGTAGAAGGACTTGCGAATGCAATCGTAGATGCCCGCAAGAATGTCCGTTACTGTAAGGAGTGCTGTACGTTGACGGATAAGGATATCTGCCCAATCTGCAGCAATCCGGACAGAGATCATAAGACAATCATGGTAGTGGAGACACCGCGTGATCTGGCAGCGTATGAGAAGACCGGAAAGTACAACGGAGTCTATCATGTACTTCATGGAGCAATTTCTCCAATGCTTGGAATCGGTCCCGGGGATATCCGTCTGAAAGAATTGATGGAGCGTCTGCAGGGAGATGTGGATGAAGTGATCATTGCGACGAATTCCAGTCTGGAAGGCGAGACAACAGCAATGTATATCAGTAAACTTATCAAACCGGTCGGAATCAAGGTGAGCAGGATTGCCAGTGGTGTTCCGGTTGGTGGTGATCTGGAATACATTGATGAGGTAACACTGCTCCGGGCATTGGAAGGAAGAACAGAATTGTAAAAGCATTTGAGACACCGGCAGGAGGGACTGGCTATGGCGAAGAAAAAAGTTACATCTTCAGATGTGGCAAAGCGCGCGGGAGTTTCACAGGCAACGGTCTCGATGGTACTCAATAAGAAGTATAACGTCTCTTTTTCAAAAGAAGTAATCCAGAAAGTGGAGGCAGCGGCGGGAGAACTGGGGTATGAACTTCCGAAACGCAGAACACAGCGTGGAGAGCGACGAGAAAAACTGCTCGTTGTCATCAGCCCGAACCTGACAAACCCATACTATGTAATGCTTTTGCAAGGAATTGAATCAAGGGCAACAGAGCAGGGGTTCGGAATCTTTGTCTGTAATACACAGAGAGATTTAAAATTGGAAGAGCGTTATCTGAAAATGATCTCGACTCTGAATGCACAGGGAATTATCTATATGTGCAATCCGGGAAAATGCTTTCTCGGACAGCTCAAAGAAATGTCTGAAAGGATTCCGGTTGTTGTGATCAATAACCAGGAGAAGCATTTGGATGTAGATGCAGTGGAGTTGGACAATACAAAGCTTGGAAGATTAATGGGCAGACATCTTCTGGAACTGGGGCATCAGCATGTGGCATACATTACACCGCCATTAACTGCGAGACAGAAGCAGAGATTCCGCCGGGTGGAAGGTTTTCTGGATGAATTCAGGAAAGCCGGATATGGCGATCAGGTGATTGTAAAAGAAGCAGATGAAGAATTTGACCGGAATGTTCCGGGAATCGATTCAGAGTACCGCATCGGATATGATCTGACAAAAGAACTGCTCCGGACAGAAAAAGATCTCACTGCAATCGTGGGGCTGAATGATATGATCGCATTTGGGATTATGGATGCACTCCAGGATATGAAGTATAAAGTTCCCGGAGATGTCTCGGTTATGGGATGTGATAATACTTTATTTTCCAAAGTTAAGAAAGTGTCACTTACAACGATCGAGCATTTTGTGGTTCACAAAGGAATGGATGCCTGTGATATCATCATGAAAAAGATCAGTTCAAGGGACTGGAAGTATACGGAATTTGAACCGGTCAGTATTTATCATGTGGAATATGAGCCACAGATCGTGGTTCGTGGAACAACGTCTTATGCGAAGACAAAATAGTTGATGTATAGACGTTGTATTATTTAAAATTAATAAAAAAATAATAAAATTATTACTAATAAAAACAACAAAAACAAACGATTCTGATTTTAGAAAATGTTGATAAAGCCTTTAAAATAAAGATTTTTATACAGAATAAAAACGATTGATATTAACTAATATTAATAAAAACGGTTAATATGTCGGATTATTAAGTGAAAAATGACTATTAATAATTTTTCAGACAGTTGACCTCAGGTTTTGGAAGCTATATAATCAGCTCATAAACAAACGAATTACTGCTGGAAAAACAGTGAGTTGTATCAGTGGTAAGAGGAAGATTCATGTATAGGAGGACTTAAAAATGAAATTTTTTATCGACACGGCTAATGTAGAGGATATCAAGAAAGCAAATGACATGGGAGTGATCTGCGGAGTTACAACAAACCCGTCTCTGATTGCAAAAGAAGGACGTGTTTTTGAAGAAGTTATCGCTGAGATCGCATCTATCGTAGACGGACCAATCAGTGGAGAGGTTAAGGCTACAACAACAGATGCAGAAGGCATGATCGCAGAAGGACGTGAGATTGCAAAGATCCATCCGAACATGGTAGTTAAGATTCCTATGACAGTAGAAGGCCTGAAGGCTGTTAAAGTTCTTACAGCAGAGGGAATCAAGACAAATGTAACTCTGATCTTCACAGCAAACCAGGCACTTCTTGCAGCAAGAGCAGGAGCTACGTATGTTTCTCCGTTCCTTGGACGTCTGGATGACATTTCTACAAAGGGAGTTGACCTCATTGCAGAGATCGTAGAGATGTTCGAAGTAGCAGGAATTGAGACAGAGATTATCGCAGCAAGTGTACGTAATCCAATCCATGTAACAGAATGTGCACTGGCAGGAGCAGATATTGCAACAGTACCTTACAAGGTAATCGAGCAGATGACACATCACCCACTGACAGATGCAGGTATCGAGAAGTTTAAAAAGGATTATATTGCTGTTTTTGGTGAGTAATCCGGGAAATAACGTTAAGACTGAAAATGGAATCAGAATGGAAATTAAAAAGGAGATATCATGAACAAGTTAGAGCTTATGAAAACTGCGAATGAGATCCGGAAAGGGATTGTAACAGCACTGCATAGCGCAAAGGCCGGACATCCAGGTGGATCTCTCTCAGCAACAGAGATTTTTACATACCTTTATTTTGAAGAGATGAACGTAGACCCAAAAGATCCAAAGAAAGCGGATCGCGATCGTTTCGTTCTTTCTAAAGGACACACAGCTCCGGGATTATATTCTACACTTGCGCAGAAAGGATTCTTCCCGAAGGAAGATCTCGTGACACTTCGTCATACAGGATCTTATCTGCAGGGACATCCGGACATGAAACACATTCCAGGTGTTGATATGTCTTCAGGATCTCTTGGACAGGGAATTTCAGCAGCTGTAGGTATGGCAATCGCAGGAAAGCTTGACAATGCAGACTACAGAGTATACACACTGCTCGGAGACGGTGAGATCCAGGAAGGTCAGGTATGGGAGGCTTCCATGCTGGCAGCACATAGAAAACTGGATAATCTCGTTGTTATCGTTGATAATAACAATCTTCAGATTGATGGAGCAATTACAGAAGTCAACTCTCCGTACCCGATCGATAAGAAGTTTGAGGCATTTAATTTCCATGTAATCAATATTGATGGAAATGACTTTGATCAGATCGATGCTGCATTCAAAGAAGCAAAGACAGTAAAAGGACAGCCGACAGCTATTATTGCTAAGACAGTAAAAGGAAAAGGCGTATCCTTCATGGAGAACCAGGTAGGATGGCACGGAAAAGCTCCGAACGATGAAGAGTACAAGATTGCAATGGAAGAATTAGAGAAAGCAGGTGAAGCATTATGTCAGAAGTAAAGAAGATCGCAACAAGAGACAGCTACGGTAATGCTTTGGCTGAACTCGGAACAGAACATGATAACGTTGTAGTACTTGATGCCGATCTGGCAGCAGCTACAAAGACAGGTGTATTCAAGAAAGCACATCCGGATCGTTTTATCGATTGTGGTATTGCTGAGTCTAATATGATCGGTGTTGCAGCAGGTCTTGCAACAACAGGAAAAGTTCCATTTGCAAGTTCTTTCGCAATGTTCGCAGCAGGACGTGCATTTGAGCAGGTAAGAAACTCTGTTGGATATCCACACCTGAATGTAAAGATTGGTGCAACACATGCCGGAATCTCTGTAGGAGAAGATGGAGCAACACATCAGTGCAATGAGGATATCGCTTTGATGCGTACAATTCCAGGAATGGTTGTAATTAACCCAGCTGATGATGTAGAGGCAAGAGCAGCTGTACGTGCTGCTTACGAGCATCAGGGACCGGTATATCTGAGATTTGGACGTCTCGCAGTGCCGGTGATCAATGACAGACCGGACTACAAGTTTGAGCTTGGAAAAGGTGTTGTGTTAAGAGAAGGAAAAGACCTGACGATCATCGCAACAGGACTTCCTGTAAGTAACTGTCTGGAAGCAGCTGAGAAGCTTGCAGCAGATGGAATTGATGCGAAAGTGATCAACATTCATACGATCAAACCTCTCGATGAGGAACTTGTTGTAGCAGCTGCAAAAGAGACAGGAAAAGTTGTTACAGTTGAAGAGCATTCCGTTATTGGCGGACTTGGAAGTGCTGTATGTGATGTACTTTCAGAGAAAGCTCCGACACAGGTTATGAAGATCGGTGTGAATGATACATTCGGTGAGTCTGGTCCGGCACTTGAGCTTCTGAAGAAGTATGGTCTTGATACAGACAGTATCTACGAGAAAATCAAAGCATTTGCAAAATAATCTGTAACTGTTCAGAGCCAAGCAAAATTTCATAAAACAGGTGTAAAATGATTGCATTTTTAAGACTGTTTTTGAAATTTTATTTGGCGGATACGCCACACCGACGAAATGCGTAGCATTTTGGAGGTTGGCTCTGAACAGTTACAATAATCTAATAAAAAGAACGCTTCGAGCTTTCTGTTTACAGAATATCTGCAATCAGAGAGTACCGGAGCGTTTTTTTATGTTTGGAGATATTAAGAAAATGTTGTGCACGAAAAGTAATATTTGTCGAACTTACCTGACACTAATTGATAAAATCTCCCGATTTCCTTGTGCTATGTTAAGGGCAATCCCCGGGAAATTAAATAAAAGTGATAGAAAGGTGAGTATAAAATGGAGAGACAGATTCCAAAAAATGTGCGTCAGATAGGAAATGTGAGTGATAGTCCAAAAATCTATGTGGAAGATTATGTAGATACTTTTTTTCTTCAGTTAAGTGAAAAAAGCGAGAAAGAAAAACAACCAGAAGGAGCCTTTCTGATTGGTGAAATGCAGAAGCAGGACAATGAAGAATATATTTATATTTATGGTGCGATAAAAATAAAAGAGTTAAAAAAGGAGGGCGGTGAATACCTGATCAATGACAAGATATGGAAATGTGGTTGCGAAGAATGCAGCCAGTATTTTGAAGAAGGAGAAATCATAGGCTGGTTTGTGACAGAGCATGATTTACAGCTGGCTCCGGGTTCTATCAACGTAAAGCTGCATAAAAAATTATTTCCAAAGAAAAATACCGTCCTTGTTATGAAAGATTCGTCAAACCAGGAAGATGTATTTTTTTGTACATAAGCTGGGAGATCTGATGGAAATTGGAGGACATTATACTTATTACGAGAAGAATCCGTGCATGCAGAATTATATGATTGCAAGTCGAAAAAAAAATGGAGCGGTTCAGACAGAATCTGTGGAAGATACGGCTGCACAAAGCTTTCGTTCTCTGGTACGTGAACGGGGCGGTCAGAAAAGAGAAAGAAGGACAGGCAGTCTGATGTATGGGATCAGTACATGTCTTGTACTGGTTCTGATCGTGATGGGCGTTTCTATGATGAATAATTTCAGTAAAATGAAATCCCTACAGAATAAGATAAATGTGGTTGCCGAGGGGGAAAAGCAAACATCCTCACCTGATGTGAAAGAGACGAGTGGAGCAGCAACTACTATGGATAAAAATCAGGAAGCAGCAGATACAGAAAAGGAATCCAAAGAGATAACGGAAGAAAATGAAGGGGAAGAACAGACGGAAGATAAGAATACAGAAAGTGTTCCGGTTTCCGGGACTGCCGTTGCAGCAGATGAAAATGATGATATTTATGTGGTGGAAAAAGGAGATACCCTTGCAATTATCAGTAAAAAAATGTATGGAGATGTTAGTCATGTAGATGCGATCAGCCGGATGAATGGATTGCAGAATGGGAACTTGATCTATATTGGACAAAAATTGATATTGCCATAAATCCGTGTTATACTGTGAAAGATAAGTGAAAGCTAAAAGTGTATCAACAGAAAAAGGTGCACTGGACAAACGATAAGGGGAGCAATATGGCGCGAAAGAAAATGTCGAATTTACAGGTGGTAAAAACGCAGGATGATAGAAAAGCGCTGAGACAAAGGGAAAGAAGGATCAAACGCCGGAGAAGAAAAGAACTTCTTACCTATATCATCCTGATTGCGATGGCAATCTGCGGAACATACCTCCTTTTAGATAGTAAGACTTATGGCACAGTCCGCAAGGCAGACAGTTACGCGAAAGACCTTTCGGACAGGAATAATTACGTTCAGTTTGCAGATGGAATTGTGCGTTATAATCATGACGGTGTGGTATTTCTGAATAAGAAGAATGAGGAAAAGTGGATTCAGCCAACACAGCTTCAGACACCGGTGATTGTTGTGAAAGACGATGTGTTTGCAGTTGCTGACAGCGGAGGCAATAGTATTCTCGTATTTACAAAAAATGGGTTGAAAGGTGAGATTCAGACGACATTACCGATTGAGAGAATCGCAGTATCGAATCAGGGAATTGTCAGTGCAATTTTGAAAGATGAGACTTCACCGAAGATTATATCTTATGATGCAGCAGGAAATATTCTGGTAGAGCAGCAGATTACAATTGGAAATACAGGATATCCGATCGCATTGGATTTGTCTGATGATGGAAAGGTTCTGGCAGTTTCTTATCTTTATACCAAAGGAACACAGGTGCAGAGCAGGATCGGATATTATAATTTTGATGCTGCCGGCAAAGAGAAGGCAGATAACAAAGTGACGGCAGATACTTATGAAGATATGCTGATCGGCGAGATTTTCTTTATGGGAAATGACAGATCTGTTGCAGTTGGAGATAATGGATTTGAGATTTATACAGGAAAAGATACTCCAAAGCAGATAAAAGAAGTGAAAGTGAATCAAGAGATAAAAAGTGTTTTCCATTCGGATTCTTATTTTGGATTTGTCCTGCTTAATCAGGAGAAGTCAGGGTATGAGTTGAGAATGTATAATCAATCAGGAGATACTGTGTTCAGTAGAGAAATACAGGGAGATTATAGTCATGTAAAGATGGATGGAGACAATATCATTCTGTATGATGGAAGTAAGTGCTGTATTTATACAACGACAGGAATCCTGAAGTTTAAGGGAGACCTGGGAGCAGATGCGCAGGAAATCTTTGATGCATTTGGTCTGAACAGATACTATGTGATGAGTGATAATGAACTGCGAATTGTTTATTTGACAAAATAGGAGAGATATATGGAGAATTGGTTGTTACTTGCAGTCGGGATTGTGTTTTTAGTCTGCATGATTGCCGGCTTTGTGAAGGGATTTCTCAGAATTGGTTTATCCCTTCTGTCAACAATATTGACACTGGTACTGGTGTCATTCCTTTCCCCATACGTGTCGGATGCGCTGATGAAGCATACACCGGCGCAGGACGTACTGGAGAAGAAGATAGTGGAAGCATTTATGCCAGAGCTTTCAGCAGATGATCTGTTGAAAGCGAATCTCAGTGGAACACCTCTGGAGAATTTAACGGTAGACCAGATTAAATCATTAAGCGAATCTGGATGGGACAAACTGGGGATAACTGCACAGGATATCCTGAAAGTGGTCGGAGATCTTCCAAAAGATACACAGATCCGTGAGATTGAGAATTCAATGTTGCCACAGTTTTTGAAAGATGCATTGCTGGAAAATAATAATACTGCGATTTATGAAGAACTGGATGTTACAACTTTCCCAGAATATGTTGCAGCCTATATTTCACGAATGATTCTCAATGTTGTGTCATTTCTTGTGACATTTTTGATTGCGATCATTCTTGTAAGCGCATTGATGTATGCAGTGAATATTATTGGTGAACTTCCGTTACTTGGTGCGATCAATCATCTGGCGGGAGGAGTGCTTGGAATTGGTCTGGGATGTATTATCGTATGGATCGCATTCCTTGTGCTGACTCTGATTTATACGACAGAGATTGGAACAACGTGTTATGCGATGGTTGAGCAGAGCGCGATCTTGACGTTTTTGTACAACCATAATCCGCTGTTGATTTGGTTACTTGGATTCCGGTAGGAAAAATAAAAGAAAAATATTAAAAATAGGGTTGACACTCTCAATAAGCTATGATATCATATAGAAGTTCTGTTGAGGACATACATATGGGGGATTAGCTCAGTTGGGAGAGCGCCTGCCTTGCAAGCAGGAGGTCACGAGTTCGACTCTCGTATTCTCCACTAGGATTACGGATTGTGCATTGCACAGTCCGTTTTTTGTTACATATACAGAGCCAGGCAATTAAAGACAGACTGTGCTACCTCGTGCTTGCACGAAAGTACTACAGTCTGTCTTTAATTATGTGGCGGATACGCCACAGCGATGAAATGCGTAGCATTTTAGAGCTACTGGATAAGGAAAAATCTGACAAGCTGTGTCAGATTTACGCAACAAAAAAACATCCCACAGCGCGAAATCTGTGAGATGTTCTTCATAGCTCCCCCTGTTGGACTTGAACCAACGACACTTCGGTTAACAGCCGAATGCTCTACCGACTGAGCTAAGGAGGAATATTTCCTTGTCTTATCGACGAAAAATATATTATCATACTTAGATGGTCTTTGCAAGAGAAAATTAAAAAAAATGTAAAAAATCTTAAAGAAATCTATTTTTATCTCTTTCAAGTCATAATCAGAAATCCAGCGTCATACATATATTAGACAGGAGGGCAGATATAAAATATATCGACAGTACTTCCTGAAAGGTAACAATTCAATTTAAGACAGGAGAGGGCAAAATGCGAAGAAAGCTGAGAAGACATTTTGCATTTCTGATGGCGGTATTGATGATGCTGTCGTTGATGGGGGTTCAGGTACTGGCAGAAGGTGTACAAGTTGAGGCTGTACAAACTACAGAGGGAACAGATTGTACCGTGCTCCCGGAAGAAACAGATGCGGAAGAGACTTCCCGATCAGAAATGCAGAAACCAGGCGCAAAAGAATCTCCCCCTGAGTCTGGAGTAGTAACAGAGGAAGGGAAAAGTACCGATTCAGAGAAAATTTCAGTTGTTCTTAAAGATGAGATTCTTACAAAAGGTTCTCTGACAGCAGAGGTTAGTGGAACAACAGAATCAGATCAGATTGCTTATCAGTGGCAGGTAAGTGAAAAAGGTCAATGGAAAGACATTGAGGATACAGCGACTGTGGATAGTAGAAAGCAATCCTATGAAGTTGCAAGAGATGGTGCACAGAAGACATTTCGTGTGAAAGTGACAGTAAATGAGGCGGTGACAGTTTATTCTTCCGAATACAAGGTGAATTATTATGACAAGCTTCAGAATGGAAGTTTTGAGACGCCAAAAGTATCTGATGCAGGAACACTGACTTATAAGGATGCACATTTTATTCAGGTAGCAAATGGAATGAATAATTTGTACTGGAAGACAACAGCGAAAGGTGCATATTTTGGCGCTGGAAATCAGAAAGATTATTATATCGAGATTGCAGACGGAAGCAGAAGTTATTATGGAAATACGGTTAATGATCCAAAGCCGGTTTATAACATCAGCAGTGCGGCACAGGAAAATCAGTTCGCAGAATTAAACTGTGAGGAACCAGGAGCACTTTATCAGGATGTTTTGACAGAACCGGGGACAGTCCTTCACTGGGGATTGGAACATGCCGGACGCTGGGGAACAGACACGATGGCGGTTATCATCAGCGATACGAAATCAATGAGTTCTGATTGGAATCCGGCAGGATCGGGATTTGATCAGAGTAATCCTGATGTACAGGCTGTATTGTCAGATGAAGCCGGCAAATGGACTTATCACTATGGAGATTATACGGTTCCGGCAGGGCAATATGTTACTCGATTTTATTTTGTGGCAGTAGAGGCAGCAAATGGAAATCTGTCAAATGGAAACCTGCTCGATAACATTTCTTTTGGAAAGGATCTCCCAAACCCACCGGCAAAAACAGGTAATCTGATGATTACAAAACAGGTGGAGGGAATTGCAGCGAGTCAGATTCCGGACGAGTCCTTTACATTTCAAGTAAAACGGGGAGAAGAAGTGATCGAAGAAGTGAAGCTTCCGCAAAATGGTCAGTGGAGTGCATCTCTTCAGGCGATTGAACCTGGGGAATATACAGTGACGGAGATTGCTCAGGAACAGAATAACTACAGGCTGGGGCATACCTTTTATCTCGTGGGACAGGAAAGTCAGACAGAGGGGATGACAGCACAAATTGATGTAGCGAAGGAGCAGACTGTAACAGTAACATATACGAATCAGTATCAACCGCTTATGGTTGTTCCGACAGGAGTAGAGAACAGGATGTTTCCTACAATCCTAATAGAAACAGCAGGCATAACAGGAGGCGCGGTTTTTCTGTTTCTTCGAAGAAAGAGGAAAGAAAAAGATTCATGAAATTAAAAGGAGAGATTCATCTTTTTCTGATTCGTCTTGCATTTCTTCTGGTGTTTCTGTGGGTTTTGTTCGGGCTGTTGTTTGGCATTACAACCATGAAAAACAATGATATGTCGCCACGCATCAGTGCGGGAGATCTGCTCTTTTATTATCGACTGGAAAAACCGAAAAGCGGGGATGTGGTGGTCATTCAGAAAGCAGGAGAGAAATATGTGGGCAGAGTGATCGCAACCGGCGATGATACGGTAGAGATTACAGAGGACGAAGAGGTAAAGATCAATGGAAGTAAGATTGTGGAAAATGATATTTTCTATGATACACCGCAATACGAAAGTGACACGGTCTATCCACTGACGCTGAAGGGCGGAGAATATTTTATTCTGGGAGATCAACGGGAAAATGCAAAAGACAGCCGGTATTTTGGAGCTGTGAAGGGCAAGGAGATAAAAGGCAGAGTAATTACGGTGCTCCGCCGGTCAGATATCTGAAACCCGGAAATCAGAGTAAAAAGTGAGGTAGAGATTATGAATAAGAAAACAGCAGGACGTATTTCAGCAATGGCAATGGCGAGCATGATGATGATGTCAGTTTGTGTGGTAAATGCGGCGGCCGAGGAAAATGAACCGATCACACAGTTGAATCTGAAGAAAACAGTGACAACGGATGGAAATACATACCAGCCAAACACTTCATTTTCGTTTCATGTGGAGAATGGTGAAGCAGCAGAAAATTGGAGAGATAATGTAGTATATGCCGGTGTGACAGGTGGAATCAAGGCACCCAGACAATCGGATTCCAGCCATCAGGAGAAGATACACTGGCAGCAGTTTACAGCAAGAATGCAACATTGGAAATCAATGCAGAGGTATTTGAACATGCCGGTGTTTATCATTATGTTGTGACTGAAGATGCAGGTTCTTATGAAGGAATCGATTATGATACAGCAGGCAGAGATGTTTATCTTTTTGTATATAACGGAGCAGATGGAGCACTTTATGTTGGAAATGTAATTACAGAAAATAACGGTGAAAAAGGTGATCTTGAATTTATCAATGATTATGGTGCAGAAAATGATACAACACATGATGTGACAATCAAAAAAACGATCACAGGTAATCAGGGCGTTAAAAATAAATCCTTTGAATTTAAGGTTGCGGTGAATGGTGGACAGGGAGAACTCTACAAAGTTGTAGTGAAGAAAAATGCAAATGCACAGGCACTTACAGAATACATCACAAGCAATGAAGCAGAAACTTCTTATCAGATTTCTGATACAGGTTCGATTACAATTTATGGATTGACAGAATCTGATAAATACACTGTAACAGAGACCGATGCGAATAAAGATGGATATACCACTACGATTGACGGAGAAACAACTGCGACCGGAACAAAGACAGGAACTACAAAAGAAGATGGTACAGTAGTTCAGTATGTGAATGAGAAAGATGCGGCTGTAGTAACAGGCGTCGCAAAGAAATACACACCATACGTACTACTTGTGGGTGCGGCAGGCGCACTTGGATCAGTTTTCTTTCGTAGAAAAAGAGCATGATAAACGAAACGACAGAAGGTCAGGAGGCAGGGGAGCAGAGGGAAGAGCTGTTTTTTAAAGTTATAAAAGCGGGAAATAAGATATTGGAAATTCTGGCAGCGCTCTTTATTATTCTTATGCTTCTTTATGGTGCATATTCATTATGGGATACCTGCCAGATCAACCGACGTGCGTTTATCAGCGGAGAATTAATGAAATATAAACCTGCAGGGAAAATGGATGAAAGTCCGTCCCTGCAGGAACTTCAGAAAATCAATCCGGATGTGTGTGCCTGGCTGACTGTAGACGGAACAAAGATTGATTATCCGGTTGTGCAGGGAGAAACAAATCTGGAATATATCAACCAGGATATTTATGGAGAATTTGCTCTTTCAGGAAGTATTTTTCTGGATAGCAGAAATGACAGAAAATTTATTGACAGTTACAGTTTGTTATATGGTCACCATATGGATAATGGCGCAATGTTTGGGGATGTGATGAATTATAAAGAAAAGGAATATTTTGAATCACACAAAACAGGTACGCTATATTTGAATGAACAGTTAGAAAAAATCCAGTGGTTCGCCTGTGTGGAGACGGATGCGTATGATGAAGTTATTTATAATCCACAAGATTATAAGAAAGAGAATCTGGAAGAATTGATGGAATATATAAAGGCACATGCGGTGCAGTATCGTCTTCCTGAGAAAAAAGGAAAGGAGGGGCGGGACAGGATCATTGGCTTATCTACTTGTTCCAACGATCAGACGAATGGAAGAGTAATACTTTATGGATTTCTATATGATGTGGACAGATAGATCAAGAATGATGTAGCGCAACGCCGTTGCATATTTGTCTGTTGAATGTTAAAATGTGAATGTCATTCAGATTCAGGTCAAAGTTAGAAAAAGAGCGGAAATGGATCTGGATAATTTCGAAAATCAGGGAAATAAAGGCAGGCAGTATACAATGACGATAAAAGAGATTGCACAGATGGCCGGGGTGTCCAGCGCAGCAGTATCAAGATATTTGAATGGCGGATATGTGAGTGAACAGAAAAAGGAACAGATCCGTAAAGTGATTGAGAAGACGGGATATCAGCCGTCTACTCAGGCAAGAATCCTAAGAACCGGACGTGCACATCTGGTCGGTGTGGTGGCTCCGAAGATCAATTCAGAATCAATCAGCCGGATTACAGCGGGAATTGAACAGGTTCTTTCGGCAAGAGGGTACCAGATGCTTCTTGCAAGTACGGATAATCAGCCAAAGAATGAGCTGATTTATTTGAGAATCTTTGAAAGTTATCCGGTAGATGGAATTGTACTGATCGGTACAGTGCTTACAGACGAGCATCGGAGATTTTTAAAAGAATCAAAGGTTCCGGTTGTGGTTGTGGGACAGGAGACGGAAATGGCAAGCTGTATCTATCATGATGATTTTGGTGCGGGAAGAGCAATGGGACAAGAAGTTGCGTTGAAAGCACTGAAGCGGAATGGTGGAAGACCTGAAGATTGCAAGATTGCATATATTGGTGTTACTCGTGAAGATAAGGCGGCAGGTGCTGCCAGAGAAGACGGGTTCCGCAAGGGACTTCAGGAAGCCGGGATTACTTTCGATGACCATCGGTACAGACGCGAATCAGAATTTACAATGAGCGGCGGATATGAAGCAGTAGTGGATTTGTTGAGTGAAGAAAATGGAATCGATATCATATCATGCGCAACAGATACGATTGCAGCGGGAGCAATCGAGGCATTGATCGCACAGAGTAAAAAGGAGGTTCCGGAGTCGGTTCAGAATTCTGGTGCAAGGATGCTACACATTTTGGAACAGTCTGGTATCTGTGTCACAGGATTTGGTGATAATCAGATGTTAAGGGCTGTGACAGGCGGTATTCCAACGGTTCATTTTGGGTATAAAACGAGTGGAATCAAGGGGGCAGAGCTCTTACTTGAACAGATTGAAGAGAAAAATCCGGTGCCGGTGCATATGAAGCTGGGATTCCAGATCGTGAATAGATTTGAATGAATGTAACTAAGAGCATAATGCAAGTTAAACAAAACAGAAGAATCAGAATTAGTAAAAATGCCATCTTTACAAATGGCATTTTTTTATTTAATATAAAATCATAAAATATGAAAACGATTACACATAAAATAGAGAAGGAAGGGAGCGTAATCATGGATTACAGGAAAACAGCCCAGGAGATTCTGGGATATGTAGGTGGAAGTAAGAATATTGTATCCGCAGCGCACTGCGCAACGCGTCTTCGTCTTGTTATCGCAGATAATAGTAAGGCTGATAAAGAGGCAATAGAGAATGTGGACGGAGTAAAGGGAGTATTTGAGGCATCTGGACAGCTTCAGATTATTCTTGGAACAGGAACAGTGAATAAAGTGTTTGATGAATTTATCGCGATCGCAGGTATTACAGCAAGCACAAAAGCTGAGGCAAAGGAAGCAGCGGCAGAGAAGCAGAATTGGTTTATGAAGGCCATCAAGCTGTTAGGTGATATTTTCGTACCTATCATTCCGGCCATCGTAGCAAGTGGTTTCCTGATGGGAATCATGAATGCACTGGATTTTATGAATGCAAATGGATTTTTTAACAATCAATACAAATAGTTCTATTTATGTATTTGCGAATCTGTTCAGTAATATCGCTTATACATTCCTGCAGATCCTGATTGCATTTTCAGCTGCGAAAGCATTTGGTGCAAACCAGTATCTTGGAGCTGTTATCGGTATGATCATGATTCATCCGTCATTACAGAACGCTTATACGGTTGCAACGGAAGGAGTACAGCAGACACAGAGCGTATTCTTCGGACTGTATCACATCGACATGGTTGGATACCAGGGACATGTAATCCCGGTTATTATTGCAGTATGGATCCTTTCTGTATTAGAAAAGAAGCTGCACAAGGTAGTTCCGGCAGCACTTGACCTGTTTGTAACACCACTTGTCAGCGTATTCGTGACAGGATATCTTACACTTTCCATTGTAGGACCAATCTTTGTATGGGGTGAGAATGCGATCCTTGGAGCAATCCAGTGGATGCTGACACTTCCGCTCGGACTTGGAAGTCTGATCATGGGAGGTTTGTATGCACCGACAGTAGTAACAGGTATTCATCAGATGTACACAGCCATTGACATCGGTCAGTTGGCAAAATATGGAGTAACTTATTGGCTTCCACTTGCAAGTGCAGCAAATGTAGCACAGGGTGCGGCAGCATTAGCAGTTGGAATTAAATCAAAAGATCAGAAAGTTAAATCCCTTGCACTCCCGTCATCACTTAGTGCATTTATGGGAATCACAGAGCCGGCAATCTTTGGTGTAAACTTAAGATTCTTCAAACCATTTATCGCAGGATGTATTGGTGGAGGATGTGGAGCTCTGTATGCATCACTTGTACATCTTGGAGCAAAGGGAACAGGAGTAACAGGTATCTTCGGTATTCTGCTTTGCCTGAATCAGCCGCTTCAGTACATTATCGAGATGGCAATTTCAGTAGGAGTAGCATTTGTGATCTCCTTCATGATTTACAAAGATAAAGAGCCTGCAACTCAGGCAGCCAGGACAGAGGCAGCGGTTGAGAATAAAGAAGCAGAAGCAAATGCGGAAGAGACAGAGAACTCTGCTGAAAAAACTGTTTCTGTAGAAGAAATCACAAGTCCGGTAAATGGAACTGTTGTTCCGACAGCAGAAGTCGCAGATGAGACATTTGCATCAGAGATGCTTGGAACAACTATTGCAGTTGAGCCAACAGATGGAAAGATTGTAGCACCATGTGACGGTGAAGTAATGAATATCTTCGATACAGGGCATGCAGTATGCATTGCAACAGAAGCAGGAGCAGAGCTTCTGATCCACATTGGAATTGATACAGTTTCCATGGATGGAAAAGGATTTGTAAAGAAAGTAGCAGACGGAGCAAAAGTTCGTAAGGGCGATGTGCTGATCGAAGCAGATCTGGATGCTATCAAAGCAGCAGGACATCCGGCAACTACGATGATGATACTGACGAATGCAGATGACTTCAGCAAAGTAGAGAAGACAGCAGCGGGAACAGTTACAACAGCTGATCTCGCAATGAAGATTGAGAAATAATTGAACAGTGATTAAAAAGATACAGCCGTTTTATTCAAAGAAGAATTCTTGCAGAATAGAACGGCTGTAAATGGAAAAAGGGAGACAAGAGCATGAATGCATTAACAAGGGATCTGATCAAACTGGTAGATATGACGGAAGAGATGATGAAAGAAAAAGAGCAGAAAGAAGGAGCGGATTATCGTGAGAAGCTGCATCTGATGCCTCCTGTTGGCTGGCTCAATGATCCGAACGGATTGTGCCAGTTGAATGGGATCTATCATGCATTTTTTCAGTATTCTCCATTTAATGCCGAAGGCGGCGTAAAGATGTGGGGGCACTATACAAGCAAAGATATGATCGACTGGGAATACCAGGGAGTAAAGTTATATCCGGATCAGCCATTTGATTGTCATGGTGTATACTCCGGATCAGCATTTATCGAAGATGACAAAATGTATGTTTACTATACAGGTAATGTAAAGTTGGAAGACGGAGATTTTGACTATATCAACACAGGACGCGAGTCAAATACGGTTCTTGTTGTCAGTGAGGATGGAAAGACATTCGGTCCGAAGAAAGAACTAATGAGAAATGTTGATTATCCGTCAGATCTGACCTGCCATGTGCGTGACCCGAAGATATGGAAAGAAGGAGATACTTACTACATGATTCAGGGTGCGCGTACAAAAGAAGATGTCGGACAGGCATTGATCTTTGAGTCAAAAGATAAAATCAACTGGAATTTCAGAAGCCGCGTGGAATCAGAAGAACCATTCGGATACATGTGGGAATGTCCGGATTATTTTGAGGTAGACGGAACAAAAAATTCTCTCGGCGTCTGTGCAGGGACTTGAGGGTGGTATCTGGGACGACAGAAATGTTTATCAGTCCGGATACTTCCTAGTAGATGGGGATATTCTGGAAGACTATAAACTCTCCGAGTATCAGCTTTGGGACTATGGATTTGATTACTATGCCCCACAAAGCTTTGAGACAGAAGATGGCAGAAGAATCCATATCAGTTGGATGGGAATGCCGGATTGTGAAGAATATACCAATCCGACGATCGCAGAAGGGTGGCAGCACTGCTTCACTTTTCCGAGAGAAGTATTTGTAGAAGATGGCAAAGTTTGTCAGAGACCGGTCAGAGAATTGCAAAAGAAGAAAACTCTTGTGGATAAGTCAGCCGGAATGTTGAAAAAAGATGGATATAAAGTCTATGATGTGAATATCTCGGGCATTCAGAACAATGAATTCAGGACAGTGATTGATGAAGAATTGATTCTTGAGTACAAAAATGGAAGATTCGAGATGCATTTTACAAGCCAGGATAAGAATTCAGTATCTGCCGGAAGAGGAATGCGTTATATTGCATTGGATTCTGTTACAGATGTAGAAATCTTGGTAGATCATTCTTCCGTGGAAGTGTTTGTGAATGATGGAGAAGCTGTATTTTCCACACGATTTTATCCAAAGGCAGACAGTCTTCTGGTAGAGGCAGAAGAGGCGCAGATTATGATGTATGAGATTCAATAGAGAAAAAAATGAATGAAAAAGAGGGCGTGGATTTATTCGTTGATATCACCACATATCAAATGATGAATCCGCGCCCTCTTTTTTGAATCAGCAGGATTGGAAATGTGAAATGTCACAGAAAATGTGAAAGAGATCTAACGCTGTGAAGGGGGGCATAATGTACAAAAAGTATTGTTGAAACGCCAGAGTGTATGTATTATATGTACAGAGTAATTCATGAATGAAAAACACTGTTGATGACAGAGAATTTGTAAACAGTTGTAAACAAGTTACGTAGGAGGAATGAGGATATGAGTGAAAAGAAAAGTACTTTGATGCAAAAAGTACAGCGCTTTGGTGGAGCGATGTTCACGCCGGTGTTATTTTTTGCAGTCTTTGGAATTATTGTAGGTTTCGCAACTTTATTTAAGAATAATCTGGTATTTGGATCTTTGGCAGATCCTGAGACTACCTGGTACAAGGTCTGGGATATCATTTATAATGGAGCAAACACGGTATTTAAACAGATGCCATTGATATTTGCAATTGGTCTTCCGGTATCACTTGCAAAGAAACAGCAGGCAAGAGCATGTCTTGAGATATTTGTAATCTATGCTACCTTTCTTTATCTGACAAGTTCTATTTTGCAGTACTGGGGGCCGGTTTTTGGTGTTGATTTTGAATCTGTAGAAAGAACAAGCGGACTTGCAACAATTGCCAGTGTAAGAACATTGGATATGGGAATTGTTGGAGCACTGATCATTGCAGGAATTGCAGTTTATCTTCATAATAAGTTTTTTGACATGGAAGTGCCGAAATATGTTGAGACATTCAAAGGTTCTCCAATGGTTGTACTAATTGGATTCTTTGTTATGATTCCTGTTTCTGTTCTTGCATGCCTGATCTGGCCACATGTACAGGATGGAATTGCCAGTGTGCAGAGCTTTCTTGCAAGCACAGGAGTCTTCGGAGTAGGGATGTATACATTCCTTGAAAGATTGATGATTCCGTTTGGACTTCATCATTTCATTTACGCTCCATTTTTATATGATTCAGCAATTGTTGACGGTGGAATCAAGGCATACTGGGTTGCGCATCTTTCAGAATTCGCTTCTATGAAAGGTTCTCTTGCAGCAATGTTCCCGGCAGGAGGATTCGCTCTTACAGGTATGAGTAAGATGTTTGCACCACTCGGAATCAGCGGAGCAATCTATGTGACAGCAAAACCAAATAAGAAAAAGAAAGTACTTGCACTTTTAATTCCGGTATTGATTACAGCAATGTTCACAGGAATTACAGAGCCACTGGAATTTACATTTCTTTTTATCGCTCCTGTTTTGTATCTGTGTCATGCAGTGCTTGCAGGATTGATGTCAGCAATCACATTTGCATGTGGAATCAGTGGAGATTTCAGTTTGGGACTGATCCAGAATGCGTCTCTGAACTGGGTACCTCTTTGGAGCACACATGGTGGAAGCTATGTACTTCAGATTGTGATTGGATTGATTTTCTCAGCCATCTATTTTGTACTGTTCCGTGCATTGATTCTTAAGATGAATCTGAAGACACCGGGAAGAGAAGCAGATGATGAAGAAAGTAAACTGTATACAAAGAAAGAATACAAAGCAAAGAAAGAAAATAGTTCAGACAACAAATATCAGATAGCAGCAGAAGTTATATGGAAGGTCTTGGCGGAAAAGAAAATATCATCGATGTAACAAACTGTGCTACCCGTCTTCGTGTATCGGTGAAGGATGTTGATAAGGTACTGCCGGATGCATATTTCAAAGAAAATGGCGCGCATGGTGTTGTGAGAAATGGAACAGCGCTTCAGGTTATTGTTGGTCTGAGTGTTCCCAACGTAAGAGAAGAATTTGAAAAATTACTGTAGAAATAATAGAAAAAAGAGGAAAATATAATGAAAAAATTTAACATTACAATCGCCGGAGGCGGAAGTACTTATACACCAGGAATTGTATTAATGCTTGCAGAGGAGTCTTATCGATTCCCGGTAGAAGAAATTAAATTATATGACAATCTTGCGTCTCGTCAGGAGCCAATCGGAAAAGCATGGAAATTATGATGAAAGAGCAGCATCCGGAGATTAAGTTTTCTTATACAACAGATCCGGAAGAGGCATTTACGAACATTGATTTTGTATTTGCACATATCAGAGTCGGACTTTATGCGATGCGTGAACTGGATGAAAAGATTCCGCTGAAATATGATGTTGTTGGACAGGAGACTTGCGGACCAGGAGGAATCGCATATGGAATGAGATCCATTGCAGGTGTTCTGGAGATTCTTGATTATATGGAGAAATATTCTCCAGATGCATGGATGCTGAACTATTCCAATCCGGCAGCGATTGTGGCAGAAGCGACAAGAAGACTCCGTCCGAATTCAAGAATTATCAATATCTGTGATATGCCAGTTGCACTGGAAAATATTATGGCAAATATCCTAAATCTGGAATCAAGAAAAGAAATGATAGTAAAATATTATGGATTAAACCATTTTGGATGGTGGACAAGCATTACAGATAAAGCAGGAAAGGATCTGATGCCTGAACTGAAGGCATTTGTGAAAGAAAAAGGATATGCGAAGGAGACGGAAGATTATCAGCACCGTGCCCAGAGCTGGAAAGATACTTATCTGATGGCAAAAGATGTTTACGCATTGGATCCAGAGACAGTACCGAACACGTACCTTAAATATTATCTGCTTCAGGATGAAGTTGTAGAGCATTCAAACAAAGAATATACGAGAGCAAACGAAGTAATGGATTCTCGTGAGAAAGAAGTATTTGATACGGCGAAAGGCATTATCGAAAAAGGTAGTGCGGAAGGATATACTTTTGCAGTCGGAGCACATGCAACATTTATTGTCGATCTGGCATGCGCACTTGCATTTAATACAAAAGAAAGAATGCTTCTGATTGTACCAAACAACGGAGCAATTTCCAATTTTGATCCGGAAGCAATGGTTGAGATTCCATGTCTTGTTGGAAGTAACGGACCGGAGCCACTGGCAGTAGGAAAGATTCCAGAGTTCCAGAAGGGACTTATGGAGCAGCAGGTAGCGGTTGAGAAACTTACGGTAGATGCGTGGATGGAACATTCCTATCTGAAGTTGTGGCAGGCACTTACGTTAAGTAAGACGGTACCAAGTGCAAAGATTGCAAAGAAGATTCTGGATGAGCTGATTGAGGCAAACAAAGAATACTGGCCGGAACTTTCATAATAAAATAAAAGACATAGTAGAAATACGATTGCGTCTAAAGAAAAAACTGGTGTGACAGTAGCGCAGGCAGTTTTTTTCTTGTGTTAAGCAGGAAGGAGCAGGGAAGAATTGTGGAATAAATAAGAAGATTGTGATAGTATAGAAATAATAAATAATCGAGAAAATGAGGTGATGGCATGAAATTAGAGGCGTTAGTCAGCAGACATTATGATGAATTGAATCCAAATGATCTTATTATCTGGCGGTATATTACTCAAAATAAAGAACAATGTCTGAACATGACGATTGAAGCACTCGCACAGTTATGCAATGTATCTCGGAGTACGGTCATGCGTTTTGCACAGAAGATTGGCTTATCCGGCTATAGTGAATTAAAAGCCTGTCTGCGCTTTGAACTGGAAGAAGACGAAGTGCCTGTGTCACGTAATTTGGTATCCTTGATATGTGACAGCAATATCAAGGCCATACATCATTTCCAGTCACAGAACTACGATGATATCTGTCAGATTTTATATAATGCGAAAAGAATTTTTATGTATGGGACGGGGAGTCTGCAGAAATCAGTCTGCCGGGAATTTCAGAGAATGATGTTGTCGTTGAATATTCTGGTTAATGATATTCCGGCGGAGGGTGAAGTGCGCAAAGTTGTAAAACTGATGAAGCCGGATGATATCTTTTTTGTTGTATCAAAATCAGGAGAAAGTGATTTTATACGTAATATTATGATTCAGGCGAACAGCAAAGGTGTGACAACAATCTCTTTGACTCGATATGGGAATAATACACTGGCCAGAATGAGCACCAAAAATTTGTTTGTAAATATAGAGGAAGTCACTGTATTGGAGGAGACCAATTTTGAGTCTATGACATTGATGTTTATCATTCTTGAAATTTTATTTGCAAAGCTAGTAGAGTACAGGACGAAATTTTACATAGAGTAGTTGAAAAATTCTTGGTAGAATTAGTGATTTTAAAAGTGATAAATTATGATTGAAAAAAAAGTTGTTGCGACTTATAATAAAACTACAGATTCCCCACAGATGAAAGGTCTGTGGGGATTTTTGCGTTATGAATTCAAACAACCGGAGGATTTCCTTTATGATAAATTTTAAGAAATACGGAAAGCGCTGTCTGTCTCTTTTCCTGGCGGCATCTATGATATTGATGCCGTCAGTACAGACATTTGCTGAGGAAGAAACGGCGGCAGCCACAACAGATTCAACTCAGACAGAGGAAGAAGACAGGGAGACACAGCGTCAGAACTGTTATGCGATCGCACCAGATTCAAACAGTGTGGAGAACTGGCCACAGGGACCGGCAACTTATGCGGATTCCGCAATCGTTATGGATATGAATAGTGGGGCGGTTTTATATAGCAAGCAGATTGAAAAGAAGCATTATCCGGCGAGTATTACGAAACTTTTGACAACATTGGTTGCGCTGGACAATGCAGAGCTTACAGATACGGTAGAATTTTCCCAGGACAGTATCTCCTTTCTGGAATATGGCGATGCCCATATCGGCATGACGCCGGGGGAGCAGATCAGTATGGAAGACGCGCTCTATGCCGTTCTGCTGGCATCGGCAAATGAGGTCTCTTATGCAGTGGCTGAGAGTGTTGGCAAGAAGATGGGTGGAGGTTATGATACATTTATTCAGGCGATGAATGATGAGTCAGAAAAACTTGGATGTACAGGTTCACACTGGACGAATGCGAACGGACTTCATGATGAACAACATTATACAACGGCGCATGATATGGCAAGAATTGGTGCAGCAGTTTATCAGAAGGAAGCGTTCCGGACAATTTCCCAATCGTTAAGCCATACGATTCCGGCAACGAATCTGGTGAATGAAGAACGTACTTTTCAGCAGAAGCACAAGATGCTCTGGCCACAGAATGATAATTATTATGAATACTGCAAGGGCGGTAAGACCGGCTACACAGATCAGGCAAGAACAACGCTTGTGACAATGGCAGATAACGGAGATATGCAGCTTGTTGCGGTTGTACTTTATGATTTTGGAAATGATGCTTATATAGATACTCGTGCCATGTTTGATTATGCTTACAGTAATTTTTCAAAAATATCTTTGAAGGATCAGAAGCTTCCGGAAGGTGTGAAGTCTTATGAAGACGAAGATGCTTATATCGTACTTCCGAAGAGTGCACAATTTTCTGATGTGAAAGCAGAAGTGAAGGAAGACAGCAACAAGGATGGATCCGGAACAGTAACATTTACTTATAAAGGGCAGGAAGTAGGCAGTGTGAAAGCTGCGATAGAAAAAACAGAGGAAAGCAGTGCAGCTGTTTTGGGAAAAAAGAAAGATAAGACAACTTCAACTGTCGTAACCGGGATTTCAAAGTTTATGAAAAGTGTGATCGGAGTTGTAATTGCAGTTGTGATTTTATTGATCATCATTGTTGTACTTGCGAATTACCGGAAGCAGATAAGACGTCGCAGAAGAAAAAAAGGAAAAAGAAGAAATGCAAAGAGTGGTAATGTGAAAAGAAAGAAGAAACGCCGCAGATAAGAAAACAGAAATTTGCGAAAGAACGCTGAAAACAACGTTTTTTCGCACTTTTTTTATCATAATAAACCTTGACTAGAGCCAAGAATCTCTTTATAATAAGCCGTGTGTAGAAGTTCACAGGTAAAGCGATGACGGAGACAGTAGGATTTATCCGAACGTTACAGCGAGCCGGAGATGGTGGAAGTCCGGTGCAAGTAAGAGATTTTTGAAGATCACTCCAGAGCAGCAGTTCCTGAAACAGATGCAGAAAAGAGGTTTCTGCAGAAAGAGAGAGTAAGGACTGACGCGTGTCCGGCGTTAAAGGATACCATATGCAGGTCAGAAATCAGACCTAAGTATGATGTAACAGGTGGTTTAACGAGAGAAGTTCAGGCTTTCGTCCTATTACAGGACGGAAGCCTTTCTTTTTTTAAGAATCATAAAATAAACTCAGGAAAGGATAAGAACATGTATAAGAAAGTTTTAACTGACATGAACTTTGTCAGCCGTGAAAAAGAAGTTGAAAAGTTCTGGGATGATAATGAAATCTTCCAGAAAAGTATGGATGAAAAAGAAGGATGTCCGGATTATATTTTCTATGACGGACCTCCGACAGCAAATGGTAAACCGCATATCGGACACGTTTTAACTCGTGTTATTAAGGATATGATCCCAAGATACCGTACAATGAAAGGATATATGGTTCCAAGAAAGGCCGGATGGGATACACATGGCCTTCCGGTAGAGCTTGAAGTTGAGAAGCTTCTTGGTCTTGATGGAAAAGATCAGATTGAGAAATATGGTCTTGAACCATTTATCAAGAAATGTAAAGAGAGTGTATGGAAATACAAAGGAATGTGGGAGGATTTCTCAGGTACAGTTGGATTCTGGGCTGACATGGAGCACCCATATGTAACATATGATAACAATTTTATCGAGTCTGAATGGTGGGCTCTGAAGAAGATCTGGGATAAGGGACTCCTTTACAAAGGATTTAAGATCGTTCCTTACTGCCCGCGTTGTGGAACACCGCTTTCCGCACAGGAAGTTGCACAGGGATACAAGGATGTCAAGGAGCGTTCAGCAATCGTTCGTTTTAAAGTAAAAGATGAAGATGCATATATTCTTGCATGGACAACAACACCTTGGACACTTCCATCCAACCTTGCACTTTGTGTAAATCCGAAAGAAGATTACGCAAAGGTTAAGGCAGCAGACGGACATGTATATTATATGGCATGTGCACTGCTTGATACAGTTCTTGGAAGACTTGCAGAAGAAGGCAAAGATGCTTACGAAATTCTTGAGACTTATAAGGGAACTGATCTGGAAGGAAAAGAATATGAGCCGCTGTATCAGTGTGCAGCAGACGAGGCTGCAAAACAGCGCAAGAAAGCATTCTATGTTGTATGTGATGAATATGTAACTCTTACAGATGGTACAGGAGTTGTTCACATCGCACCTGCATTTGGTGAAGATGATGCGAATGTAGGAAGAAAATATGATCTTCCATTCGTACAGCTTGTAGATGAGAAGGGTGATATGCAGAATCCACACCGTTCGCCGGTCTGTTTGTAAAGAAAGCTGATCCGGAAGTATTAAAGGATCTGGATGCAAGAGGACTTCTTTATGATGCACCGAAGTTCGAGCATAGCTATCCTCACTGCTGGAGATGTGATACTCCACTGATCTACTATGCACGTGAGTCCTGGTTCATCAAGATGACAGCAGTTCGCGACGATCTGATCAGAAATAATAACACAATTAATTGGATTCCGGAAAGTATCGGTAAAGGACGTTTCGGTGACTGGATCGAGAATGTTCAGGACTGGGGAATCAGCCGTAACCGTTACTGGGGAACACCACTGAATATCTGGCAGTGTGAGTGTGGACATATGCACTCTATCGGAAGCATTGAAGAACTGAAATCAATGTCTGATAACTGCCCGGATGATATCGAGCTTCACCGCCCATACATCGACGCTGTAACAATCAAGTGTCCGGAGTGTGGCAAAGAGATGCACAGAGTACCGGAAGTTATCGACTGCTGGTTCGATAGTGGATCCATGCCATTTGCACAGCATCATTATCCATTTGAAAATAAAGACTTATTTGAGAGACAGTTCCCGGCAGATTTCATTTCCGAGGCGGTAGACCAGACAAGAGGATGGTTCTACTCTCTGCTTGCAATCTCAACACTGCTGTTTAACAAGGCTCCATATAAGAATGTTATCGTTCTTGGACATGTTCAGGATGAGAACGGACAGAAGATGAGTAAGTCTAAAGGAAATGCGGTTGATCCGTTTGATGCACTTGAGAAATACGGAGCAGATGCGATCCGCTGGTATTTCTACATCAACAGTGCTCCGTGGCTGCCGAACCGTTTCCACGGAAAAGCCGTTCAGGAAGGACAGCGTAAGTTCATGGGAACACTTTGGAATACTTATGCATTCTTCGTGCTTTATGCGAACATTGATAATTTTGATGCAACAAAATATACTCTGGAATATGATAAACTTCCGGTTATGGATAAGTGGATCCTCTCCAAGATGAACACAATGGTAAAAGATGTAGACTACAATCTTGGCAATTACAGAATCCCAGAGGCAGCACGTGTGCTTCAGGATTTCGTAGATGATCTGAGTAACTGGTATGTAAGAAGAAGCCGTGAGCGTTTCTGGGCAAAGGGAATGGAGCAGGATAAGATCAATGCTTACATGACTCTGTACACAGCTCTTGTTACAGTATCTAAGGCAGCAGCTCCGATGATCCCGTTCATGACAGAAGAGATTTATCAGAACCTGGTTCGCAGCATTGATAAGGATGCTCCGGAAAGTATTCACCTTTGTGACTTCCCAGAAGTTCATGAAGATCAGATTGACAAAGAACTTGAAAATAACATGGAACATGTTCTTGACCTTGTTGTTATGGGACGTGCATGCCGTAATGCATCCAACATCAAGAATCGTCAGCCAATCGGAAAGATGTTTGTGAAAGCAGACTTTGATCTTCCAGAATTCTATCAGGAGATCGTTGCAGACGAGCTGAATGTTAAAAATGTTAAATTTACAGATGATGTAAGAGACTTTACTTCTTATAGTTTTAAACCACAATTAAAGACAGTCGGACCGAAATATGGTAAGATGTTAGGTGGTATCAAAGCGGCGCTTAACGACATCGATGGAAATGCAGCAATGGATGAGCTCAACGCTACAGGTGCACTCAAACTGGATGTAAACGGACAGGAGATTGAACTCTTCAAGGAAGATCTTCTGATTGATACAGCACAGATTGAAGGATATGAATCTGTAAATGACAACGGAATCACAGTTGTTCTCGATACAAACCTGTCACCAGAGCTGCTGGAAGAGGGATTTGTACGTGAGATCATCAGCAAGATCCAGACAATGAGAAAAGAAGCTGATTTCGAAGTTATGGACAGAATCAAAGTTACATACGAGGGTAGTGAAAAGGCAGAAGCTGTCTTCGAAAAGAACAACACACTGATCGCAGGTGAGGTACTTGCTGATGAAGTTGTAAAAGCACAGCCGGATGGTTACGTGAAAGAATGGAAGATCAACGGCGAAGCAGTTACAATGGGTGTTGAGAAAAAAGGAGAGTAATAAACATGTTCAGTAAAAGATTCGAGAAAAAAGCGTTTAAAGCGGCAGTAAAGGATAACGTTAAGACACTTTACAGAAAGACAATCGATGAGCTACGCCGCAGCAGTTATTCCAGGCAGTATCCTATGCAGTCAAAGATGTGATTATCGATGATTGGATTGAGACACAAAAAAGATATGATGAGACAGACGCTAAGACAGTATACTATATGTCAATGGAGTTCCTTATGGGACGTGCACTTGGCAACAACCTCATCAATATGACAGCATATAAAGAAGTAAAAGAAGCACTGGAAGAGATGAATATTGATCTGAACGTGATTGAAGACCAGGAGCCGGATGCGGCTCTTGGTAATGGAGGTCTTGGACGTCTTGCAGCATGTTTCCTTGATTCTCTCGCTACACTGAATTACCCGGCATATGGATGTGGAATCCGTTATCGTTACGGAATGTTCAAACAGAAAATCAAAGATGGATATCAGGTAGAGGTTCCGGACAACTGGCTGAAAGAAGGAAATCCGTTTGAGATTCGCCGTGAAGAGTACGCAAAAGAAGTACGTTTTGGCGGAAATATCCGTTTCGAGAAAGATCCTGTTACAGGAAAAGATAAATTTATCCAGGAAAACTATGAGTCTGTCATGGCAGTTCCGTATGATATGCCAATCGTTGGATATGGCAATCACGTAGTAAATACACTGCGTGTATGGGATGCAAAACCGATCACAGACTTTAAACTTGATGAATTTGACAGAGGAAATTATCACAAAGCAGTAGAGCAGGAAAACCTTGCAAAACTGATCGTTGATGTTCTCTATCCGAACGATAACCATTACTCAGGAAAAGAGCTTCGTCTGAAACAGCAGTATTTCTTTATTTCTGCAAGTCTTCAGGCTCTGATCGAGAAGTATAAGAAAAAACATGGTGATATCAGAAAACTGCATGAGAAGGTTGTTATCCAGATGAACGATACTCACCCGACAGTTGCAGTTCCAGAATTAATGCGTCTCCTCATCGACGTAGAAGGATTAAGCTGGGAGGATGCATGGGAAGTTACAAGTAAGACTTGTGCTTATACAAACCATACAATCATGGCAGAGGCACTTGAGAAATGGCCAATCGACCTGTTCTCTAAACTGCTTCCACGTATTTACCAGATTGTACAGGAGATCGATCGTCGTTTCCTGATTAAGGTTCGCGAAATGTATCCGGGAAATGAAGAGAAAGTCCGCAAAATGGCAATCCTTATGAACGGACAGGTTCGTATGGCTAACATGGCAATCGTTGCAGGATTCTCTGTAAATGGTGTTGCACAGCTTCATACAGAGATCCTTGAGAAACAGGAACTGAAAGATTTCTATCAGATGATGCCTGAGAAATTCAACAATAAGACAAATGGAATCACACAGAGACGTTTCCTCGCACATGGAAACCCACTTCTTGCGGATTGGATCACAGATAAGATCGGTGATGGATGGATCACAGATCTGTCTCAGATTGCAAAGCTGAAACCACTTGTTGAAGACGAAGACGCAAGACGTGAATTTATGGAAATTAAATACCAGAATAAAGTTCGCCTTGCGAAATATATCAAAGAGCATAACGGAATCGATGTAGATCCTCGCTCTATCTTTGACATTCAGGTAAAACGTCTGCATGAGTACAAACGTCAGCTGTTAAATATCCTGCATATCATGTATCTGTACAATCAGATCAAAGAGCATCCGGAGATGTCCTTCTACCCAAGAACATTTATCTTCGGAGCAAAGGCAGCAGCAGGATACCTTCGTGCGAAAGAGACAATCAAACTGATCAACTCCGTAGCAGATGTTGTAAATAACGACAGAAGCATCAACGGAAAGCTGAAAGTTGTATTTATCGAAGACTACAGAGTATCCAATGCAGAGATTCTTTTCGCAGCGGCAGATGTCAGCGAACAGATTTCAACAGCTTCCAAAGAGGCATCCGGTACAGGTAACATGAAGTTCATGTTGAACGGTGCACCGACACTCGGAACAATGGACGGAGCAAATGTAGAGATCGTTCATGAAGTCGGAGAAGAGAATGCATTTATCTTCGGTCTGAGTTCACAGGAAGTAATCAATTACGAGAACAATGGCGGTTACAACCCAACAGATGTTTACTTTAATGATTGGGAGATCAAACGTGTCGTAGATCAGCTGATGGATGGAACATATTCTAACGGCGATCACAACATGTATATCAATCTGTATAACTCACTGCTGAATACACAGTGTACAGACAAAGCAGATACTTACTTCATTCTGAAAGACTTCCGTTCTTATGCAGATGCACAGAAGAGAGTAGAAGAAGCTTATAGAGATCAGCAGAGATGGTCTAAGATGGCAATGATGAACACAGCATGCAGCGGTAAGTTCACATCTGACAGAACAATCGAAGAGTATGTTCGTGATATCTGGCATCTGGAGAAGGTTGAAGTTCCATCAGGACAGGACCTTTTCGAATAAGCAATTACACGGAGAATGAAACCAGATAAGTTCTAAAATAGGACAGCCTTCCATACAATAGAGTATGGAGGGCTGTTTTTATGCGTGATACAATTAGAAATAAAATAAAGTTATTTTTTGCATTTCTTATCATACTGTTTTTACTTCCTTACATCATTTCTGTTTTTATAAACGGAAAGAATGCGGTGCAGGGAGCTGACAGCGATAATGCATCTGTGTATCTCGCAGGAATACTCGCAGGAGAAACAGATGGAGGATATGAAATAGAAGCATTGAAGGCACAGGCGGTTGTTCTACGTACAGAGTTGTACAGAACAGAGAAAGAAAAGCAAACTATTTTGGATAAATGTCTGACGCAGACTCAGATGAAGAAAAAGTGGGGGCCAAAATACGAAGAGAATTTGAAAAAATGTCAACAGGCAGCACAGGAAACAAAAGGAATTGTATTGTGGTATCATGAGACCTTTGCATGGGCACCGTTTCATCAATCCAGTAATGGAAAGACCAGAGACGTGCAGGAGGTACTTGGGAATGCAGATTATCCGTACATCACAGCAAAAGAATGTCCGCTTGACAAGGCGGCAGAAGATGAAATTCAGGTACATTTGATAGAATATAAAGAGATACAAAAGAGATGTAGAGAATTCCTTGTGGCAGAGGAACAGAAAAAAGCGGAAAATGGTTATGGATATGAAGATTTTGAAATTCAGGAATGGGATTCTTCCGGTTATGTCCGAAAAATGAGGATTGGAGAGACGATATGTACAGGAGATCAGTTCCGTGATGCACTGAAACTTCCTTCGAGTTCATTTTCTTTTTATGAAAGTCCACACGGGTTGAAGATTGCAACGGTTGGAAAAGGGCACGGATTCGGAATGAGTCAGTGGACTGCACAGGAAATGGCAAAGGATGGGAAAAATTATGAAGAGATCCTGCAATATTTTTATGAAGGAACAGAACTACACCACATAGATGAATAAGATCGATCATTTCAGGCAATGCTATAGCCAGAGGTGATGATTATGAATAAAAATGAAAGACCGGCCTTTTTGAAAGGAAAGGGAGCTGCAGTTGGCGCAGTACTTTGTTTTGTTGCGGTAATTACAATGGTTGGGAGCTACACATACAATCATTACAAAAAAGATATGGAGCAGCAGATCAAAGATGCGCAAACAACAGCAGAACAGCTTACAGAAGATGATAGTACATTGGCGAATACAGATGATATTCTTCCTACAGACACAGATTCAGAAGAGGATAATGCAGAAAACCAGGAATCCCAAAAGGATGTTCAGCAAGAGAATGAAAACAGTATGGAGAATGGAAATACATCCACAGAGGAAATTCAAAGCACGGCATCTTCAAATACACAGAATGTGTGGTTTACTCAGGAAAGTACACTTGCCTGGCCGACAAGCGGAGCAACACTTTTGAGTTTTAGTATGGATCATACAGTATATTTTCCAACATTGGAGCAGTATAAATATAATCCTGCACTGATTATTGGTGGAACGCAGGGAGAAGTAATCCACGCAGCGGCAGCAGGAGTTGTAGAGAGTATTGAACAGACTGCCCAGACAGGAACTACCGTGACACTTGATATGGGAAATGGGTATACTGCGGTTTATGGCCAACTGGATGAAGTGGCGGCAGCAGTTGGAGATTATATTGCAGCCGGAGAGGAAGTGGGAACACTGAATTCACCGACGAAATATTATAGTGTCGAAGGACCAAATTTATATTTTGAAATTATGAAAGACGGGGCGCCGGTTGACCCAATGAATTTTATGGAGTAAAGTTGTATTTGTTTGGATAAAATGAAGGAATCAAAAGTTTGATTACGGGTGCAGGATCAATACTATATTGTATGGGATAGTTACTGTTCACTCCCGTGTCAATCACTCCGCTGATTGACACGGAGGATGCGTGTTTTGACTTGAATGCATCTCGCCCCATCGCCAAAGGCGATTTAAAATGGCGAGATGCGTTGCTGGTCGCACATCGTGTGAACAGTAACACTTATTTTCTCTGTGCAATCAGTTTATTGATTGGATTTCCTTTTTCTGAAAACTTCTGCTCGTACTCTGTCATAATATTTCCTTCATTCATCTCTTCCTGATGATGCAGATCATAAGTATAAGCAATCAATGCCCATCCGGCTTCTTTCACCTGTTCCAGAGAAAAGTTGAAAAGTTCTGTATTATCTGTCTTAAACTCTACTCTTCCGCTTTCCACAAGCACTTTTTCGTATCTTGCGAGGAATTCCGTAGATGTCAATCTACGCTTCGCATGTCTTGCCTTCGGCCACGGATCCGAGAAGTTCAGGAAGATCTTATCCACCTCTGCCGGTGCAAACACATTTTCAATCTCTCTTGCATCCATACAGATAAAACGGATATTCTCCAGCATTTCAAATTCTTCTGTATCATACTTTTCAAGTGCGCGGAGCAGAACGCTGGAATAACGCTCAATTCCTATAAAATTAATCTCCGGATGTGCCTTTGCCATATTTAGAATAAATTGTCCTTTTCCCATCCCAATTTCAATCTGAATCGGCTTTTCGTTACCAAACACATGGTTCCATTTTCCTTTCTGCTCTTCCGGTTTCTTGATCACTGTATGATGTGCGTCGATCACACCATCTGCTCTTGGTATATTTCTTAATCTCATTAATTACAATCTCCTGATATTCTCTGACAGATCTGTCACATTACAAATCTGCCGGTTTATTTTTACACATGCATTATCATAACATGAATTAATCCGTCTCACAAGCAAACAGATTCCAGAAAAGCTTGTATTTTTCTCCAAAAGGTGTATTATAAAAGATATTATGAATTTCTAACAAAAAGGAGGCTGGTTATGGACTCTATTATAAACAAATTGACAGAGATTGAATCCGCCGCATCTGCAATCGTGCAACATGCAGAAGCCGAAAAATCCGCATTAGATGAAAAATTCGACAAAAAGCGAATGGATTTCGACAAAGAGCTTGAAGCTGATACGCAGCGGCAGATTCAGGGAATTCGTGACAAGCTGGAATCGGAGACCTCACGGATCTTATCCGGGCAAAGTCAGGAAAGTCAGGATGAACTCGACGCCCTGCAGAAGGAATACGATGAAAAGCATTCTGATTATGCTCATGAGATTCTCCGACGGATCACTGAGGTGTAGCCTATGGGAAATCTACTGGAATACAGTGGTATTGTAACGAAAACCCGGGCAATGGAAGCCAAACTCCTTACCCCGGCACAGTTTGAGGAAATTGCTTCTCTACATAATGTTCCCGAGGTAGTTGAATATCTGAAGAAAGAAACTGCTTACGCAGATATTTTAGAAGAACTGGCCCCCGAACAGCTTCACAGAGGAAGTATTGAGAAGATTCTGACTCGTTCACTTTACCGCGACTACGCAAAGCTTTATCGCTTTTGTGGACAGAAACAGCGCAAGCTTATGAAGCTCCGTCTGAAATCTTATGAAATCGAGCTGATCAATTATTGTTTAAGGATTGTGATCAACCATTATCAGAAACCTTTTGATCTTGATTACAAGCGTCCTTTCTTCGACCGGTATTCACAGATATCGATCGAGAAACTGATCACCTCACGCACCACTGATGAACTGATCGAGACATTAAAGGAGACAGAATATTATGAACCTTTAAAGAAATTAAAGGATTCGCCTTCGGTCACTCTTTATGACTACGATCTGGCATTAAATCTTTATTATTTTACAACTCTTTGGAAAGCACGGAAAAAGGTCCTGAAAAAGGAAGACAAGGAATTATACCAGCGGGATTGCGGCACTCAGATTGATCTGCTCAACATGCAGTGGATCTACAGAGCGAAGAAATATTTTAATATGAAACCTGCTGACATTTACCAGCTGATTCTTCCGATCCACTATCGTCTGTCTACTGACTTGATCAAAGGAATGGTCGAGGCAACAACATTAGAGGAATTGCAGACACTATGCAATCAGACGCCTTATGCCCGCCGCTATGAATCCACTGAGCAGCTTACCATGGAGCAGATGTATTCAGAATGTCTCCATCATCTGTACACTATTGACAGAAGGCGGAATCCATACTCCATCGCCGCTGTCAACACTTACCTCTTCTTAAAAGAAGAAGAAATCAAAAAACTGACTACCGCTCTGGAATGCATCCGTTACGGACTGACACCGGGCGAGACGTTAGCGTACGTTGGAGGTAGAACCCAATGATTGTTAAAATGAAATTTATCAACATTTCCGGTCCCAGGGATGATATCGACCGTGTCACAGACTTGTATCTCTCACGTTATGAGATCCAGCTGGAGTCCGCACTGTCCGAACTCAAGACAGTCGATAATCTTCGCCCGTTCGTAGAGCTTAATCCGTACCGGGATGTACTTGCCCAGGCAACTCAGTTCGTCGGTTATCTTCCGAATGTAGATGATGTTACACCGGATGATTCTTTAGGTCTTGACGACATGTTTGAAGTTGTTCGCAAAGCCTGCGAGGATTATGAAGGTCTGCAGGCAAAGAAAGAGAAAAAGAAAGCTAAGATTGAGGAACTTCGTGCGAAACAGCAACTGCTCTCTCCATTCCGCCCCCTCGACTGTGATCTTCACAAAGTCCTCGGATATCGATATATTACATATCGTTTCGGACGGATCGCGCTGGAATCTTATCACAAGATGAATAAATATCTGATGGATGATTTAAGTGCAATCTTCGTTGAAGGAGAACGTGATGAAAGCTTCGTATACGGTGCTTACTTCGTTTCTCCGGGAGAGGCGCAAAAGGTAGATGCTGTTTTCCGTTCTCTTCATTTTGAACGCATTGATCTGAAAGATGAATTTGAAGGAACTCCGGCTTTCGCTTACCAGTCACTGGAACGTGACATTGCACGGATCAATCTGGAGATCCAGGATCTGGATAAAGAAGCCGGTGAGATGCTTTCTGACAGAGCTCCACAGCTTATCGCAGCGAAAAACCGTCTGGAGGAACTCTCCAAGAACTTTGACATCCGTAAGATGGCTGCCCGGATGAAAGACAGCAGGATGATTCTTATATTCTCTGCGGTTGGATGGCAGAAGATGATGTAGAGAAGTTCTTAGAAGAGATCAAGGATGATGATAAAGTCTTTGTTGTTGTCGAAGATGACCATGATGCATACTTCGGCGAACCGCCGACAAAGCTGGAAAACCCGAAGCTATTCAAACCATTTGAGATGTACATTCAGATGTATGGTCTTCCGGCTCACAATGAGATGGATCCGACTATTTTCGTAGCAATCACATACTCCTTTATTTTCGGAGTTATGTTCGGAGATGTCGGACAGGGACTTTTGCTTTTAATCGGCGGAGTCTTAATTTACCACTTTAAGAAAGCTCCACTTGCCGGAATTATCGCAACTGCCGGTGTATTTTCCACAGTCTTCGGATTTATGTTCGGAAGTATTTTCGGATTCGAAGACATCATTGAACCATTGTGGATACGACCGATCGATCATATGACTACACTACCATTCCTTGGTAAACTGAACACTGTATTTATCGTTGCAGTTGCGTTTGGTATGTTCCTGATCATCGTGGCGATGATCCTACATATTATCAATGCCGCAAGAAGCAAAGATATTGAAAGTACCTGGTTTGATCCAAACGGTGTTGCCGGACTTATTTTCTACATTGCCGTTGTAGCAACCATCGTTCTCTTTATGACAGGCAATCCGCTTCCGGGTGGTATTGTCATGGGTATCATGTTCGGTGTCCCGCTGCTTCTCATTTTCCTGAGAGAGCCTCTGACCCGCATGATTGAAAAACGTGCCGACAAGATGGAAACAGGACCTGGAATGTACGCCGTGCAAGGATTTTTCGAAATGTTTGAGACATTGCTCAGTTATTTCTCAAACACAATCTCCTTTATCCGTATCGGTGCATTTGCTGTCAGCCATGCCGCTATCATGGAAGTAGTACTTCAGCTGGCCGGCGCTGAAAGCGGAAATCCGAACTGGTTCGGAGTGATCTTTGGCAACCTGTTCGTATGCGGATTCGAAGGACTGATTGTAGGTATTCAGGTACTTCGTCTGGAATATTATGAGATGTTCAGCCGTTTCTACAAAGGAAGCGGACGTGCATTCGACCCATATACAAAAAAGAAAACGAAATAACTGTCTGGCTTAAATCTATGACAGCCATAAAATGTATAGAAATCAGGAGGATTCCACTATGAGTTTAGCAACAAAAATCATCTTTATCGCAGCACTTGTTTTAAGTATCATCATCCCATTCGGATATTATCTGATCGGTGAAAAGAACAAAAAACGCTATAAACGTACTATCGGTGTCAACGCATTTTTCTTCTTCGGCGCATTTGCCATTGCATCCATCATGATGCTTGCAGGACCGGCAAATGTACAGGCTGCTGAAACTGCCGCAGCTTCCGGTGCAACACTCGCAACTGGTATGGGATACCTTGCAGCCGCACTTGTTACAGGTCTTTCCTGTATCGGCGGTGGTATCGCTGTTGCAAGTGCAGCCAGCGCAGCACTTGGAGCGATCAGCGAAGATTCCAGCGTTCTTGGTAAATCTCTGATCTTCGTAGGACTTGCCGAAGGTGTTTGTCTGTATGGACTGATCATCTCATTCATGATCTTAGGAAATCTCTAATTTCTGATTTTCAACAGAAAGGAGCCGCCTATGAAAATGTATCTGATCAGTGACAATGTCGACACTTACACCGGAATGCGTCTTGCCGGTGTAGACGGAGTTGTCGTCCACGAACGGGATGAGCTGAAGAAAGCTCTGGAAAAGGTTCTTTCCGACCCAACTGTCGGCATTGTTCTTCTGACTGAGAAGTTCGGCCAGGAATTTCCTGACATTATCGACACTTTCCGACTGGAACGAAAGATGCCGTTATTGATCGAAATTCCTGACCGCCACGGAACCGGTCGTCAGAAAGACTTTATCACCTCATATATCACTGAAGCGATCGGACTGAAATTATAAACGCAATTATATTACGAACTAAAGGAGGGATTCCTCTTGACTCTGGAAGAAAAAATCGCACACTTACAGGCTACATCCATGGAGCAGGCCCGCTTAGAGGGAAATGTCATCATTGACACCCATCAGGCCGCCCTGGAAAAGGTTTTCGAAGATCATAAAGCTGAAGCCACAAGACAGTCAGAAACTCGCATCAAGCGGAAGCTGCCAATGCGAAGCTCTCACTGAACCAGGCTCTCGCCAAATCCCAGCTGGAGATCAAACGCCGTCAAAGCAAGATCCAGCAGGAATTAAAAGACAAGATCTTTGAGGAAGCAGACGCATTAATCGATGAATTTATGAAGACGGAAGCTTATGATGATTTTCTTATCAAATGCATCCGCAAAGCGGTGAATTTTGCCGGAAATGATGAGCTTACGATCTATATTAACCCAACTGATGAAAAGAAACGTTCTGATCTGGAAGATGCTACAAGAGTTCATCTGACGATCAGCACTGAAGATTTTCGGGGCGGTGTCCGTGCTGTCATCCGTTCCCGCAATATTTTGATCGATAATTCTTTCAGCACACAGCTGAAAGAACAATACGACAAATTTGTATTTTTTAGGAAGGTGACGGCATTGCTTAAGACAGCGAAAAATTTACGGCATCAATGGTCCCGTCATTTATCTGAAAGGTAACACAGGATTTCGTATGTCCGAGATGGTCTATGTCGGCGAGCAGAAGCTGGTCGGCGAAGTCATCGCACTGGATAAAGACATGACAACCGTTCAGGTTTACGAGGAAACGACCGGACTTCGCCCGGGCGAGGAAGTTATCGCCAGTGGAAGCCCTGTATCCGTAACACTTGCACCGGGTATCCTGAATAATATTTTTGACGGTATCGAACGCCCGCTGGAGAATATTGCAGAATCTTCAGGCGGTGCATTTATCACACGCGGTGTCAGTGTCGATTCTCTGGACCGCACAAAAAAATGGAAGGCACATATTACTGTAAAGCAGGGGGATTATCTCCATGCAGGTGATATTATCGCAGAAGTTCCTGAAACACATGCGATCACTCATAAATGTATGGTTCCTCCTGAAGTAGAGGGAACTGTTCTTGTCACTGTCGCAGATGGTGAATACACAATTGACGAACCTCTGGTTCGTCTGGAACTTCCTAACGGAGAGGAGAAAGAGCTGACTATGACTCAGCACTGGCCGATCCGTACTCCGAGACCGACTCATCATCGTTTCCCGGCATCTGTTCCGCTTGTTACCGGACAGCGTATCATCGATACCATGTTCCCGATCGCAAAAGGCGGTACTGCTGCCATCCCAGGTGGATTCGGAACCGGAAAGACAATGACACAGCATCAGATTGCGAAATGGGCTGATGCAGATATCATCATCTATATCGGATGCGGTGAGCGTGGAAATGAGATGACTCAGGTTCTGGAAGAGTTCAGCGAACTGACCGATCCTCGTACCGGCAAACCTCTGATGGACCGTACTACACTGATTGCCAATACTTCCAACATGCCTGTTGCTGCCCGTGAAGCCAGCATTTACACCGGACTCACTCTGGCAGAATATTACCGTGACATGGGCTACGATGTAGCGATCATGGCCGACTCTACTTCCCGTTGGGCGGAGGCTCTTCGAGAGCTTTCCGGACGTTTGGAAGAGATGCCTGCCGAGGAAGGCTTCCCGGCATACCTTGCATCTCGCCTGTCTGCATTCTATGAGCGTGCCGGCATGATGCATAACCTGAACGGAACCGACGGTTCTGTCACGATCATCGGTGCAGTTTCCCCGCAGGGCGGTGACTTCTCCGAACCGGTCACACAGAACACCAAACGTTTCGTCCGCTGCTTCTGGGGACTGGATAAGAGTCTTGCCTACTCGAGACATTTCCCGGCGATCCACTGGCTGACCAGTTACAGTGAGTATCTGAATGACTTAAGCCATTGGTATCAGGACAATGTGTCTCCAAAATTCGTTGACTACCGCAACCGTCTGATGGCACTGTTGAATCAGGAAAGTAGTCTTCTTGAGATCGTAAAACTGATCGGAAGTGATGTACTCCCGGATGACCAGAAACTTGTCCTTGAGATTGCCCGTGTGATCCGTCTTGGTTTCCTGCAGCAAAATGCATTCCACCCGGATGACACCTGCGTTTCTATGGAAAAACAGTTCCTGATGATGGATACGATCCTGTACCTTTACAAGCAGGCACGTACCCTTGTCACAATGGGACATCCGATGTCCGTATTAAAATCTGAGAATATTTTCGATCGTGTCATTGCGATCAAATATGATGTTCCAAATAACCGCCCGGAAATGTTTGCACAGTATCACAGAGATATTGACGCTTTCTATCAGCACGTACTTGAGAAAAATGCATAAGGAGGGACCACTATCATGTCAATTGAATATCTTGGCTTAAGCAGTATCAACGGCCCTCTGATCGTGTTAGAGGGCGTACAGGACGCCTTTTACGATGAGATCGTAGAATTTGTCGTAGACGGCACAGAACGCAAAATAGGACGTATTGTAGAGATTTACGAAGACAAGGCAGTAATCCAGGTCTTCGAAGGTTCTGAAAATATGTCCCTGAAAAATACACATACGAAACTGACCGGACACCCGATGGAGATTGCACTCTCCCCGGATATCCTTGGCCGTACCTTCAACGGTATCGGACAGCCGATCGATGACCTCGGGCCGCTTGTCTCCACTTTAAAAAGAGATGTGAACGGACTTCCGCTCAACCCGGTCCGCAGAGAATACCCAAGAAACTATATCCGCACCGGGATTTCCGCGATCGACGGACTGACAACTCTGATTCGTGGACAGAAGCTTCCGATTTTCTCCGGAAATGGACTTCCGCACGATCAGCTTGCTGCACAGATCGTAAAACAGGCCTCTCTTGGAAGTGATTCTGATGAAAAATTTGCAATCGTATTTGCCGCTATGGGAGTAAAACATGACGTTGCTGATTTCTTCCGTAACACATTTGAAGAAAGCGGTGTTGCCGATCACGTGGCAATGTTTTTGAACCTGGCAAATGACCCGGTTGTAGAACGTCTGATCACGCCAAAGGTTGCACTGACAGCTGCGGAGTATCTGGCTTTTGAACAAAATATGCATATCCTCGTTATCCTTACCGATATGACTTCTTTTGCTGAAGCCATGCGTGAGGTCTCTTCCTCAAAAGGAGAAATTCCCAGCCGTAAAGGATTCCCGGGATATCTGTATAGTGAACTGGCAACCATCTACGAACGTGCCGGTATTGTACAGGGCGTAAACGGATCTGTAACACAGCTTCCGATCTTGACTATGCCAAACGACGATATCACGCATCCGATTCCTGACCTGACGGGATATATCACCGAGGGACAGATTGTACTTGACCGCCCGCTCCATGGGCAGTCAATCTATCCTCCGATCAATATCCTGCCATCCCTTTCCCGTCTGATGAAGGACGGTATCGGAGAAGGTTTTACACGTGAAGATCATCAGGATCTTGCCAATCAGTTGTTCTCCGCTTATGCAAAAGTTGGAGATGCAAGAAATCTGGCTTCTGTTATCGGTGAAGATGAACTTTCACCACTGGATAAGAAATATCTGGAATTCGGAATCGACTTTGAACAGCACTACATCGGTCAGGGTGTTAATGAGAACCGTACGATGGAAGAGACTTTGGATCTGGGATGGAAACTTTTAGGAAAACTCCCTAGAGAAGAACTCGACCGTGTTGATACGAAGATTCTTGATAAATACTATAAACCTGCTGTAGAAGACTAGGGAAAGGAGGGAGCTTCATGGATCCACGTACATTTCCAACAAAGGGTAATCTGATGCTGGCCAAGAACTCTCTTGCACTTGCCCGGCAGGGTTATGATCTGATGGATAAGAAGCGTAACATCCTGATTCGTGAACTGATGGATCTGATTGAAGAAGCACGCACCATACAGGAAGAGATTGATTCAACATTTACTTATGCGTATCAATGTCTGCAGCGTGCTAATATCGAAAACGGTATCAGCATGGTAGAACAGCTTGCCTATACTGTACCGATTGAAAATTCTATCACGATCCAGACGCGAAGTATCATGGGAACCGAGATTCCTCATGTGAAATATATCCCGGACGCAGGTCAGCCGACCTATGCTTTCAGTACCACAAAGGAATCGATTGATATTGCCCGTGAGGCCTTCCGCAAGGTAAAGGACCTTACGATCAAGCTTTCCATGGTAGAAAACGCTGCTTACCGTCTTGCAAGTAATATTAAGAAGACGCAGAAACGAGCAAATGCACTTCAGAATATTACAATTCCAATGTATTCGAATCTGGTCTACTCGATCACCAATGCACTGGAAGAAAAAGAGCGTGAAGAGTTCACGCGTCTGAAAGTGATCAAGAGAATGAAAGAGAAAAAAGCCTCCGGTTAACTTCCGGGGGCTTTTCCTTACTGAAGGAGGAGTGTTATGAGTATCCCTAACTATTCATTATTCTACTGCTGCAATGATCTGATATTCTTTTTCAAAAGTCTCTCCGACCTCTACCTTATTAATTCCAGGCTTCTCAGAGATTTCTTTATCAAATCCAATATTATCGCATCTTCCCATCCATGGTTCCAGGCAGACAAACGGTGCGTCTTTTACGGACCAGATTCCATAGCTTGGGAATCCTTCAGACTTAACTCCCACATACGGAGTTCCGTCTTTATGACAGATCCATGCTTCTTCAATCTGCGTATTATCAAAGATCAACGCATCATTTTCAAAAAGTTCTTCTGTCAACGGATATGTCTCTTCATTCAGTTTCATCTCATGCAGTTCCTCCGGATCAGGAGCCATTTCTTTCATATTGATCAAACAATACTTCAATTCATCTTTTCCAGGGAACTTCAGAATATAATCTGTCTTTCCTTCCTCGTTCTTTGCAAAGCGGAAGGCCGGATGCGCTCCGATTGTGAAATAAATTGTCTCATCAGACGGATTCTTTACTTCCCATTTTACATGGAGTACGTTTTTTTCCAGTGTGTAAGTAATGAAAAGTTCAAAATCAAATGGATAAACTTCCTTCATCTCTTCTGTTGATGTCAGAAGAAAGGTTGATGTTTCTTTGCCTGCATGAATACATTTGAACTCACTGTCTCTTGCAAATCCATGCTGTGATGTCGGATACTGTGTACCGTTGATCTTCACTGTGTTCTTATAGGTTTTTCCCACATTTGGAAATAACACCGGTGAATGACGTTTCCAAAATTGGGGTTCTGCATCCCAGAGAAGATCTGTACCTGTTTTCTTGTTATACAGTTTTGTCAGCTCCGCACCATGCTCTGCAATCTCTACGCTGAGCACATCATTCTCCATTTTAATCATGATTTTCTTCCTCCTTTATTCCCCTTTAATTTTTATCGGACTGTTCTACCTGTACGCAATTATCTACCAGATAGTCCAGTACTTTATCACGAAGGATTGCATCTTTCAGAACATCTTCTCCCACCTGCTCTTTGTAGGTATCCAGATCTGCTCCTGCCTTGTCCGCATACTCCTGCATTCCTTCTTCGTATTCCTTATCAGACGGTTCCAGTTTCTCTTTCTTTGCGATTAGTTTTACAGCCTCTTCAAGCTGCACAGCCTGTTTTGCGGATTCCTCAATTTTTTCGTTAAATTTATCTTCTGTCATATTCAGATAAGTTGTAATGAAATCATTCAGCTCTACTCCGTACATCTGTGCAATCTGTGTATAGTAGTCATTTGCCTGTTTCACCTGCTCGTCTACCGCACCGTCAGGATATTTATTTACCTCTATCTGATCCAGTAAAGCAGTCTGTACTTCTTGTTTCAACTGTGAATTACCTGAATCGTCCTGCTGCTCCTGAAGAGAATTTTTCACCTCTTCCTTGTATTCATCAACCGTCTTGCTGCTTTCACTATTATTCACAACCCACTCGTCTGTAAGCTCCGGTGCTACTTTCTGATAAATCTTATTCAATACAATGTGAAAATTCGCCGGTTTTCCCGCAAGATCCGCACTCGGATATCCCTCCGGAAACTGTACAGTGATATCAAATTCTTCACCTGTATTATGTCCCACGATCTGATCTTCAAATCCCTGGTAATCTCCGGATGCTCCGATAAATGAACCTGATCCAAGTTCCAAATCATATCCTGTAGCTGTGCCACCGTCAAATGCAGTTCCATCCATCGTGCCTGTATAATCAATATTTACCCAGTCTCCACTCTGTGCCGCGCGGTCTGTTACATCCTGTTCTGTCGCAGCAGCTTCCAGTCTGGACTGTACCTCCTGCTCTACAGAATCATCGGACACCTCGTTTTTGGCAACCTCTGTTACTTCAAGTCCTTTATATTTGTTCACTGTCACATAATCATTAGACAACTTACCACTTCCGCATCCTACTAAAGATGCTGTCATCAGAACCGCTGTAAGAACCGCAATCACTCTTTTTTTCATTTTCCTGTTTCTCCTCTTTTATAATCTCTTTTTTATTTTTTGTCTTATCCACTATAAAAGTGGTGACAGTAATCTGGAAAACTGTTCCTTGAACCGGATCAGTAAATTCCTCTCCTCATATATCTTTCGTGTCACCTGCGTACTCATTGTCATATCATTCTCAAAAGCTCTTTCCAGCCTCTGCACTGTACGCTCACTATAGATTGTTGCATTCACTTCAAAATTCAGGCCAAAACTTCGGATGTCCATATTCGCTGTACCTACACAGGCAACCATGCCATCTACTGATAATGTCTTTGCGTGAAGGAATCCATTATTATAGACATAACATTTTGCGCCTGCTGCAACCATCTCCCCAATATAAGAATAGGTTGCCCAGTAAACAAATGGATGATCTGGTTTGCATGGGATCATAATTCTGACATCTACCCCGGATCTGCTTGCAATCTTCAACGCATCCAGAATGGACGCATCCGGTATGAAATACGGTGTCTGTATATAGACATGATTTCTTGCACTGTGGATCAGATGAAGATAATTGTCATGGATTGTCTTCGTCTGTGAGTCCGGTCCACTTGAGATAATCTGTACCGGATCAAATCCATGCCTGTCATACTGCGGAATCTCAAACAAATGATCTTCCAAAAACAAGTTCTCATGAGCTGCATAATTCCAATCCAGGACAAACCTCACTGCAAGAGATGTGACCGCTGCACCTTCAATACACAAATGTGTATCTCTCCAATAACCAAACTTTTCGTCTTTTCCAATATATTCCCTGCCTACATTGAAACCACCAACAAAGCCAACCTTTCCATCAATCACGACAATCTTTCTGTGATTTCGATAATTCACACGCATCTGAAGCTGTCCCAGAATCGCCGGGAAGAATTCTGCGACCCGAATTCCTTCGCATTTCAGCCTGTCCCAATCTCTTTTGTGCATGGTACGACATCCCATACTGTCAAACAAAACTCTGACTTCTACACCTTCATGTGCTTTCTCGATCAATACCTTCTCTATATCCTGCCACACTTCATCGTTCCTGATAATATAATACTGTACATGGATATATTTCTTCGCACGTTTCATTTCCTCGATCAGTGCATGAAACTTCTCTTTACCATCTGTATAAATACGGATATCATTATTATCTGTCAGAACTGCCTGTCCAGCCTCCAGATTATACAGCACAAGATCCCGGAACCGGTTAAGTGCCGGACTCGTCATCTTCAGCTGCCTGTGATAAATGGTTTCCTCCTGCCTTCGCACAGCGTATTTCAGCTCACCTTCAATCTCCTTTGCCTTGAACATCTTATTCTTGTGATAATCCTGCCCTATGATCAGATATAGAATAAATCCGACAATCGGAATAAAATAAAGCAAAAGCAGCCAGGTCCATACTGCCTGCGGTGATCTTCTTTCAAAGAATACAATAATCAGAGATAAAAGAATATTAATGATAACGATATTCTTCATAATAAAATGAAAAACCATCACCACTGTGTTCCATATTGTCTCTGCCATTCAACTCTCCCTTTCTCTTAATCAACGTGAAAATATTATTGCTCACTATACCCCGTCACATTCTTCGGACAGCGCGTTACTGTTCTATCTTTCTGCAAACAATAATAAACCACCATAATACATAGTATACTCTGTTTACGTCTTAAAAGTAACCCCAAATTGTAAAATTGTCCCCTGTCTGCTTGCACTTTGTAATAAAGAATGTTACAATATTAAATGCGAATTAAGCGGAAAATAGTAAATAGGAGGGTTTTATCGTGAGTACACCTATGATAATCATGCTCATCGTCCTCGTAGTTCTCATCGGGGTTTGCGTAGCACTCTATTTCTTCGGAAAGAAAGCGCAGAAGAAGCAGGCTGAACAGCAGCAGCAGATGGACGCAGTTGCGCAGACCATCAGCATGCTCATTATTGATAAAAAGAAGATGAAGCTAAAAGATGCAGGACTCCCGGCCGTTGTTCTTGAGAATACACCAAAGTATTTAAGACGTTCTAAAGTACCGGTTGTAAAAGCAAAGGTTGGACCAAAGGTTATGACTCTGATGTGTGACGCAAAGGTTTTCGAAGTTCTTCCAGTGAAGAAAGAAGCGAAAGTCGTTGTAAGTGGTATCTATATCACAGGCATTAAGAGTGTCCGCGGTGGTCTTGATATTCCTGAGAAAAAGAAGAAAAAA
>ENA-OPYW01000002-OPYW01000002.1-human-gut-metagenome-genome-assembly--contig:-NODE-2-length-32740-cov-1.278907_pt1 | contig 32740 bp, 27 predicted proteins | sample MGYA00242473_ERZ504483 | MGnify/ENA primary metagenome ERZ504483 (study PRJEB26092, sample SAMD00036221) | human gut metagenome | host: Homo sapiens | study: EMG produced TPA metagenomics assembly of the...
GAAAAGTCCGGAAATAAACAGGCATATCATCAATATATTTTTTGCTTTCATCACGTTTCTCCTTATTTTGCTACGGGAATATAATGCGAATCCTTGATTTCTCCAATCACGATGATGCTGTGCAGACTTCCGATGCAGTCGATGTTTCCCAGCGTGTTGAGCATAAAGTCCTGATAGGCTTTCATATCCCGGGCATATACCTTGATCTGGAAGTCATAATCGCCGGTGGTGTTGTAGCACTCCGTTATCTGGTCGATGGCCTGCACGGTATCCATGAATTGCTGAATCAAATCGTGGGTGTGCTGCTTGAGCCGGATATTGCAGAGCACGATTACGTTGTGCCCCAACTTGTGATGGTCTACAATGGCTCCATATCGCTGGATGTATCCCTCGCGTTCCAGCCGCTTCTGCCGCTCGAAGGTGGGAGAAGGGGAGAGGTGTACTCTTGCGGCAAGTTCCTTCACGGTGAGTCGGGAGTTCTGCTGCAGTAACTTCAGTATTCTGATGTCTGTTTCATCAAGCTTTTCTTCTGTTGTCATTGTTTCTTTATTTCTGTTTTTACTGATTCTTACAGAATAATATTCTGCTGATTTGCTTAATTCGCTGCAAAGATAGTATATTTTTCTGAATTACGGAGAATATTTGGCAAATAAAATTCTTCTTCTTACCTTTGCACCCGCAATTCCGGATGCAAAGCGTCATTCATCGGTAATGACAGGATAAAGAGTCATTCACATCAAATAATAATAAGGAGATAAAAATATGAGCAACGTAAGAAATATACATTTTGAGGCAGTGGGCAGCTATTTGCGCCCGGCAGAGTTGAAGGAAGCGAGAGCTAAGTTTGCCGATGGCAAGATTTCTGCCATCGACCTTCGCGCCGTAGAAGACCGGCTGATTACTGAGGTCATCAGTCAACAGAAGGCGCATCGCCTGCCTTATATCACCGATGGCGAGTTCCGCCGCAGCTATTGGCATCTCGACTTTATGTGGGGATTCAATGGCGTGGAGCATATCGAACTGGAGCATGGTTACCAGTTTCATGGCGAGGAGACAACCAAGGGTTCTATCCAACTGACCGGCAAGATTACCGGCGAGAATCATCCTTTTATCAAGGATTTCCTCTTTGTAAAGCAGTTTGAGGAGTTGGATGCCAATGGCGAATATATCTTCGAGGCAAAGCAGACGGTTCCTGCTCCTGCACAGTTTCTTGCCGAACTGTTCCGTGGCAAGAATGCCGAGAACACCCGCAAGTTCTATCCTAACACTACCCAGCTGATTGAGGATATTGCTCAGGCTTACCGCACCTTCTTCCAGGAGATTTATGCAGCCGGTTGCCGTACCGTCCAGCTGGATGACTGCACCTGGGGAATGATTGTGGATAGCGATTACTGGAAGGCTAAGGTGGGCACAGGTTTCACCCTTGAGCAGGAAGCCTTGCAGTATCTGAAGGTGAACAATCTTGCCATCGAGGGCAAACCTGAGGGGTTGACCATCAACACCCACGTATGCCGTGGCAATTATCATTCCTGCTATGCCACCAAGGGTGCCTACGATGCCGTGGCTCCTTATCTCTTCGCTCATGAGGAGGTAGATACCTTCTATCTGGAGTATGACGATGAGCGTTCGGGTGGTTTCGAGCCGTTGAAGTATGTGGCAGATGGCAAGAAGGTGGTGCTGGGTCTGGTAACCTCCAAATCTCCGGTATTGGAAGATAAGGCTACGGTCATCGCCCGCATCCGAGAAGCAGCCAGATATATCCCCCTCGATCGGCTCAGTCTCAGTCCTCAATGCGGTTTCGCTTCTTGCGAGATTGGTAATAAACTGACATATGCTGAGCAGTGGGCAAAGATAGATCTGGTGAGAGAGATTTCCGAGGAAGTTTGGGGATAATGATATATTCAAGGAGAAGATGTGTTGTCTGTCATGGCTGCACATCTTCTCTTTTTTATTTACTTTTTATCAAAAATGTTTGGTGTTTTCATGAATTACTAGTAACTTTGCACCCCGAAAATTAAAAACATCATTCATTAAGATTATCAGAGAAAATGGAATATATGTCTCAGGAAGGTTACGATGAGCTCGTGGCCGAACTTCAACACATGGTTAACGTAGAGTTGCCAGCCGTTCGCGATGCGATAGCTGAGGCCCGCGATAAGGGCGACCTCAGTGAGAATTTCGAGTATCATGCAGCCAAGCGTGAGCAGGGCAAGCTGTTGAGCCGCATCAGCTTCAAACAGAGGTCTTGGAGAATGCCCGTGTCATCGACAAGTCTCGCCTGAAGAGCGATACCGTTGGCTTGTTGAGCAAGATTAAGATTACCAATCTCGCCAACAAGTGCAGCATGAATTATACCATAGTAAATCCTCACGAGGCAGATCTCCATAGTGGCAAGATTTCCATCAAGTCGCCTATCGCCAAGGCCCTTCTGGGTAAGAAGGCAGGTGAAGAGGTAATGGTAAAGGTACCAGCCGGCTTGCTCAAATTCCGCCTGGATAGCGTGGAGTTATAATGTATTCTTTAAAAGGAAAACTCTCGATAATTTGAAACTGATCAAACTATCGGGAGTTTCTCTTTTTATTCTAATATTTCTCCAGAATCTTATTCAGTAAGAAGGTGGCATTCTGGTTTCTTGCCACACCCTTCTGTATCTTATAAGTATAGGTAACATCTGTGCCTAAATCTATCTCGAAACAATAGTTGTGGAATTTTCCTGATGCATCATTTTCCATCTTGGAGAGCTCCAGGTCGTGGGTAGCGATGATGCCGCTCACCGGCTGCTTGGCAATGGCTTCGAGGAACTTTCTCGAACCATTCAGTTTATCCAATGAATTCGTTCCCTTCAGAATCTCATCCAGAATAATCAGCGTTCGGAGTGGCTCCTTATTGTCTTCTCCACTTTCCTTGCAGCACTTTCCCTCAGCACTTTCCCTGCAGAACTTCAGCAGCTCCTCCAGTCTTATCAGCTCAGCATTAAAGTAAGAGATGCCATGCGTCAAATCATCGGTGGTTCTCATGCTCGAGAATAATCTGAAACGTGAAATCTTCAGCTGATCCGCAAACACCGGCATACCCGCCATTGCCAGGATATAGTTCACGCCCAGCGAACGCAGGAAGGTACTCTTTCCCGCCATGTTGGCTCCGGTGATGATATAATAGTTGTCGTCCCTGATGGTGAAATCGTTCTTCACCGCCTTGGCACCCAGGAAAGGATGATAGAGATTCTTTCCCTCGAACACGATTTCCGGACTTCCGATTCTTGCATTTTCAGAAACATCGCTTTCGGTATCTGCTTCCTGCTTTCCAGAAACAAATTCCGCCTCTTCCGCCTCCGGATGATTATATCTGAAATTCGCCATCGAAACCATCGCATCCATCTCGCTGATGATATGCATCCATTCCTCCATCTTCACCATATAGGTATTCTTCCATTTCAGGAAACTGCGAACCAGGAAGAAATCGCTCAGCATGAAGGCATCGGTGAAGAAAAGACCGAGGAAGTTGCCTCTTCTGTCATATCCCTTCAATATCTTTTCCAGTTGGGCAAAGGAAGGCAGAGCATCTGCCAGGGAATCCTGCATCTCCTTGCCTGATTCGCTATGGAAATTGCGCCTGTTGATAAGCTGAAGTATCTGGGCATAGGCGATGAGCTGATGGCGAAGCTTGCCGCCATTGCTGTCTATTTTGTCAAGTGTCTGCTTGCAGACGAAGAACACCACCATGTATTGAACCAACACCCACCACAAGGCGAAATCCACCGAAAACATATTGCATATCGACAAAATTACGGAACCAACGACTCCGATAATCAGCAGCCATCCGATAACGAGCGATACCGGAGATCCAAACCATGCCGGCACCTCCATCTTCGAAACCTTCTGCATCGCATCCGCCACCGCAGCAGAATCAATCTTCTTCGTCTTGCCATTCACCATTTTGCCATCCGCAGTTAGGTTTCTGTTCTTTTCGCCAAGTGCCAGGAATTCCATTCGCCAGTTTTCGCCTTCTCCAGCCAATTCCTTCTGCAAATCTCTTCTTCTTTTGATATCCTCCATGCTCAGAGGCGTTTCCCGGGTAAGATTCCTGGCGAGTGCCTCCGAACCGCCCGATGTGATGGTTCGGCAGATGCGGTTGAACAGCGAACTCTTGCCGAAAACATCGAGGTCGAAGGAATAAGGATGCTGCGGATTCTGATAGGAATCGCCCGTCTCGAAAGGCGAGAAATCGCCCTCCAAAGCCTTGATTTCGTCCTGATAAACCTTGAGCAAAGCCGAAAGATGCTCTATCTTCTCCTTGTTCTTGTCGTCAAGTCGTCTGATTCCCAGATAGGCAATCAGGCACAGCGCCGCCCCCATCAGATAGTTCTGTGTATCCCCATCCAATGCGAAATAGCAGATCAGGAAGGCGAGGATGCCGCCAAAAGCCAGCAGTTCGCCCGTTATGAATCCCGTATTCTTACGCTTCAGGGCAGCCACCTCAGAAGCGTATCGGCTTACATATTGTTGATAATTCTCCTTGATATTCATACTTTTTCTTTATTTTTCTTTTTTGATGTGCAAAAATAAGGTATAAAATCTAGATTTCCAAAATAAATTCTCTCATTTTAAGTCTTTTATACTTATATTCATGATAGGAATCTGGCTTTTATGAACCCTTGGCAGTAAAAAGTGCTATGAAAATTTGGAGGTTACACGAAAACATCGTATTTTTGCATTAAAATAGTTTGAATAATGAGCAAGTATAAATTTAATATAGACAATTATCATGCTATAGGGCATGCTGATATCGAAATAGAGGGTATCACAGTTATCGTGGGTAGCAATGGCTGTGGAAAAAGCACTATGTCCCGTTGGTTGTATTATATCGTCAATACATTGTCTGTTGTTAGACAGTTTCTTTTTCTCTGATTTCAGAGATGTGATTATCAAATCATTAGAGAAATATTCTACTGCGCTGGATGATATCTCAAATTATCTGGATGATGATAAAAAACGATTTTTTGACCATACCTTATCATTAATGACAATGGTAACATTGAGTAATGGTGGTGTGGAGAAGCTCGATTTTTATTATAAAAGAGCGATTGGTTCACTTGATGACATGCTGGTTAACTTCCTTCAGAAAGAGCAGAATCCTCAGCAGGTGCGTCGAGTGCTTAATCTTTTTGGGATTACTGAACAAAATCATGTTCATGAGGATATAGAACGAAATTCCATTCAGCTGTTTTCTGAATATCTTCAGAAATATGAAGACAACAAAAAAAATCGTCCCATCAGTTACTTGAAAGAGAAAATCGCTTCTGTATATCGGGAAAAGGATGGCTTTCCTGCCAGCATAAGCTTTAAGGAAGATGAAGTGGAATTGCTTGTTGATAGACTTGGAAAGATATATAGTTTAAATAATGCCATATATATAGGAACACCAGCAGCTATTTCTCTTCGTCAATCAGATAGGGTTCTGATGACTTCCTTGGCACATAAAGTGGTTCATGTAAATGAAAAAGGAAGTGAGATTACCGGCAAACAGGAATTACTTCATTCTATTAATAAAATGATAGATGGTTCTATTGTAGAAAAGGAAAATTTCGATGCTGTTGATTTAGTTTATCACAGCAACAATGGTAAGGATATTAGAATTGAAGATATAGCATCGGGATTCAAACCGCTGGTTTATATGCTTCGTCTGATAGAAAACGGGTGGCTGACAGAAAACACTTTGTTGGAGATTGATGAGCCTGAAACAAATCTTCATCCACAATGGGTGGTTGAGTTGGCGCATCTTCTTGTTCGCATCAACAAAACATTTGGAACCAAGATACTCATCACGAGTCACAATCCCGATATGGTATCGGCTATCAGGTATATCTCTGAAAAAGAGGGCTTGTTGAATACTACTCGTTTTTATCTGGCAGAGCAAAGTGAAGGTACAGATTCGTTCTACTATAAGAATTTGGGCTGTGACATCGAACCTGTATTTGAATCATTCAATAAATCTTTTGATACTCTTCAGAAATACGTAGAGAACTATGGCGAAATTTAAGATTGGCAATTATCAGGGAATCAAGATTGATTGTTGGACAGCAAAAGATTTATTTCTCAAAAACATCATGCTGATAAGAAAACTTCTGCAGATATGCTATTGCATGTGAATGATAAGAGATTACTTTTGGCCGATGCAAAATTCCGACTAAGCAATACCAGAAATTTGGATTCAAAGGAGATAGCAAAAAAGGTTAGTGAATCAAAGGCAATGGTTACTTCTAACTATTCTTTTGATAACAGTTTCTATGTTTTGCTGACAAAGAAAGCTGCAACTCCTTCCAATTTAAATAGGCTTAGAAGAAATGTAGGAAATAATCCAAATTATCAATTTATGGATGCCGTTGAATTTCATAAATTGTTCGAGGATTAATGTTTGAACTCCGTTCCTGATGTCTTGAAAACTCAGAAACGGAGTTTTTTATAACTTTTTTCAGTCGTTTATCGCCCGATACATCATGTAGTAAGCGTATATATATGTCGATGTCGTTGTTATCATACTGATGATATTCACGCTGGTGAAGGCTGTCTGCTGGGTGTTGTCTGCCAGGTAAAACACTGCCGTCGGGAGGAGATTCGAGCATAGCAGCCATGCGATGAAAACCAGGATAAGGGCTAAGCCCAGTTTGCGCATGTTACCTCTGTGCTTGCTGTACAGATGGCAGCCGGCTATCAGGGAGGCGATGACGGAAATCAATCCCATAGAGCTTTGTATCCAGGTAAGAATAGTTGCCGTGAGTGTTATCTGTCCGTTCTGCATCATCGTTACGAGATGAAGATTGAAGCATTGGCCCAGGATGAATGAGAGCACATAGTAAAGTACCATCAACTCGCTGCAGCGTCGTAGCAATTTTACGCCTGCCGGTAGCGTGTAGCGGAATATTCCCCATAAAGCTATAGGGGCGAGCTGCAAGACCAGTTGCTTGATGGTAACCAGGATGGGACTTATTGGAATCAGGATGGGACTTGTTCTGAAGGATAAGCCCGCTTGTCTGCAAACAGAAAATGCCAGCGAAAACAATGCGAAAATGCAATATGCATACATGGCATATTGTGCAATGCGATTTATATCTATAGAATAACTTTTTCTTTCCATAATTCTACGTATGATGATTTTATAAACAGCTTATCTTGTATAAAGCCATTGCAAAGATACGAAGTTTTTGGGAAATTCTAGCAAAATAGATGGAAAATGTTTGGCTATGATATATACTTGTTAAAAGAATGGCAGAGAGACCGATAAAAACTCTTAAAAATCATAACGTATCTTCTTGGATATCAATGTTTGTTGCTATCTTTGCACGGTATGTACTAATAACGCTACATGGATAAATACTAATAGTGCTACATGGGTATATACTAATTGAAATATAGGTTTAATCATACAGTGAATAATATGAAGAAGATATTTTTAGGATTGGCAGCTGCACTGATGTTGACTGCCTGCAATGAGAACAGACAGCCGGAGGCAATGACCAGCGTTGACTCTGCAAGTGTGGTAACCGATTTGATGATGAGTCGCAGAAGCATCCGTGCTTACAAGGATTCCGTCATCAGCCGCGATACCCTGAACGAGATTCTGAAATGCGGCATCCATGCGCCAAACGGGCAGAACCTGCAGTCGTACGAAATCAGAGTGATAGATTCTCCTGCTCTCATCGATTCAATCACCCAAGCCGTGGTAAAGGATAATCCTAAGATAGCAGAGCGCAAGGGCTTCAAGAACATCTTTGTGAATGCTCCATGCGTGGTTTGCATCGCCTACGATACTACTTATGATATGGCGCAGATTGATTGCGGTTTGCTTGGCGAGAACATCATTCTTGCAGCATGGTCAAGGGGCATCGGTTCCTGCTGCCTAGGCAGTTCTGCCCGTTGGATACTGGATTCTCCGTCGGCCAAGCCTTACCTCGACCGCATGGCATTCTCTAAGAATTATAAGCTGCTCTACTGCATCGCCCTGGGTTATCCTGACGAATCGCCGGAGGCAAAGCCAAGACGTCAGGACATGATAAAGTTCATGGATTAAGATAAATGAAGGTTGATGTCCTGTTTCAGGACATCAACGTTTCCCTCCATAACCCAACAAAAAAAGCATGGCGCAAATCACTGCGCCATGCTCCAATAAAAGAAAGCCTTATAGTCAAAATAGAAATTAGCGATTCTAATTCTTATTCCGGTACTAATCTTTTTCTAGTACTTTGCATTCTGAGGGTCAAAGTTGGTCCAACCGCTCATCCAGTTGTTGCTGCCATCGAAGGCTCCGATGTAGGTTACGGTGTCGAAACCTGTCCAGCCGGCGAAACTTGCGGCTCCAAGCAACGGACTGCCGGCGATGGGAGTATAACCGTCTGCGCCAACCAATGAAGCCCAACTGTCAAAATACTTGTTGCTTGGCTCTGAGAAGAAGAAGGTATTGCTGTATGACTTCTGATTCTTGTCGAGATCCTTCTTGTTGGCTGCATCATAGAGGTAATCCTCATACTTCTTGTTGGCATCAGTACCAACGGCATCCATACCTGCGAAATATACATTCTGAAGCTTGAATTTGCCTTCCTTGGCATTCTTCACGGTTTCACCTTTCTCACCATCAACAATCAAACCGATAGGCCAGCCTAAGGCCACTGAGTTGATGCAGTTTAGGTTAGAAGAACGGCGAATCTGCATGGCTGACTGGAACTTGCCGAGAGCTGAACCGTTGTTTGGATTGTATGCTCCGGCAGTAATATAATCTGTGGTGTTCTGGAACTTATCATCCAATACCTTAGGACCTACAAAGGTGATGTTAGAGAAGGTTGCCTTGGTACGAGGATCTACGGTAGCACCATCGGCGCAGTTGTCGCTCTCGAAACCGTTGCTCTGAGAGGTGTCGGCTATCTTGCTGTCGCGCAGAGAAAGACCATACTGCACCTTTCCTGAGAAACCGTTATCTGTATCGAAATCATCATCCCAGCCCTTGTAGGCTACGAGATACTTGCAGTTTACTGTACCGCCAAACCACTCGAAGGAATCATCATTGGAATAAGATACCTGAACGTGGTCAATCTCTGTGCCTGAACCTACAGAACCGAGAGTCAAACCATTAATCTCCTTATCCTTCTGGAATGGATAACCGGCAAACTCGATGCGTACATAACTCAAGGCTCCTGAGTTGTCAGCATCATCTGCGCCACCATGCTTGGTACGAGGACCACCCTCTATCTGCTGCTCAGTCTGGTTGTTCTTAGCCTTGCCGCAGAGAATGATGCCACCCCAGTCGCCAGGCTTTCTGCTGCCGGCAGCCTCTTCAGATGTAAAGACGATAGGCTCTGTGGCTGTACCCTTGGCGATGAGCTTGCCGCCACGCTCTGCGATGAGTGCCGCCTTGGTTTGCTTGTCGCCCTTGATAATCGTTCCCGGTTCGATGGTAAGCTCAGCACCATCTGCAATATATACCCATCCCTTGAGGAGATAAGTGCCTTTCTTCAAAGTCTGCTTGCCTGTGAAAACGAATTCCTGGTCGCCGTTGCCAATCTGTGTTCCGTTGGCGTTTTCCTTGTCATCTGTTCCGAAGAGGATGTGGTCGCAAGCCTTCAAGCCGCCATTGGTTGTCCACTTGTAAACTGCTTCTGATCCAGGATTTGGAGAAGGAGTTGGATCGTCATTGTCACTGCTGCAGCTGCTCAACATGGCAGATGCTGCGAGGATGCCCATGCATCCTAAAAAATACATCTTGTTCATCATTGTTTCCTGTTTTATTAAACAAACATCTATTATTATCTTTCTTGAAATTCTACGGATAGTCTCTAAAATTTATAGATTGCCTGCAAACCGATGTTTCTACCCGGCTTGTAGCATCTTGCTATTTCTTCTACTTCCTTCTTGCTTCCGTCGCTATACGTTACATCAGCAAACTGCTTGTAATATATCTTTTCAGCAAGAAGATCTCTTACGTTGAGCTTCAGTTCCAGATGTTCGCCGAATTTCTTAGCCAGCGAGAAATCGATGGTGTTGCGAGGCATCTCGTAGCTGTGAGGCACTCGGGAATTGGAGTCATCGCCTGTGCTCCCCTCGCTTCTGCCCACACCGATGATTCGCTTGCCTATGCGGTTGTAGAGCAGGGCGATATCCATCTTTAATGGCGCATTCTTATAGAAGATGCCGGTGTTGATAAGGTATGGCGACTGACCCTGCATCGGTCTGTCTTCTTCCTTCGCTCCCTTCTCAAACTGAACCTTGCTCTTGATGAGGGCACCGTTAAACGACCAACTGAAATCCTTCAATCCTATGAATCCGAGATTCTTTCTGATATCCAGCTCCACACCATAGTTGTTGGCACTCTTTGCATTCTTGTAAGAGTAAATCAAGTCAGTGCCACCAGCCACCGTATAGGTCCACTCGATAGGAGAATCGAAGTGCTTGTAGAAGACTGCCAGCGAAATGAGCTCTCCACGGGATGGATACCACTCATATCGCAGGTCGAGGTTATCGACATAACAGTTCTTCAACTCAGTGTTTCCCTGCACATTGCTGGCAAGGTCGAAGTCGTAATACACCGACGACGATACTTCACGGAATTCTGGGCGGTTAATACTGCGGCCATACGAAAGTCGCACCTGGTGCTGGTCGCTAATCTTATATGTTGTATTGAGAGATGGAAAAACATCATCGGTCTTGTAATGACGGCTCGATTCACTCTTCTCGTAGTCACGGGAATTGGAGATGAGTTCCATATCATTATGCTCGAAGCGGACACCGGCGTGGATGCCGAGTTTGCCAAAGGGGAGAGACAACGCCAGGTATCCGGCGCCTAAGGTGTTGTGTCCGCGGTAGTTATTGCGCATCTGCTTTTCCTCCAGAAGATACAACTTGTCGTAACCCATGTTTGCCTCGCTGGAGAGCAGGGTTGGGATGTCGCTGTGGCGGAAGTCGGATGGCATGTTGTTATCTGAAACATTCCAGTTGTAGATAAAGTTGCGGGTCTGGTATTCTCGGCTGCGATACTCCCCATAGGCACCCACCTGCAAGTCTGGCTCAAAGTTGCCAAACTTGAAGTGGTGCTTGTCATTTACACCAAGAGAGAGAATGTGTTCGTCGAGTTGAGTCCACTCGCGGGATATGTCGTTGCCGGTGCTCAGGGCATAAACGCCCGATTCAAGAGCATCGTCGATGAGGTATCTACGACGGTCAGGCAAATGACGGTTGGCATACGCATACCCGATGCTCCAGTCAAGGGCATCGCTAGTGAAGGTGTGCTTGCCGGTAAGCTGACCGTTATATGTAGTTCGACTGCGGTAGTAATACTCTGCGCTTCGCTCCAGGTTCGACTGGGCGCTCACGCCATCACGCCAGGTATATCGGCTGGTAGCCAACTGGTTGAAGATGTTTTTGAGCTGATACTTGTGATTGCCGTCCTTGGAAAGGAAGGTGAAGTTGAGCATCGCTCCGAGTCTCACATTATTATTATACTGGTCGTCAACAGAGTGACGGAGATAGTTCGGCTTGTCATTTGCCACATCATAGATGCCATAGAGATTGTTCTCCATGTTCTCGTAGGTGCGGTATTCGTTGGTATAGTTCAGGGCGGCGAGCATGCCGAGTGTTCTTCCGCCCAGCATCCAGCGCTGGTTTAGGCTGGCTGCCAGTTTCAAATCGCCCAAAGGCTTCTTGTTCTTGATGAGCCAATCATTATTGAATCCGTTGCCCAGGAGCGAAGTAGCATAATCGCTCACCGGTTTTCCGTTGGCATCGAGCTGTGGATTCAAGTCAGCATGGATGCCCCCATTCAGGTTTCTCAAGCCATTGTCGAACCCTAGAAAATCGGTTCCGGAACCTTTTGAGTAAGAAAAGTCCTTGAAGGCAGAAGATGTATTCCAGTTTCCGCCTACGGCGATGTTGAAACTGTTTTCTGCCGGAATCTCCTTGGTGTTGACGATGATGAAACCGCCCGAGTAGTCTGCGGGATATTCAGCCGTTGGCGACTTCACGATGGTGAGGTTGTCAATCTGCGAACTTGGGATGATGTCGAAGGAGAATGCTCTGGAATCAGCCTCAGAACTAGGCACTGCTCCTCCGTTCACCCACACATTGTTATAACGCTGCGACAAGCCACGAACCATCACGAATTTATCGTCGATGAGGCTCACGCCTGGCACTCGGCGTATCACCTCACCCGCATTCGTATCCTGAGTTCTGGATATTTCCTGTGCCGAAACATTGCTCACGATGACGGGACTGTTTTTGGCCACCTGTATCATTGCCGCATCCGTATTACGCCTTTCCACTGCGGTAACGGTCACCTCCTTCAGCTGCTGTTCATCAGGTTGCAGCGCGATCACCTGGTCTGCGTCCTTCGCCTGAACCCCGTCAATTTTTTGAGTCTTATATCCTACATAATTTATATATAGTGTATATGTCTTATCTTTCTTCATTCCATCGATCAGGAAGTTTCCGTCGATGTTGGTGATAGCCTTCACGTTGGTTCCATCCACAGTGACGACTGCACCGATGAGTGTCTCTTTCGATTTCTGGTCGATAACCACACCCTTAATCTGTTGCGCCCACGTTGGCATGCTAGCCGCTGAGAGCAATCCTAATACAATAATTCCCCTTTTAGCATTCATAACCTATATCGTTTGATTACGGTTGCAAAGGTACGGTGGTTATATTACACTGGGGTTGCAATGAGGTTGAAAGGCATTGACGAAGCTGCGACAAAGATGTTACTTTGGCAAATCAGCTCCATTTTTTCGGAAGAAAGCATTGGCAGCTATCTGTTTCGGATATTTGTGCCGTATTCTTAATCTCCGATCAGTCGGCTATCACCATGCAGAGTCTGAGCACATTTTCTTCGAAGTGCTCCTTGTCGATGGCATTGTTCTTGAGCAGGGAACGGTAGTTGTATACGGTTTGTGGCGAATAAGACAGGATGCCGGCTATCTTGGAACTTTCGGTGATGCCTAATCTTAACAGGGCGCACACACGGAGGATAGGGGGCATTTCTCCGTTCTCTTTCAGCTGGATGTGTGCCGATTCTGTAAGCTGCTTGTTCAGCTCGGTTATAAAAGTTGGGTACAGAGACAGGAATGCCTTGTCAAATTCCGTCAGAAACTCCTTGTTCTCTTTCTTCTGTATTGGTTGAGGAAGAAAGGAGGCTCAGCAGCTCCTTACTCTGGTTGGCCTTGATCTTTCTAACTGCCAAGGTGCGCAGTTTGCTGTTTCTCTCTATGTTCTTATAGCACAGGTCAATATACACCTTTATCAGTCTCTCGCGCTTCTGGTTGGTGTCCTTCAGTTCGTCGTTGATGAGGTGCAACTGGCTGTTGAGAACTTCCATTTTTGCCGATGTAGCCGTGATTTCGTCTTTCTTCTGTTTCAGAAGTTTGTTCTTCTTGCGGATGAACAGACTGCTAAGTCCCACTCCGAGCAAGAGCAGGAAAATGACCGACAGCGCGATGTAGAGCATGCTGTTGGTGGCTCTGATGTCATCTGTATAGGCATTGGTAATCATCTGCAATTTGGATGAAATCTCAATGCGGCGCAACCGGTTGTTGTATGCATAAGCATCTTCCAGGGATAGGTTGATGTATTCCTGGGCTTTGTTCAGACTTCTGGTCTTATGTTTGTAGATGAAGAGTGCGATGTTTTGCAGGGCTACGTTTTCTTTTGTGGCAGAAGTGATGTCTGAGATGGCTGCAACCAGCAGGTAATGTTCCGTCAGTTTCTGGTTGTTGGCTTTCTGGTATACTTCGGATAGGGCAAAGGCGGTCATGGCATGGAGACGGCTGTCCGGCTTTTCCATACTCAGTGCTTTTTTTGTAGTATTGGATGGTCTTGTTATTGTTGGAATGATTGCTGTAATAGTAAAACTCTCCCAGCAGGTAGTAATAGAATGCATCTTTCTTTGGCGACAGTTCTAATGTTTTCTTCAGGTATTCCACTTTCTGCTGGTCGTAAATCTTGCTGAATTCATTGTTTTCACAATAGGTTGACCAGTTGTTGTATAGTCCGTAAAGTGTATAATAGTATTGAAACTGATAGTCAAGCGGATCTTCTTCCTTGGGTTCTATCTTCTGCATGATGTTTTTTGCTTCAGCATAGAATCCACGTGTGATAAGCAGGCTGGTTTGGCTAAGTTGGAATCTTTTATGATATAAGATGTTGTTGCTCTTTTGGGCAAGAACAAGGCCTTTTTTTTACGTAAGTCATCGCCGAATCATACTCGTAGGCTTTGTATCCATTGGCGAGTTGCTCGTAAAGCTTGAGCTTGTCCTCGTTGCTGGTTACATACTTGGCACCCTGTTTGATGTCGTTCAGACTTTTCTCTTTTACTTCTACATAATGCGCACGTTTTTCCAGGGCAGCATCCAGCTGTTTGTAGAGTTGGCTGTTGTCTGCTTTTGCGCATAGTGGTAGTAGTATCAGTAGTACAATAGTTATAAAATGTCTCATGTTTCTTATGTTTTAAAGATTCTGCTGCAAAAGTAATAAAAAAACTTTCAGAATCTCGCATCTACTAACGTGTTTTTTTTGAAAATATTTAATTTGCTGATATTCAGCCTGATAAATCGGATGGTAGATAATGGTAATCTACCAAAAACCTACTAATCGCAACAACCTATTGAATTTTGACGTACTTTTGCGGCATCAAACAATTTAAATCGTTATAAACCTATAGATTATGGATAAAAACAACCTTTCAAAGAAAGTAGGTCTGCTGTTAGCAGGATGCTTTATTACTTTTAATGCTCTTGGTCAGACAACCATTAAGGGTCAGGTGGTAGATGCCACAGGTGAACCTGTCATTGGTGCCAGCATTCTGGTGAAAGATACCAAGAATGGTGCAGTGTCCGACTTGGATGGTAACTACAAGCTTGACAATGTTAAGGATGGTGCTGTCCTGGTATTCTCTTATCTGGGCTACCGTACCCAGGAAATTCCTGTAAAGGGAAATCATGTTATCAATGTTTCGCTGAAAGAAAACGACGAGATGCTTGATGAGGTGGTTGTCGTTGGTTATGCTGTGGGCAGCAAGCGCACGGTGTCGGGTGCTGTTGATCGCATCAAGAAAGAAGATATGAACAAGGGTGTGGTAACCAGTCCTGCCGAGGCCTTGAAGGGTAAGGTAGCTGGTGTTGTCATCTCTCAGTCAGGTGGTGATCCAACCAGTTCCCCAAGTATTCGAGTTCGTGGTACATCTTCTCTTTCAGGTGGTAACGACCCGTTGGTTATCATCGATGGCGTCTTTGCTGATATGACGATGTTCAATTCTCTGGCTCCTGGCGATATTGAGAGTCTCACCATCCTGAAGGATGCTTCTGAGACTGCCCAGTATGGTTCACGTGGTGCTTCTGGTGTCATCGTTGTTACCACAGCCAAAGGTAAGTTGGGATATTCTAGCCTTAGCTACAATGGTCAGTTTGGTGTAAACACGGTCTATAAAAATCTGGATATGATGTCGGCTTCCGAATATCGTGAGACAGCCAAATCTTTGGGATTGACCTATACCGATATGGGTGGCGATACCAATTTCCTCGAGGAGATTGAGCGCAATGTGGGTCTCACACAGAATCATAACATCTCTTTCTCTTCGGGTACAGACACTTCCAGTCTTCGTGCTTCTCTGGGATTCGTTCTCCGTCAGGGTGCCTTGAAGAATTCTGATATGAAGAATTTTACAGCAAAGCTGGATGGAACCCAGTATCTATTCGACAAACACCTGAAGCTGGAACTGGGCATATTCGGTTCTCAGCGCAATAGCAATATCCAGTATGATATGCACAAGATGTTCTATTCTGCTACAGCTTATAACCCTACCTATCCTAATGTGCGAAACGACAAGGGGGAATGGGATGAGGACTTGGCTGCCAATGAAATCTGGAATCCACTGGGATTGCTCGATATTGATGACTTCTACAAGGATGCCTCTGTAAATGTTCATGGCAAGGCAACTGTCAACATCATCGACGGACTCACTGTAAGTGCCTTTGGTTCATACAATTATTGGAACCGTGACAATAAGTTCTATATTCCTAACAATATCCAGATGGGTAAGCTGAACGGTAACGGATGGGCTTATATTGCCAATACCAACCGCAAGGACTATATGGCAACGTCATGGTGAATTTCTCCAAGGATTTCGGCAAGCATCACATTGATGCCTTGGCTCTGATGGAGGGACAGAAGTATACCTACGACTGGAACTCACAGGAGGCACATGGATTTGATACCAATTACTTCAAGTTTAATAACATGAAGCTGCTGCCAATGTGAGCTGGGGTAATCTGCAGTCTAACTACACCGAATATACCTGAGCTCTTATATGGCTCGTGTCAACTATATGCTGGCTGACAAATACATCGCTACCGTCAATGTTCGTACCGATGGTTCTTCTAAGTTGGGTAATGGTCAGAAGTGGGGCTGGTTCCCTTCTGCTTCCTTGGCATGGGTAATCAGCAATGAGCCTTGGATGAAGAAAATCAAGCAGATAGACAATTTCAAGATTCGTGCAGGATATGGTGTAACCGGTAATCAGGATGCCATCGATCCTTATACTTCTCTCGCCCTGATGGAGCCTAATGGTGTAACTACCGTCAACGGCGCAACAAGTACTACTTTTGCGGTTACCTCCAACAGCAACCCTGATCTGAAGTGGGAGGTAAAGAAGACATTTGATGCCGGTTTCGACCTGTCGATGTTCAAGCAGCGTCTCAATGTAACCTTCGACTGGTACACTTCTGAAACATCAGATATGCTTTATACCTATACCGTGCCGGTACCTCCTTTCACTTACGACCGTCTGCTGGCCAATATGGGTACCATGACTAATATGGGATTTGAACTGGCTGTTCGAGGTGACATCATCAAGACAAAGGACTTCACCTTCAATTCCGGTCTGAATTTCTCTTATCAGAAGAATAAGCTGAAGAAGTTGAGCGGTACCTACAAGGGACAGCCTATGACAACGAGCGAGCATATCTCTGTTGCCACCGTAGGTGCGGCTGGTCTGGTACATAATAATGGCGTAACCTATCTCATTGAGGGACAGCCTGTAGGTGTATTCTATCTGCCTCACTGCACAGGTATTGATGAGAATGGACAGTATATCATCGAAGACCTTGATGATAATGGTACCATTGATACGGGTGACAGTGGCGACCGCAAGGTTTGCGGACAGGCAATTCCTAAATACTTCCTCGGCTGGGATATGAGCTTTAAGTACAAGAACTGGGATCTGACTATGCAGTTTAACGGTGCTTTCGGTCATAAGATTTACAATGCCACATCCATGACCTTGAACAATATGAGTAATTTCCCAACCTATAATATCCTGAGCGGTGCACAGCATCTCAATAACGGCAAGGGTATCCATGATGTTCAGATTTCTGACTACTGGCTGGAAAAGGGTGACTATATGAACTTCGAGTACGCTTCTCTGGGCTACACCTTTACCAAGGATATGCTCAAGTGGAAGTTCATCAACAACATTCACCTTGCATTGTCAGTCAACAATATCTGTACCCTCACTGGTTACAAGGGCTTGACTCCAATGATCAACTCAGCAACCATCAGTGGCGGCAATCTGGGTGTTGACGACAAGAACATCTATCCTTTGAGCCGTACTTATACTCTGTCGCTCTCAGTGAATTCTAAATGTTTTCACATAGAATAGATAACAAGTTCTAATTAAGAATTACATTATTAATATATAAAGGATTACAGTTATGAAACAATATATTATAGGCTCAATGCTTCTTTCATCGATATTACTGGCTAGTTGCTCACTGGATGAGACTCCACGAAGCAAGTTTTCTGAGGAGGAGGCTTTCAGCACCCCTAAGCTGGTATATGTAAACACAGTGGCTAACGTATATTCTTCCATCGGAAATGGATTGTATGGAAGCGATGGTGGCTCGGTACACACCTTCCAGGAGTTCTCTTCTGATGCCAGTATGATTCCTGGTCGTCAGGGTGACTGGGTAGATGGTGGAACCTGGCAGAATATCTTCCTCCACAACTTTGAATCGTCTGTAAGCAAGTATAATGATGTGTGGAACAACCTGTATCGTGTCATCGGTCTTGCCAATTCTTCTATCGACCGACTCAACAAGTACCTGGGTGAACATCCGGAATATGCTGAATATGTATATGAATTGAGAGCCCTACGTGCTGTCTATTATTACTATGTGATGGATCTCTTCGGACAGGTGCCATTGGTTGTTTCTTCTCAGGTGAGTGCTAACGAGGTGAATCAGTCCAACCGCTCTGATGTCTTCAAGTTTGTCACTTCTGAGTTGGCAGAATGTATTCCTCATCTTTCAGACAGTAAGAGCCAGAACGAGGGGGAATATTATGGCCGTATCACCAAGGCTGTGGCATATATGTGTATGGCTAAGTGTGCCATCAATGCACCGGTCTATAACATCGATGATACCACTCCAACCAGCTACAGTGCCTTTGTAGGAACAGACAAGAGCGGCAAGGCTACTGCCAGCGAGGAGCAGGGAAAAACGGTTTCGGAAATGGGCAAAAATATAAACATCACTTTGGATGGCAAGACTCGCAATGCGTGGGAAACAGCAGTCTATTGTGCTGATCAGATTGCCAGTTTGGGTTACCGCCTGCAGCCTAGCTATGCAGATAACTTCATCGTAGCCAACCAGAATTCCGTGGAGAATATCTGGACCCGCCCGAATGATTGCGTCAACTATAAGATAGAGGATTACAACATCGTGCGCACCCTGCATTACAGCCATGGTAATGCCATCGGTTACCAGGGCTGGAATGGAGCCTGCTCTTCCAAGCAGCAGATGCTGGTATATGGCTATGGAACGGCTAATCCGGACCCTCGTCTGAAACTCAACTTCTATACCGACAAGGATTATATGGAGGAGACAGGAAAAGCTGTAGAGGATGGTGCTACAGATAAGCCGCTGGAGTATATGCCATTGGCTGTAAAGGTGGATTTCACTGCTGCCGATGACCCTCATGCCATGAAGTGTTCCGGTGCCAGAATGAAGAAGTATGAGTTTGACAAGTCCACTACCCAGCAGTATAGCTTCAACAACGACTTGGTAATTTGGCGTTATGCCGATGCCTTGCTCCTGAAGGCTGAGGCTGAGTATCGTATGGGTAACAAGGCTGAGGCTCTCACAATTGTCAATGAGGTTCGTGGCCGTGTTGCTGCTACACCTCGTACAGAACTTACGCTCAATGACATTCTGAATGAACGTATGCTGGAACTGGCTTGGGAGGGAGTACGCCGCCAAGACCAGATCAGATTCTGTACCTTTACAGAGCCTACTGCTGACCGCTTCCAGGGTGTGACCCACAATGCTTCTGCAGGTGATTACAATGATGATACGCAGGGCTATACCATGGTTTATCCTATCCCTTATGCCGTGCTCAACTTGAACAAGAAACTCAAGCAGAATCCAGGATATACTAAGTAGTCAGTCATAAACTAAAAAGAAAATAATATGAAAAAACTCTTTTTGCTCGCAAGCCTTCTGATGGCTTTTGGCATCTCAGCAGATGCAGGAGACATCACTTCTCCTAACGGACAAATCAAGGTGAACTTCACCTTGGATGGCACAGTGCCTACCTATAGTGTGACCTATCAGGGCAAGACCATCATCAAGCCTAGCCGTCTGGGTTATCAGCTCGCCAAGGGCGGCAAGGATCTGCTTTCTGATTTTAGTGTCATCAATGAGAAAACTTCCACTTTCGATGAGACCTGGACTCCTGTTTGGGGAGAGAATAAGTCTATCCGCAATCATTATAATGATATGCTGGTAGAGTTGAAGCAGAATTCTACAGACAGTTATATGAACGTTCGCTTCCGTGTTTATGACGATGGAGTAGGATTGCGCTATGAGTTCCCTCAGAAAGGCAATCTCAACTACTTTACCATCAAGGAAGAGCGTACAGAATTTGCCATGACGGGCGATCATACCGCCTGGTGGATTCCGGGTGATTACGATACCCAGGAGTATGAATACACCAAGACCCGTCTGTCGGGCATCCGTCCAGCCCTGCATGCTGCTGTCAGCAGCAATCTCTCACAGACTGTCTTTTCAGATACCGGTGTACAGACCTCACTCCAGTTGAAGACTGATGATGGTATCTACATCAACCTGCATGAGGCTGCCCTGGTAGATTATCCAGCCATGCATCTGAACCTGGATGACAAGACCATGACCTTTACCTCTTGGCTTACCCCTGATGCACAGGGTATGAAGGGATATATGCAGACTCCGTTCAAGAGCCCTTGGCGTACGATGGTCATTACAGATGATGCCCGCAAGGTGTTGTCTTCCAACCTGATTCTCAATCTCAATGAGCCTTGCAAGATCAAGGATACCTCCTGGATTCATCCTGTAAAGTATGTAGGTGTATGGTGGGAGATGATTTCAGGTAAGGGAGAGTGGGCTTATACCCATGATTATCCTACCGTGAAGTTGGATGGAACCGACTATGTACATGCCAAGCCATCGGGCAAGCATTCTGCCAACAATGCCAATGTACGCCGTTACATCGACTTTGCTGCAGCCCATGGTTTCGATGCAGTCCTGGTAGAAGGATGGAACATCGGTTGGGAAGACTGGAGTGGTTATATGAAGGAAAAGGTATTCGATTTCCTGACTCCATATCCAGATTTCGACATCAAGGCGCTCAATGAGTATGCGCATTCCAAGGGTGTGAAGCTCATCATGCATCATGAGACCTCTTCTTCTGTAATGAACTATGAGAAGTATATGGACAGAGCTTACCAGTTGATGAAGGATTATGGCTACGATGCAGTGAAGAGCGGTTATGTAGGCAACATCATTCCTCGTGGCGAGCATCACTACAGTCAGTTGGAATCAATCACTATCAGCATGCCGTAACTCGTGCTGCCGATTATCACATCATGGTAAATGCCCATGAGGCTGTGCGTCCTACCGGTCTCTGCCGCACTTATCCTAACCTGATTGGCAACGAGAGTGCTCGCGGTACTGAATATCAGGCTTTCGGAGGTACCAAACCGGGACATACCGCCATCTTGCCTTTCACCCGTCTGCAGGGTGGTCCGATGGATTATACACCGGGTATCTTTGAAATGGATTGCGCCAATGGTTCTCATTGCAACTCTACCATCTGCGGTCAGTTGGCACTTTATGTAACGATGTACAGTCCATTGCAGATGGCTGCCGATTTCCCTGAGAATTACGAGAAGCACATGGATGCCTTCCAGTTTATCAAGGATGTGGCTGTAGATTGGGACAAGTCTATCTATCTGGAGGCTGAACCAATGGAGTATATCACCGCTGCCCGCAAGGCAAAGGGTTCTGATAACTGGTTTGTCGGTGGCGTTACGGGCATGAAGGCTCATCAGTCTACCTTAAAGCTCGATTTCCTCGAGAAGGGCAAGAAGTATGTGGCTACCATCTATCAGGATGCAAAGAATGCCAACTACAAGACCAATCCGCAGGCTTATGTCATCACCAAGAAGACTGTAACCAGCAAGTCTGTCTTGAAGTTGAACTCCGTTGCAGGTGGCGGATTCGCAATTAGCCTTCTTGCGCAATAAAATGCAGGATTTTGAGTTATTATGAAAGAAAGTTTTCTTGAATTAATAATGATGCTCATGAAAAGAATGAATAAAATGTTGTTGGTTGCTGCTTTGGCGGCAACCACACTTTCTGCTCAGGCAGAACAGAAGAAGGGACCGGCTTGGTTGAGTGATGCACTTTTCTATCAGATTTATCCATCTTCCTATATGGATACTGATGGCAATGGTATTGGTGACCTGCCGGGTATCACTTCCAAGTTGGATTACATCAAGTCGCTGGGTGTGAACGCCCTCTGGCTCAATCCGATCTTTGAGTCGGGATGGTTTGATGGTGGCTATGATGTCATCGATTTCTACAAGGTGGATCCTCGATTCGGTACCAATACCGATTTGGTTACATTGGTCAATGAGGCCCATAAGCGTGGCATGAAGGTTTGTCTCGACCTGGTGGCAGGACATTCCAGCACCAAGTGTGCCTGGTTTAAGGAGTCTTCCGAGAAAGATCCTAACCAGCGTTACAGCGACTATTATATCTGGATGAACGATATTCCTGAGAGCGAGAAGAAAGAAATAGAAGCCCGTCATCAGGAGACAAGTCCGGAGTCTAGTACCCGAGGCAGATATGTGGAGGCGAATGCTCCTCGTGCCAAGTATTATGAGAAGAATTTCTTCGAGTGCCAGCCAGCCTTGAACTATGGCTTTGCTCATCCAGACCCAAATCATCCTTGGGAGCAGAGCGTAGATGCGCCTGGACCACAGGCTGTTCGCAGGGAGATACGTAACATCATGGCTTTCTGGTTTGATAAGGGTGTGGATGGATTCCGTGTTGATATGGCGTCATCGCTCATCAAGAACGACCCTGACAAGAAGGAGGTTTCCAAACTCTGGAATGAGATGCGTGCATGGAAGGACAAGTACTATCCTGAGACCGTCCTGATTTCAGAGTGGGCTAATCCGCAGCAAGCCATTCCTGCCGGCTTCAACATCGATTTCTACATCCATTTCGGTCTTAAGGGCTATGCCTCTCTGTTCTTCGACCGCAAGACTCCATGGGGCAAGTGGGAGCAGAGCTATAAGAACTGCTATTTCGACAAGCAGGGCAAGGGTTCGCTTAAGGAATTTAGCGAGAACTATACCAAGCATATAATGCCACCAAGAATCTCGCTACATCGCTGTTCCATCTGCCAACCACGATTACCAGCGTCCTAATATCGGTACCCGCAACACGCCAGACCAGCTGAAGGTGGCGATGACCTTCTTCCTCACCATGCCAGGTGTTCCATTTATCTATTATGGTGATGAGATTGGTATGAAGTATCAGATGAATCTCCCTAACAAGGAGGGTAGCAATGAGCGCTCTGGTACCCGTACTCCGATGCAGTGGACCAAGGGCAAGAATGCCGGCTTCTCAACGAGTGCGCCTGATAAGCTTTACTTCCCTGTAGATACGGAAAACGGAAAGTTGACCGTTGAGGCTCAGCAGGGAGATCAGAATTCTCTGTTGTCATATACCCGTAAGCTGACCGCTTTGCGTCATTCAGCCAAGGCTCTTGACAATGAGGGAGATTGGAAGCTCCTGAACCAGAAGGGTCAGGAATATCCGATGGTATATGAGCGCACTTTGGGTGATGAGAAGTATGTTGTTGTCGTGAATCCTGGTGCCAAGGCAGCCTCTCTCAACATCAGCTCTGTAGGTGGCAAGGCAGTTTCTGTTCTTTCTACAGGCAAGGTTGTATATAAATCAGGCAAGAAGACCGATGCTATCAAGGCTTCCGGCATTAGTGCCGCCGTATTCAAGGTGGCTAAGTAACCTGTGAACATGATTATTGCTAGCTTTATTAAATATCAGAATCCGCATGGATTTTAAGGAAGAATAAGAAAGAATACGAAAAGATAATCCGAAACAGAAGCGTTGTCAGCTATCTGTTTCGGATTTTTTTGTATAGTTTCCTTACTCCTTTATCTCTTTCATGTTTGCAGGATTATAGGGAGTCAACTGCTGCATCTCCTGCTCTGTTGCTTCAGGCAAGGAAGGTATCTTGTTTCTGATGCAGAAATCGGTAATGGCGGCAGCTGATTCTTTGGGAGTAGAAGAATCCGGTTTGATGGATTGCTTCTTTTCTACATACTCCTGTTCCGTGATATATAATTCGGTAATCACATGGATGAGTTGCTGCTGCTTGTCTTTCTTATGAGAGAAAAGATAGCTGTTGTCAGATTTCTGGAAGAGCAGGTCCTTGAAGGAATAGTAATCTTCAGGACTTATCTGATAGACTTCCACCACATGGTCGTAGATATCTGTCTGGGTATAACCGAAAAGCTGGTGCGTCAGATTCTTGTAGGTCGGAAGCTGGTTGATTTCTATCTGACAGATATTCCGGCTGCTGTCCGTTTGAATACTGCCTATTGTCTGCTGATTGAGCAGGACGAGTTGAGAGCCCAGTGAATCTTTCAGCTGATATTTCTTTCGATATTGCTCAATAAGTGTCTTCTCTTCCGGCCAAGGTCGGAAGGTTCCTTTGTCGCTGACCATGAATGCTCGCTTTTTGTCTTCGGAAACGAGTCGGCTGTTGTGAAGATTTCTTTTGGAATAGGCATTGAGATCCGTCTTTCCATTCTTCAGGTTGATGTAATACTCCACGATGCCGTCGTTGAAGTATTTCATTACAGAGTCGTTGGTCTGGTAACTGCGATAATATCCCTTAAGTCTGATGAAGTGAGGACGGTTCCCGGTTACGTTCACATCCTCCAGTTTCTGTATTTTTGTGATATGTCCAGGCATCTTCTCTTCCTTGTTCTGCGCCATGAGGCAAGTTGGGAGGAAGAGGAGAAGCACAAACAGATATTTCATATAATGATGATTCATATTGGTGATGCTTTAAAAAGAATACTTAATGATGTGCAAAAGTAAGAATAATCAGTTAGATGCGCAAAGAAAATCTGTTATTATTAGGTTAAAACCGTAAGTAAGTAAACGATTACATACAATTATAATAAGGAATCGTGTGGTTATTGCTTTTCTTTTTGTATCTTTGCAGCCGTTTGGCAATTGTGAGTACCAAATCATACATAAAGGAAAAAAGAATATCTAATAATAAATAAAAAGTAATGACTACACTTACAATTTCTATTATTGTCGTTTTCGTGCTCGGCTATGCACTCATAGCTACCGAAAGCTTGACAAAGGTTAACAAGGCAGCAATTGCCCTGTTGATGTTGGTAGGTTGTTGGACCCTCTACATGATGGATCCAATGCAGTATCTCCAGTTGATGCATCCTGATTATACAGGCGGTGCTGCTGGAATGGTGGAGAAGGTGACCGGAATCATCCAGGAACATCTGGGCGATACTGCCACAACACTCTTCTTCCTGATGGGTGCGATGACCATCGTGGAAATCGTTGACCAGAACGGCGGATTCAACTGGGTTCGCAAGGTGATGAAGACCAAGTCGAAGCGTGCGCTCCTCTGGCGTATCGCTGTCCTTACCTTCTTCCTCTCTGCCATCCTCGACAATCTGACCACCAGTATCGTGATGATCATGATTCTCCGAAAGCTCGTCACCGACCACAAGGATCGCATGGTTTATGCATCCCTCGTCATCATCGCAGCCAATTCGGGTGGTGCCTTCTCACCAATCGGCGACGTTACCACCATCATGCTCTGGAACAAGGGACTGATTACTGCTGCCGGCGTTATTGCCGAAATCTTCATCCCGTCTGTGGTTTCCATGGTGATTCCTGCCCTCATCCTTCAGACCATGTTGAAGGGCGAACTCGTGATGCCTGAGGTTTCTGCCCAGCAGAATGCATCGGTCAGCGATTTCACCGAAGGTCAGCGCAAGGCTGTGTTCTGGTTGGGAGTAGGCGGTTTGATCTTCGTTCCTATCTTCAAGAGTATCACCCACTTGCCTCCATTTGTAGGAATCCTCCTGGTATTGGGCGTTCTCTGGACTGCTACCGAAGTTTTCTATCGCGGTTTGCATCGTGGAGCTGATGCCGAGGGCACTCAGAAGCGAGTAACCAAGTTGCTTTCTCGTGTTGATATGAGTACCATCCTCTTCTTCCTCGGTATCCTGATGGCTGTTTCCTGCCTGGCTGAGATTGGCGTTATTGACCGCTTTGGGTCAGGGCTTGACGTCGTATTCGATGGCAACCACTACCTGGTTACTGGTATCATCGGTGTGCTTTCAAGTATTGTTGATAATGTGCCTCTGGTAGCCGGATGTATGGGAATGTATCCTGTGGCAGCCGCTGGTGATATGGCTGTGGATGGCGTCTTCTGGCAGTTGCTCGCCTACTGTGCCGGTGTCGGTGGTTCTATGCTGATTATCGGTAGTGCTGCTGGTGTGGTAGTAATGGGCTTGGAGAAGATTACCTTCGGCTGGTATATGAAGCACATCTCCTGGATTGCTTTCGTAGGTTACATTGCAGGTATCGTTTGCTACTGGTTCATCCGCACCTTCCTTTATGCTATCTAAAGGATAATAGTTTTCTCTTACGTGGAAAAGTTTTTTTGAGAAAAAGTCTCAAAGTCTCATTTTCTATTGGAAATATTGACTTAAAGACTTGATAGATAATAAGATAAAGAGAATGAGACTTCTCGGTTTTGGTGCCGAGAAGTCTCATTAAAGTCTCATAGAAGTATCATTATTTCACTTTTTCTTTACAAGATACTTCATTCCATCTGCAAATCTTTTATTGTTTTACTCACTCATATTCGCCAGTTTTCTGCCGAATCCCATCAAACTGTTCACCTTGAGCGATGAACCTATCTGCTTTTTCAGATAGTCGAAAATCTCGGCGGCAGTCAGATATTCACCCTCTTTCTCATTCTCAACCAAATCAAAATAGAGCTGGAAATACTGGTCTATCGGCTCAGCCACCTCAAACTGGCAGTTGTTCTTCATGATCAACTTCACCTGTTCCGCATCAAAATAACTCTTCTCGCCATTGTGCAGGGCGGTCAGCGCCTGGGCGAAAAGCTGCTGATAGTTCGGACGCACACTCACATCGATTGGCCCCGTCAGTTCCACACCGATGAATCTTCGGTTGCCGGATGGGTCGGTGAGAATATCCGTGATGTTGCTCGTGGCGATGAACGAGGCGAGACGAGGAAATTCCATGACATGACTGCCATACGGAGGCTTGTATTTCAGCGTAGGCAACTGGATGAGATTCTTCAGAAATCCCTGCTGCACCTGTGGCGAAATCTGGTTGAACTCATCGAGATTGATGACCATAAACTGTGCCATCGCCTGATAAACCTGACGTTTTTCTGACAAAATCAGATTATCGCTATATCCCCATTGCAGTTCCGGCGGCAACAGCCGGCGACAGAAAGTACTCTTGTTGTAACCCTGCTTGGAAATGAGAAGCGGAGCCACCGAGTTGCCATACTGGCGATGGGTAAAGCCGCGCCACTGGTCAACCATGCCCAGAAACCAGGTGTAGAACCAGTTTGCCCAGTAAGGATTGTTGGTAGGAACCGTACGAGCCAAGGCACGTATATGGTCCTTTCCGTCCCATTTGTCGTAGCATTGGAAGAGATATTCATCTATCGGATTATAATTCTTGATATAATCAGACTCCAGAAAATTCCTGACATCCTTGATGCTCACTCGGATATCGGCAAGCTGCACCTCCAGCGTCATGCGCTTCTGCACTCTCGGATCCACGGGCTGGAAACCATACCAACCTTTCTCCTTCGGCATGTATTCCACGAATTTCATCACCGTGTTGTATCTGAAGTTATATTTACTTTTCAGCAGCTGCATCATGCTCATGATATTCTCGCGAACGCTGTTCTTGTCAACTTTCTTTTCTTCTTCCGAAGTATCGGAACCAGGAATCATCTGCTGATTATCTTCCGTGTTGAAAGCCTGGTTCTGAGGGTGCATGTTGCTGTTAATTTTCATTGCTACCGCCTTACTGTTGAAATAAGGTTTCGCATCGAGCGTCATCATAAAACTGTTGTGCATCGAAGGCTCAAAAGACAGGTTTGCGCCCGCTTCTATAGAAGTTTTTGGCCCGTCTGTGAGCACCGAAGCTTGGCAATCGCCTGATATACAGGCAAAATCTGCTGGTAAGCGATGCGGTACAGTCGTTCGGCATCCGCTTCGTCGGCAGGCAGCGAATCATCTTCATTGCTGAATTTCACCAATACGATAACCGACTTACCATCAGCACCTTCCAGCGCAGCAAAGGTAGAAGGCAGCATGGCAACCGAGCGCTTCACGCCCTCCACGCCGTCTGCATCTGTGATGTTTCCGAATTTCAGCATCAGGATACCGTTGCACGCCTTCATCTTCAGGTTGTTGTTTTCGTCTTTGGCGAATTCTGCAGCGGGGTAGATGTGCATCCATGTTGGCATATCCTTGTAATATTCGTAGCCGCTTTCCATATAGGTCACGTATTCGCGGAAATGGGTAACAGTAAGTCTGCTGTCATCTTTTGCGATACGTTGCAGCAACTTCTCCATCGTCTTGGTGCTGACGAGGAGCTGCTTCTTGTTGTTTGTATGAACGATTGTTACCTTCATTGAATATATTGATTAGGATGTTTGTTTGTTAACTATTAACCATTAACTGTCAACTATAAACTATAAAATCTTATCAGCGTTGCCCAAAGTTTGGTTGGTAAATTGGGCACTCGTTTCCCGTTGTACGGGCAATGACTGCCCGTCACTTGTTCTCCAGTAGCCCGTCACGTGTTCACCGGTAGCCCGTCACGTGTTCTCAGTGGGACCGCTTAAATGGCATGGCTGTAACATATGGAGGGCAGAGAAAAAGATTAGCTTTTAGTGAAATCAATCTCTTCTGAGAAATGGTCGAATTCAACATCTTTATATCCGTATCTGTCGAAGAGCTGTTTGATATATGCCTGTTGTTCCGGCAGGAGTTTCAGTTGTCCCAGTTTATATCGGTAGTATTGTCCTTTGCTGCCGAGGTAGTCTCTCATTTCGGCGCGCAGTGCAGGAGCGTCTTTCACTTTCATTTCTGCAAAGAGTTTGTCGAATCCCCATGCCATTTTCACGACACGCAGCGGAGCAAAGTACTTGCAATTCCCATTTTTCAGGGCATTTGGGAAAATGGCATCCCCTCTATCAGTCTTCTCGTTTTTGTAGAGACCGGATAGATAGTGGATACATTTGTTTTTCATCGGACATGGTTCGGTGAAACAGTAGGTGATGTTGCTAGGTACGTTTCCGTACTCAAAAGCCTTTTTCAGTAATTCCTTTTCATCCATGTTTCTTAAGTATTAAGAATAAAACATTCTGTTTTACTAAAACGCAAAAACATCCTGTTTATTGCCTTGTAAATGCTATTATTATCACTTCATAAAGCATTTTTTTTCGATGCAAGCAAGAAATCATGATACTTCTCCCTAATTTATGATACTTCGATGATACTTCTCCCTCCGTTTCCAGAGAAGTGTTATTTATGTTAAGGTGTTGTGTATTAAAGATATAAGTCTTATTTTATACCCAAAAATGAGACTTTGATACTTTTTTCGAGAAAAATGATTTATACGTGCGTATATTTGTTGGTTCTTTATCGCTTGCGTACTTCTTTCTAAATATCATTATAGCCTCATCCCTTTTGTTGGAAGAATCATGTTCCGAGATAGCTCTCCTTTTTACGATTGTGTCCCCTCACACAACTTTTTTCGAAACTTTTTTGCTAAAAGTTTTGTTGTTTCGAATAACATTTGTACCTTTGTAACAACATACTCACCCCCCCCGCTTCCCTTTAGAACAGCGCGCTCAGGGTGAGTCTTTTTTGTTCTTTTTGCCATGTTCGGTGTTTAGCTATTCGATAAATGCAGAAGAAGATAGATCTGATATTGACAAATTTGTACTCAACCATATAATAATTGGTAAGTAATGACCGGAAAGATTGGAAGAAAAAAGGTATTGAAGTTTCGCGACTTCCCAACACGCCTACATGGCGAGGTATTCTTTGTAGAGAATGGGTATGATGAAAAGTTGAACCTTTCCATCATCAACCATCTCGTGGATATCAACAACTTGTTTATCAGCAAGTCTATTCATTTTAATTATTTCCCATTTCTGGGTCCTCATATCAAGAAGACTGCTCTCTACAGCTATCCTGCGATGAATAAAGAGGATTTGAACATCTCTGTTCCTTCCGATTTGCTGTTGTCGCAATTGGTAGAAGAAAAGAATAAGGAGAAATTACATCCTAGCATCTTACAGCTAGACCATGAGGAGGATGGCATATATTATGTCAATTCCTATTCTTTGTCTATAGAGGAAGATGAGGATTTTATGCCATTGATGCAGGCTGCGTATGATAAGTTGCCGGATTGCAACGTGATGTTCAGCTCTGTCGATGATTTTCCATACAGTATATTTGATCCTAAACCGATTCCGGCAGATGAAACATTCAGCTATGATATCAGGCAGAAGATGAAGGAGGTGTACCGACAGGTACAGGACTTACGCCTTGGCGGAGTAAGCGATTGGGTGCTGAAGCAGTATCTCTTTCCACCCAAGAACCTGAGTAGAATGGTCATCACGGAGAATTACGATATCATACTGCCCGACTATCATGATATGACTATCAAGATGGAGCCATTGGTAAAAGCGGTGTATATTCTCTTTTTGCGTCATGAGGAGGGAATCCTTTTCAAATGTCTGTCGGATTATAGGGAAGAGCTATATGATATCTATGTGGATATTCGCAAGAAATCGAACAACAACGGGACTCATCTTTCAGAAGAGAAGATTCGCCAGAGCATTGAAGCCCTGACGAATCCGTTGTCTAATTCTATCAATGAGAAATGTGCCCGTATCCGCCAAGCCTTCACTCTCCAGTTTGATGAAAGTCTAGCCGGGAGTTATTTCATTGATGGCAATCGTGGCGAACCCAAGAAGATACCATTGGATAGAAAGCTTGTGGAGTGGAAGTGAATTTTCTTAGGTATTCTTCCTGTATAACAAATAAACTCCTATGGCAACCCAAACGCTCGGTCCGAGGTTTGGGTTGCCACGCATAATGATACTGATAAAGCCAATTACTCCAATCAGAATACATGCCCATCCCCAAATCTTCAACTTAGTTCTTCTTTTCAAGCTCATTTGGCGTTTTCTTCTTGGAGCATAATACGACAATGAGACCAATCACCACATTGATGAGTGAGATACCAAAAGCCCATCCGAAACCAATCTTTCTGTTTCTTCCCAGGCAACCAACGCCGAATGCTAACGCAACGGCAATCACGAAAAAAAGAGTCTTTCCATATTCCTATTATTTTTATTGTTATTTTGGCTGCAAAAATAATAAATGGTGGTAGATGTTACAAATGTTTAGGCTCCACAAGGCTTGTGGAGATAAGTTTTTCCCGAGTTTGTACATCTGTTTGCAAAAAAAGCACTAACTTTGCCATCTCATAAAGTATTAATTTAAAAAGATTATAATTATGATGTTACCAATTATTTCAGTATTGATTGGCATAAGTTTGATGTATTACATCCGCCAGAAAAGAGCAGAAAAAGAGATGGATGAGATCGTTAATTCTATCTCGCCATCTAATGATAGCAATGAGAATATTGGTACTAGAGACTTGTGTCTTGAGTTGCTTCGGCAGCTCAATTGTGAAGTTCGTATAGAGCATGATGACATTTACTTCACGTATCAAAATGAGAAGTTTATGATAGAGGCTTCAAACGACTCTGCCTTTATTACAATTTGGGACCTTCATTGGGATATGGTGGATTCGGAGAATCTCCAAGATGTAGAGAATATGAAAAAGGCTGTTAATCGTACTAATCATTTAGTGCATAATACAGTCTTGTATATGTCGTATGAGGAAGAAAATTCTTATTATATTCTGTCTAAGTTGCAATGTTTGCTAATGCACAACATTCCAAACACAAAAGCCTATCTTGCTGCGATTCTTAATGACTTTTTCAGAACCAAGCAATGTTACTCCCAGGTTCTTGATGACATAGGCAAAGAGGGGGCGTAGATATAAATGCCGTTGTTGCTGGTGTTATCTTGTTAAATGAAATAAACCAGTTTCGTTGTTTTATAAGTTGTGTTCCCAACAACAAGTCGGTAAAAATCGAAACAACGACAGGGGCAATTGCTGTATCTGTTTCAGCATTGCCCCAGCAGACTTTATTAGATATTATTATTCGAACCATAAACAAACGTTAAAATATTTAGTTTTCTCTACTTTTCTCCTTATATTCTTCTTTGGTCTAATTTAATTTTATTATTTTTGTAGTTAAATAACGGCAATTCTATAAAGTAAAGACCAACAGGTTTTATCTAATTCTTTAACGAAAATGGAAGATTCTGCCAATCAGCCTCTTATGGTTGATGCTTCATTGTATAATGGGCAACCTACTGACACAGGTTCATCGTGTCCAAGTGCAAGACTTTCCTCTTGTACGCCCTCCATCCAAAACAACAAGGATGGGGTGTCGGTAGAGAACGTGCCTTCACTAAACAAGCAATGGTTTGTTCTACGAGTTACGTATGGGCGTATAATCAAGGCAAAATCATTCGTAGAGGCTAAAGGATTGGTATGTTATGTTCCTTTACGATATAAAGAGGTAAGAAAGCAAGGAAAGAAGCGAATCATCACGGAGCCTCTTATTTCTTCTTTTGTGTTTGTTCATGCATCGGCAGAGCAAGTTGACTCTCTTTTGCAAGATAAGAACATCAAGGCTTTTGAAAATAGGGCTTTGTTGAGTTACTATTACGACCATACTTCACATTGTGAAAATGCGCCAACCAAGAATCCTCCTCTTATCATTGCCGATACTGCTATGGATAATTTTATCCGTTTAACTTCCATCCATAATCCTCATATCATCCCTGTTACTTCTGAGAATATCAAATGTAAGTTAGGGGATGAAGTAGTGATTACAGAGGGTGAGTTTAAGGATATACGTGGTAGAGTAACAAGGATTGCTGGGCAACAGAGAGTGGTGGTAGAGTTATTTGAGAGCCATTTGTTCGCTACTGCTTATATACCTAAAGGTGCTATAAAGATAATCAAAGATTAATAATACATAAAACAATATCAGCTAATGGAAAAAGATTTTTTAACCTGCATTATAAAAGGAGATAATAACCCTCCTTAGTGGGAAAATTGTTTTCGATTCATCAGACCATGTCCGCTTCCAAAATGGGCAAG
>ENA-OPYW01000003-OPYW01000003.1-human-gut-metagenome-genome-assembly--contig:-NODE-3-length-30587-cov-1.521799_pt1 | contig 30587 bp, 29 predicted proteins | sample MGYA00242473_ERZ504483 | MGnify/ENA primary metagenome ERZ504483 (study PRJEB26092, sample SAMD00036221) | human gut metagenome | host: Homo sapiens | study: EMG produced TPA metagenomics assembly of the...
AGTTTGCCTGGCGCTTGTTGACACCATAATCGTGACGCTCCTGAGGCAGATGCACATTGGTTACCTGTTCCTTGGCACCATACATTATATATATATACTGCAGATACGGATATTCGAGGGTTGGAACAGAGAATGTCCAATCGCCACCATCGCTCACTACCAACAATGGCTTAGGTGCAAAGAAAGCCATCAACTCGGCATTACACGTACCATGTCCCGCCAACTGAATAGGTTTGCCACTCTCGCAAGGACAACCGCCATCAAAATGAGAAGCAAGATTCACCGTTGGCGCTGCTGCCGTGATACGGTCGTCGAGTACCGTCAGCAGGACAGTATGCGTACCGCCACCGCTGCCACCATTCGCTCCGATGCGCGTCTTATCCACATCCTTGCGATGGTTCCACATATAATCGAGCAATACCTCTGCATTCAGAGCCTGAATCACATGGGCACGGTCGGTCTGATGCGAATTCTTGCCATATTCCGTTTTACTCTGTCCCCAACCATACAGGTCGAAATCTACACAGATAGCACCCATCCTTGCCAAGGTTCCGAGGCGCTGCTGCTCATCGGCACGGTATCTGCCACCTCCGAAATGACCATCAGGACAGATAATCAACGGATGCTTGCCCTTCTTGATTGGCGTATAGATGGAACCGAAGACATGCTCACCTGGCAGGGTTTCGATGCAGATATTCTGAACCGTATAACCGTCATACCGGCGCACCTTTCCCAAAATCGGCTTCTTATGAACCAGCGAATCCATATAGCGGTCGATGCCCAGGATGCGGCGCACCTCCTTTCGTACCGAGTCCTTGCGTGCTTCAAACTGTTCCCGGTTCTGGTAAAGCGTCTTGAGATAAGCAAGCATCTGCTCACCCTCTTCGGTATGGCGTCGGGGATATTCATAAGGTTTGATCTTATAGACATTACCATTCTGCTTCCACCAGTTGAAGTCGAAATACTTGCAGATATTCGTCAGGGTTTCCTCCAACGAATAGGGTTTGATGCGGAAGTCGGCATAAGGCAACTGCCTACCAACGGTATCCACATTATATTTAAAGCGGACACCCCAACGCTGCGATACGTCCTGCATCACATCGTGAAGACTACGGGTAAAATGGCCCTGATAACAGTTCTGAGCATCAGCCTTTGGCTGGTTACCGCTATTTTGCGCACTTGCCGACAAAGACATGCTTGCCGCGATAAGTGCCATCATCATGTTCTGTTTCATCATAATCTATCTTGATTTCATATTCTACATCCTTATCGGTATCTACCGTTACCTCTATTTTATCATCAGCCAATTTCTTCCAAGCCACGGCAACCTGCTTGCCATTGCTGAGTTGGGTACTTCCCTTAGCCCAGGTCAGGTCGCCCATCGGATGAGGAGCGATGATGACTCTGCCCTGCTCTATCCGGATGCCTACAATATCCGGCAGGAAATGGTTGTTGATTTGCGCCATCATGAAATGGTTCATCGAAGCACCCATCTCCGGATTCCACTGTTCGGTAAGCGTGGTCATTCCCTTCTTGATCTGGAATCCGTAGCCCGGCACATCATCATGCGCCAGCATCTTGTACCAGAGATCGGCATATCCGTTTTCCAGCAATGCCTGAAAAAGGTAGCGATTGCCCACATCACCGGTTGTCAGGCGGTCGTGATGCGCATGAATATCATCTATCAGATGCTGGAGGACCTGCTTGCGATACTGGGACGGAACCATGCCCAGCACCAACGGAATGGCATTGGATGCCTGACTTCCCGAATCGTAATATATCTTTTCTACTGCATCCTTTACGACAGCATCCGAAGAAGATTTCTCAGAAGATGCAGCCTTCTCAACATGCAGGAATTCCTTTTGGAAAGCCTGCAGGATTTCAGAAGCCAGGATGGCATAGCGGTTGGCTTCGGCTGTCTTTCCACTCATTGCTGCAGCCTTCTGTGTCAGTTTCACCCACTGATAATAATGGGCTGTAGCTACCAGCGGCATCGGGGTATTCTGAGAGAAGCCCGAACGGCCTTTTCCGTAATCATACCAGTCACCCAAGCCTTGTTTCAGTATCCGGCAACTGTCCTTGCTCTGGAGATAATCCACATAGCGGAACATCTGCGGTGCATATTTTTTCACCATCCGGTCGTCACCGTAATGCTGCAGATAGAGGAACGGAAGCGCTACCAAGGCTCCACCCCATTCAGGTGATTCGGCAAACGGATCAAGCCACTTGCCCTTGAAATAGATATACTCTGGGGCAGTGGTAGGAACGGCTCCGTTGGCATGCTGGGCATCAGCGATATTCTGCAACGTCTGCTCTATCATCGAACGACAGTCGTAGTTGTATACCAATCCCTCGCCATTGAGCCAATCCTGCTCCAGCCAACCGAGTTTTTCACGATGCGGACAGTCAGTCCATACTGCCTGCCAATTGCTTCGGATGGCACGGTCGATAATCTGATAAGCCCGGTTGAACATCGGATTGGAGCACTCGAAACTACCAATCTTCGCTGCAGAATTATAAACGAAGCACGACTGGATATCCTCTATCACCGGCTTGCCATCAGGATTCTCATCGCCCTTCATCACGGCACCTTCTACCTGGATATAGCGATAACCATAATAAGTGAAATGCGGATGCCAGGTCTCGATGCGCTTGCCGTCAGAAGCCTTCTCGCCCTTTCCGCTGAGCGTATAATTAAGATAATAAGGACTGCCCGACTGTTTCTGGTTGCAGGTTCCCTGTGCGGTCAGGGTTTCAGAGAGATAGAGTCGCACCTGCTGTCCTGCCTTTCCACTAACCTTGATTTGTGGGAAACCGGCAAGATTCTGTCCCATATCCAGCACAAAGGTTCCTGCCGGAATAGGATGTTTGGCATTGGAAGCCTTGGCAATTTGCTGAGGAGTGAGCTGATGACGGCTCTTCACACCGAAGTATTCCATCATCTTCACGGGCTGGGCTATCTGCTGGCGCAGAACGCCACGAGGTCCTTTCTGTATCACTACCGGTTTCCAGGAAGACGTGATGCGGGCATCCTCGTCTTCGCCACCATAGATACTGTTGAAGGTGATGCTGCTAGGCGAATATTTCCACGAGTTATCGCTGACGATGCAGACGGTTCTGCCATTCTTCAGTTCGATTTCGAGCGAACAGTAGAGCGTAGGAGGACCATAGGAAACCTTCATCTTGGTGTATCTTCCACCCTGCTCATTATAGAATCCGTTGCCCAGCAATACCGAAAGTTGGTTCTTGCCTTTCTTCAACAACGCAGTCACATCGTAAGTATTGTAAAAGACGGTCTTGTCGTAATCGCTCCACAGAGGGGCGAAAACGGCATCCGTCACCTTCTGCCGGTTGATGCTGAGTTCATAGAAACCCAGTCCCACAATCTTCATCGTTGCCTTGCGGACATCAGCCGGAAGTTTCATTTCTTTCTTCAGCCAGATGCTTTGTCTTGACAATGGAGCCGTAGCCTTCCAGTCTGGTTTTCCTTTGGCATTCACCGTTCCTGTTCCTACATAATCGCGGTTACTCGGAATGTGCGCATCCTCATCGGTTATCGCACCAATCCATTGTGGCAGAGGCGATTCATCGTCCGTCTTAAAAGCAACAGACTTTTGGGCATGAATCTGTATCATGCCCAAAAGTCCTATCAATATCAATAAATATTTTCTCTGTTTCATATCGTATTTTATTCTACATTATTTGAATGCATCCTTCACTACGAGTTTGCCGAGCGTATCACGCTGCCCCGCCAACTTGCCATCTACCCATACCTGCAGACCCTTGCCCACATGATAGCGGGAGCCATCCTGGTCGTAGAGGATGGTGAGGTCGTGACCATGATAACGCACCTTGTCAAGACAGAAGTACTGCCATTTGCCGGCTGGATGATAGGACGCACCTCGATGGTCTGATCGGCACGAGGACGAAGACCCACGATGCCGGTGATGATGAGATCGCAGAAGGTAGAATGATTGTAATATCTGCTGCGCTCCTGATCGCCCTTCAACCAGTAACCAGTGGTTTCATCAAGATACTCACCGATGTAAGGTTTGCCACGCATGCTCTGACTCTGTACATACTTCTCCATCTCATTGAAATAAAGGCTGTCCATATCGAGACTACCCTTAGCAGAAGCTGCGAGGGCAGACGGCTTCACCTGATAATTGTTGATGAAATTCGCCATCGCTGTCAGGGTCTGGGCGGTAGCGAAAGGCCAGATGGCACCATCCCACTCACACTTTCCTACGCCATGAGAGCGGAACTGAGGATGGCGGCGCTCTGCGGTGGTCTGTCCGTAAGGAGCAGAAAAGCCCTTGCTGTCGGCAGCCTGCTTCCATGCCTCAGCAAACTTAGCTTCATCGGCAGGAAGATTGAAATACCAAGGCAGGAAACCGATTGCCTCACGCACCTTTGCCGATACCGCAGCATCGCCACTAGGCTGGTAACTTCTCTTCTTGGCTACCTCCTTTGCCTCACCGGCATTCGGCTTATACACCTCGAAGAACTGCTGGTCGGCATCCCAGAGCTGGGTTTCTACCAGATGCTTCAGGGTATCAGCCTTAGCCTCATACTTCCTTGCCAGATCCTGATAGCCGATGATTTTTGCCATCTGCGCGATGCCCATCGCATTTCCATACATATAACTGTTAATGCTAGGACGGGCATTCTTTTCTCTTCTGCCGCCACTGATGGTCTCTTCCATCGCATCACGCACATCATACTGCCAGTAGAGTCCGTTACCCCAGCGGTGATTATCCCACAGCTGATACTCCTTGTCCAGATCGTTCACCAACGACTTAAACTCCTTCTGGTTGCCGTCTACGAGATAGCGCTCCCAGATTGAAGCAGGCATCCAACTGCTATAGAAATTAATCTTAGCCATCGGCTTGCCACCATTGCCATGATACCAGGTATTCAGGATGCCGTCGAGATACTTGCCATCGCGGATCCAACGACTCTCGTGGATATGATGACCCACTCCAGAGGCGATGAGATTGTACTTGTCGGCATAGCTGCGAGGCACGAGAAACTCGGTCATCGCATAGCCTACAGGTGTATTTTCGATATGCTTGCGGAGCGTCCACCAGCGGAAATAATACATCTCCTCGAAGTTACGCTGCGAACAGTCGAAGAGGGGCACATTCTGCTTCATCCAGTCCCATGCCTGCGCATTCGGAATGGCTGAAGTATGGAGAACCTCCGGCTCCATCGCATTGAAATCGTCTACATAATGCTTGTAATCTGCGGTCTTAAGTACTGCAGAACCGGCATCAGCACCCAGACTCTCGGTCTTGACATGGGCGATGCGGTAGAGGGCGGTGGTATCGGTGTCACCGGCATGTTCCAAGGTTCCAAACCAGTCGGCAGGAGTGTCGATGGTCGGGAAGGTACGGAGGTCGCCGGTACGGAAACGGATGCGCTCTATCTGATGCACCGGTGCAAAGAAGATGCGCCTGGTGCTCTTGCTCTGCAAAGTCTTGCCCTCTGCATCGAGGATACTCACGGTGAGGTTGAGCTGGCGGTGCTGGGTATCCAATGTTGCCTCAAAACGATAGGTCTGGTCTGCCTGATAAGGCATCACATTGCCATATCTCGCTCCGTTCTTCACACGGATCATTCCTTCTTTGTTCAGTTCGATGCGGGTGCAAGCGATGCCCTTCTCATCGAGGAATTCAATCTGCAGGGAACCGTTACGGGTCTGAGCTGCCTGCACATCGAAGGATGCCTTCAGATAGGAAGAAGAAGGAATCTTGCGCTCTACACAGGCATAGTCAAACGGATCTTCATCTTTCAGTTCGAGCCACTCCTGACGGAGCGAAACCGGTGCCATCAGCGGAGAATAGATATTCCAAGTCTTGAGATCGCCGAGTTTCTGATATTGGGCGAAATCATCATCGGCATGGGAAGTAGCCACGGTCTTGACCGGAACGGGTACATGCGCCACCCAGATATCTTCCTTGTTCATGGAATAGCTCACCCACATATCGGAATCCTTAGGAATACCATTGCCTTCCTGAATGCCACGGACATACTGCGGACCGCGACTCTTATAGTTGCCACCGTATCTCATCGGTGGTACTTCGCCACAAATCAGATTCAGTGTCTTGTATTCCAGACCGTCACCACTCAGCGAGATGCCCAGCGGCCAGCGGTATTCTGAAGGGTTGTAGACGGTGGCATAGCTGCCGTCGGTCAACCGCTGTCCCCAAATCTTGGCATTGCTGTTGACGAATCCCAGGGCACGGTTGGTCGTGGTATAGGTATTACCGCCATCCAGACTCAATGAGGTGAGGGCGTGCTTCCACAGACTGGCTATTCTGCCATCCGGCAGGGTATAGTCGCAATAAGCCTTATAGCCGTTGTTGAGCGGTATCAGTTTGTCGCCCCTATCAGCCTCTTCCACCCATTGCATGCGGTAACGTGGGTTGGCAAGGATTTCCTCGCAAGCCGCTCTTACCGCCTTGGATGCTTTCTTATAATTAGGATAAGCAGTATTCTTCTCATTGAATCCATGATTGTAATAGATGAAATAGATAGGTCCGAGCGAACCGTCTTTCTTCACCTCTCTCACCACACGGCCGATGCCGTTGCCATCGTTCGGGTCGTCCTTTCTGTCCAAAGCCACACCATAGTTTCCGGTAGCCAGGAGGATGCCACCCTTAGATACATACCAGCCCACACGCTGGTGCATGATAGCCTTCAATGGTTTCTGCTTGTAGACATCAGGATATTGCAGTTCCGGTTTCGGCTGGTATTTCGCCTTTTTGAAACCGGCTGGCACATCATATTCAGGGAAGAGAATCTGTGGCTGGCTCCAATTGTATCCGTCCTCAGAAACCTGCATCAGGGTTCTCGATTGGGGGTACATGCTCCTCGGCAGGATCGCTCAGGAAATGCATGTAGAACTTGCCGTTCCAATACGCCATCATCGGCTGATGGTTATAGGTCCAGCCTCCACCATTTGCCTGGGAAGGATGCTCGCGGTTGGCACGGAGCGTCTGGATATTGTGAACTCCTACCACTGGCGACAAAGCTCCATCATGACGCGACGGATCTGCCATCGTGGTTCCGGTATAGTGGATGCGGTCCTGTTCCAGCATGGCCTTCACGATGCGTTCCGGAGCACGGAAGATGGTGCCGTGCTTGTGGTTCTTCGGCACACTCACCTGCTGGCTCACATCGGTGAAATGAACGAAATCCTTGGTAAAATGAGCGCCGAAATCGAAGAGGCGGTAACGGTCGTAATAAATGAGATAACCATTGCCCAGCGGACTGTTCTTAGGCAGTTTGACGGTGGTTGGTCCTTCCATGAAATTGCCGGTGAATGGTTCTGAAGCCTTGCTCCACGGTCCCATCGGGTTCTTGGCAAAAGTCACCTTGATATTGCGGGCATTGCGGGTATTATCCTTCAATACCATCACATAATCGTTCTTACCACGCTTCAGCAGAGTGGCATCTATGCAACTGAATCCCGGATCTATCAGGAGCTTACCCTTGGTCCATGTCTTGAAATCCTTGGTTACGGAATAGTAGAGACGGTGATTGTTCTTCTCGTCTTCGATGCCCAGGGCGAAGTGCTGGCTAGGCACACACGATGCCCATACCACCATTGCCTGCTGGCGGTCTTCATCCCAGAAGAACTCCGGTGCCCATACATTCACGGTAGTAGGATCGTCCATCACCTCGATGAATTTCGGTTCGCTCCAATGCATCAGGTCGCGACTTTCTGCATAACCGAAGCCACGGTCGCCCCGCCAGCTGCTGGTCCATACCAGATGGAACACACCGTCAGGGGTACGATGATAGAAGGGTCGCGCATTACTTTCTGCTTGCCTACCTTAGGAGCCAGGAAGGTGCCCGGAATACTGTCCCAATGGACGGCATCCCTACTATAGATGAACCGCAAGCCGTCGGTTGCAGGCTCGTGGAAAGAGGTTGATACATAAAAATCCTGTGCCTGGACTGCAAAGCCCAAGGACAGCAACCATAAGATGATGAACAGTTTTATTCTTTATCTTTATCATTGTTCTAGAGTTTGTTTCTAATGATTATATAGAATAAAGACGCAAGACGCTCCGTTTTGTAACGTCACTATTTAAAAATAAGTTAAACATTTTGGCTGTTTTGTCTGAATGTTGTACTTTTGCATAATATGAATAGTATTCTAGACCAAGACATCATGTTCCTGCCGGGGGTAGGACCCAAGAAGAAAGAGATACTGAGCAAGGAGCTCGGCATCAACTCTTATAGTGACCTGCTGGAATACTATCCATATAAATATGTAGACCGCTCCAAGGTTTTCCACATCAGCGAACTCAATGCCGACATGCCCTTTGTACAACTCAAAGGCAAGATACTCAGCTACGATGAGATTGATACCGGCAAGCGCAACAAGCTGCTGGTAGCCCATTTCTCAGACGGCTACGGTGTGGCTGACCTCATCTGGTATCGCGGTGCCCAATACATCATGAAGACCTATAAGGTGGGAACCGAATATCTCGTTTTCGGAAAGCCAACCGTCTTCAACGGCAGATTCCAGTTTACCCATCCCGATATGGACGATGCCACCAATCTCCAGATTTCAGAGATGGGCATGCAGCCCTACTACTCGCTTACCGAGAACCTGAGAAAACGCGGCTACACCTCACGTTCCATAGAGAAGATAACCAAGCAGTTGGTCACCATCCTTCCTCCTCTTCCCGAAACGCTGCCAAACCATATCGTAGACCGTCTGCATCTGGTTTCGCGCGATGCAGCCATCCGCATGATTCATTATCCGCATTCCCATCAGGAGATGCAGAAAGCACAGGTACGCCTTAAATTTGAGGAACTCTTCTATGTGCAGCTTAATATAATAAGGTATGCCACCGACCAGCGCCGCAAGTTCAGGGGCTATGTCTTCAACCGCATCGCTGATATCTTCAACGGGTTCTATGCCCATCATCTGCCTTTTGAACTGACAGGAGCACAGAAACGGGTGATGCATGAAATCAGAGCCGATATGTGCAGCGGCAGACAGATGAACCGTCTTCTGCAGGGTGATGTAGGTTCGGGCAAGACGCTCGTGGCCTCATGACCATGCTCATTGCGCTGGATAACGGTTATCAGGCATGTATGATGGCACCTACCGAAATTCTTGCCGAGCAGCATCTGCAAACCATCTGCGACTTCCTGCAGGGAATGGATATCCGGGTAGAACTGCTCACTGGCATCGTAAAGGGAAAGAAGAGAGAAAAGATTCTTGCCGACCTGGCTACGGGCGAAATCCAGATTCTGGTGGGCACCCATGCCATCCTCGAAGACCCGGTAGTTTTCAGAAGATTAGGCGTAGCCGTTATCGATGAGCAGCATCGCTTCGGTGTAGCGCAGAGAGCCAAGCTGTGGAACAAGAGCGAGAATCCGCCTCATATCCTCGTGATGACCGCCACTCCTATCCCCCGCACCCTCGCCATGACCATTTATGGTGACCTGGACGTGAGCGTGATTGATGAACTGCCACCGGGCAGAAAACCGATACAGACGCTACATAAGTTTGATACCCAACTCACCAGTCTCTATCAGAGCATCCGCCGCCAGATTAATCTCGGCAGACAGGTATATATCGTCTTTCCGCTGATCAAAGAAAGCGAGAAGAGCGACCTGAAGAACCTGGAAGAAGGTTACGAAACGCTGAAACAGGCATTCCCGGAATTCAAATTGAGTAAGATACACGGAAAGATGAAATCTGCCGAGAAGGAGGTAGAGATGGAGCAGTTTGTAAAGGGCGAAACACAGATTCTCGTTGCCACCACCGTGATAGAAGTTGGTGTAAATGTGCCCAATGCTTCTGTCATGGTTATCCTGGATGCACAGCGCTTCGGTCTCTCCCAGTTGCACCAGCTGCGAGGCCGTGTAGGAAGAGGCTGCGACCAGAGCTACTGCATTCTGGTAACCAACTATAAACTTTCAGAAGAAACCCGCAAACGTATTGATATCATGTGCGATACGAACGACGGTTTCCGTATCGCCGAGGCCGACTTGAAACTCCGTGGTCCCGGCGACCTGGAGGGAACGCAGCAGAGCGGCATGGCTTTCGACCTGAAGATAGCGAATATTGCCAGAGATGGTCAGCTGGTACAACTGGCACGCACAGAAGCACAGGAAATCATCGACAACGATCCCGAATGCAATGCTCCTCACAACGCCCTGCTCTGGAACCGCCTCAGGGAATTGAAGAAAACCCATATCAACTGGGCAGCCATCAGCTAAAGCAGCAAGCAAGAGCAGTTCCTGCTATCAGAAAGCAAGGCTAAAAGGTGGCTTCAGCTATCAAGCAGCCTCATCCCCGTTCCAGGCGATTCCATCGCCTGTCCCAAAAGTAAAAAGTATAATTATGGATAAAAGAAGAAAGCCGGCTATCAGGGAGCCGCGACCAGAAATAACCCTAGAAGAAATGAGAGCCATTCTCGAAAACATTACGGAAATAGAAAGTGCAACAGGCATCAGATATGTCAAACTGCATGTCACGGCAAAGATGATTATCGGTATCAGAGAGTCATCGGGTAAGGAATTTACCATCAATCTCAACGACCTCTACCGCGCTTATCAGGAATGCCTCCGATTCACCAGTCCGGAGGTAAAAAAGTATATTTTCATGGGGCATTCTCCTGCCGTGGCTCTGTTGAGAATGCTACAAAAGCATGAAACGTACTAAAAGTCAACTCCTTGCATCTCATTTTCCTAATGTAAGTTAAAAAAAAGGCTAGGGCGTTAAATATCGCCCTTTTGGCTTTAACAACTTTGGTTTTTTGAAGTTTTTTTGTTATATTTGCAACGTCTATATAACAAAACCGCTACATGAAGGCATTTGCCTTAGTGGTTTTTACAGAATTTCTTGTATGATTCTGCGCTGTTGACACGAACCTAAAGAAGAAAATAGAAAAAGTAGTATGAGTTTTAAAAAGAGTATAAAGAAAATTTCGGTCGTTGCATTGTTGGCGCTAACAGCTTCTCCCGTTTGCGGACAAGACCTGTTGGCAAGACAGGCACCTGTAGACCACAGAATGAAATCGCTCGACACACTCGCTGTGTCGCATTATCGAATGATTGAAGACAGAGAGAACCCTGCAGCCGAGCTGTATGAGGATTTCTCTAACAAGTACGCTCACAGGGCTACAACCTTGCCTGAGCACTTCCGTATCGATCTCCGTCATTTCTGCATGCCAACTCCTAGTCGCGTTGTCACAAGTAACTTCGGTTACCGTGCTAGCTTTGGCCGCCAACATAAAGGTATGGACATCAAGGTTTATATTGGCGACTCAATCCGCTCAGCCTTTTCAGGCAGAGTTCGCATCGTAAGATATGAAGGTGGTGGTTACGGTAAGTACATCGTGATTCGTCACAACAATGGTTTGGAGACCATCTATGGTCACCTCTCTAAGCAGCTCGTTACTGAGGGCGAAGAGGTAAGAGCCGGCGATGTGATTGGCTTGGGTGGTAACACGGGTAGAAGTACCGGTTCGCATCTCCACTTTGAGACCCGTCTCTGTGGTGTGGCTCTGAACCCGGCACTCTTCTTCGATTTCCGCAACCAGGACGTTACAGGCGACTTCTACAGCTTTAACCGTAATACCTACGAAAGCGAATCAGCTGATGCCAATGCTGCCCGCGGCAAGGTTGGCAACGGTGGTTACACCAGAGAGCAGGTTAACGGCGGCGAAGTGGGAAGATACTACGAACTGCCTGCTGGCCACGAGAAGCTCTACCACAAGGTGAAGCCAGGCGAAACGCTTAGTTCTATCGCTGAAAAGCGCGGCGTAACTGTAGAGCAGATTTGCAGACTCAACGGCTACCGCAAAGACAAGAAGGTTAGTGTAGGACAGATTATCAGATACGTATAATACGTATAAAGAATAAACTCAAAAAAAAGAGGGTGTGTCATAAATTAATGACCACCCTCTTTTTTTGACCTTTATTTTCGCGATTCCCCGGCATTACAAGATGCCGAAGAGTCGCAATACATCGTTCAGGTTGGCAACGACAAGCAGAAGAATCAAAATGCCGAAACCAATATACTCAGCACGCTCCATGAACTTATCGCCCGGTTTGCGACCTGTGATAATCTCATAGAGAAGGAAGAACACATGTCCACCATCAAGAGCAGGGATAGGAAGAATGTTCATGAAGGCAAGAATAATGCTCAGGAACGCTGTCATAAGCCAGAATGCATGCCAATCCCATACAGATGGGAAGAGACTGCCCAGCGCACCGAAACCACCCAGACTCTTGGCGCCTTCCTTAGAGAAGACATACTTCATATCGCCCACATAACCGGCCAAGACATTCCAGCCGTATTTGATGCCGGCAGGGAAACTCTCGAAGAAGCCATAGTTGACATGAGTAATCTTATAATCGAGCAAGACAGGATGATTGTAGAAACCAAACTTCACACCCTCTTCGGTAGATTTCAGGAGAACACTCGACTTGACGGTATCGCCAGAAGCCTTGAGATAAGTAACCTGAGCTGTAAGTGCTCTGGCACTATCCTGCGGCGTTTCAGCCGAAGCAAGCACATCCTCTACTCTGCCCAATTCAATCTGAAATTCGTTGAAAGAGACTACCTTTTTATTATTAATAGCAAGAATCTTATCACCCTTTGCCAAACCGAGTTTGCTGGCAGGCGAATCCTTCATCACACTATCAATCTGCAGAGGCACATACAAATCTACGAAGCGAGGACTGCTCTTAATCATATCGAGCATGTTGAGATCACCAGGCAGATTAAGCGTCATCGGTTTGCCCTGACGGATGATATTGACCTGCTTAGCCTCAGAGAGATTACGATACAGATCGCCATCAAAGGTCTTGAACTCACCCAGATCGGTGCTTACCAGAATATCCTTATCCTGGAAGCCCAATGCCTTTGCCTCGGTATTGAACTTCATACCATAACTCATATCGCGGGTAGCCACATAATTGTCGCCCCAATGGAACAGAATCATGGAATAGATGAAGAGAGCCAGCACGAAGTTAACCAGCACGCCACCTATCATGATGAGCAGGCGCTGCCATGCCGGTTTGCTGCGAAACTCGTATGGCTGTTCCGGCTGTTTCATCTGTTCGGTATCGAAACTTTCATCTATCATACCCGAAATCTTGCAATATCCTCCGAGCGGCAACCATCCCAAACCATAGGTAGTATCCGAATTCTTTGGCTTGAACTCGAAGAGATGGAACCAAGGGTCGAAGAACAGATAGAACTTCTCCACTCTTACACCAAAGAGTTTGGAGAAGAAGAAGTGTCCGCCCTCATGGAGCAACACTAAGATTGAAAGCGACAGCATCAGCTGCAACGCTTTGATCAAAAATACTTCCATTTATTTACTTTGAACTTTGAACTTGGAACTTTGAACTTTATGATGAGCCCTATATCCTACGTTCATTTTAACTATTAACTATAAACTATTACTTGTGCATCAGTTCTGTAGCTATGCGGCGAGCCTCTGCATCGGTCTGCAGATAGACATCGAGGTCGGGATTACTGTCGAAAGTAGCCTTCGCCATCGTCTCTTCGATGATATCAGCCATCTGAAGGAAGCCACACTCACCTTTGCGGAAGCCGGCATTCACTATCTCGTTGGCAGCATTCACGATACACGACATATTACCACCCTTTCTGATGGCATCGAAAGCCAGTTGCAGGCACTTGAACTTCTGATAGTCAGGCTTGAAGAACTGCAAATCCTGCGTCTTGAAGAGGTCGAGACGATTGCCATTCAGATGCAGACGCTGAGGGAAAGAGAAGGCATACTGGATAGGCAGACGCATATCTGGCACACCCAACTGAGCCTTGACAGCACCATCAACAAACTGAACGGCACTATGCACAACGCTCTGCGGATGGATAAGCACCTCTATCTTGTCAGCCGGAACCCCAAAGAGCCATTTAGCTTCTGTCACCTCGAAGCCCTTGTTCATGAGCGAAGCCGAATCGATGGTTATCTTGGCGCCCATATCCCAGGTAGGATGCTTGAGGGCATCGGCAGCAGTCACCTTCTCCAACTGCTCGTGAGTATAATTGCGGAAAGGACCACCCGAACAGGTCAGAAGAATCTTCTCTACCTCGTTGTCGCCCTCACCCACCAGACTCTGGAAGATGGCACTATGCTCGCTGTCAACAGGGAGGATAGGCACATGATATTTCTGTGCAAGATTGCAGATCAGCTCACCCGCTACCACCAGCGTTTCCTTGTTGGCAAGACATATCTTCTTGCGCGCCTTGATGGCATGGATGGTTGGTTCCAGGCCCGAGAAGCCTACCATGGAAGCCAGCACCATATCGATAGGCTCAGCCTGTACGATATCGCAAAGCGCCTGAGCACCGGCATAAACCTTGATATCAGGCTCATCACTGAGCATATCTTTCAGCTCCTCGTAGCGAGCCTCATTGGCTATGACCACAGCAGCCGGATGGAACTTGCGAGCCTGCTCGGCAAGTTCCTGCACTCGGTTGTTGGCGGTGAGGCAATATACCTCGTAAAGGTCACTGTGCTGCTCGATGACATCAAGCGCCTGTGTACCGATACTTCCCGTAGAACCGAGAATACATATCTGTTGTTTCTTCATTTACTTTGAAATTATTAACTTTGAACTTAGAACTTTATGATTAGTAAAGCAAATGAATTCTTCACTCTTCGTTCTTCACTCTTCACTTTATAAGTCGAGCAATCCTTCCGGAATCGCCATTCTGATTTCTTTCTTTTCAGCGCTCACCTCTTCGATGAGGTCGTTGCTGGCAGGGATGAGGATTTCATCACCTGCATCGGTTGTTACCTCGAAAAGAAGGTTGAGGGTGGAATCGTCTACATGTTCTATGGTACCTACCACCTTGCCGCTTACGGCATCTACCAGATGGAAACCGATGATTTCTGCCCAGCTCATGTTCTCTTCATCACTGTCAGAGAGATGACGTGGGAAGAAAACCTCGCAACCGGTATAGTTGCGTGCCTGCTCTTGGGTATCGATATCCTCAAACTTCACGAGCACATTCTCATCGTTCTTAAACCGATATTCCTCTAAATAGAAAGGCACGAGGATGCCATCGATGTCGAGTACCAGGTACTCGGCATCTACACGGTCGAAAACATCATCTGTAATGGCGAAAGTAATCTCGCCCTTCACACCATGAGGTTTTCCCAACTTGCCTATCTTATATACTTCATCGCGTCTAATCATTCAACATTCAACATTTAACATTTAACATTGATTAATCACTGACACGGGTAATCTTGGCACCCAGCGCATTAAGGCGATGCTCGATATCCTCATAACCACGGTCTATCTGGGCGATATTGGCAATGCGGCTGGTACCATTGGCACTCATGGCAGCAATCAGCAGGGCAATACCGGCACGGATATCAGGACTGGTCATTCTGCCAGCACGCAGTTTGATCTTATGGTCATGACCAACCACCACAGCACGGTGAGGATCACAGAGAATGATCTGCGCACCCATATCAATCAGTTTATCCACGAAGAAGAGGCGACTCTCGAACATCTTCTGATGGAAGAGGACGCTGCCACGAGCCTGGGTAGCCACTACGAGGAGCACGGAAAGAAGGTCAGGAGTGAGTCCTGGCCAAGGGGCATCGGCAAGCGTCATGATGGTGCGTCAATAAATGAATCGATGACATAATGTTTCTGTTCTGGAATCACAAGGTCATCGTCCTCTATCTTTATCTTCACACCGAGGCGGCGGAATGCATCAGGAATAATACCCAAATCCTTGACAGACACATTCTTGATGCGCACACCTTCGCCACACATTGCCGCCATGCCGATGAACGAACCTACCTCAATCATATCAGGCAAGATGCGATGCTCGGCACCATGCAGTTTATCAACACCCACGATGGTGAGCAGGTTGCTGGCGATGCCGCTGATCTGAGCGCCCATCGCATTGAGCAGATGGCAAAGCTGCTGGATATATGGTTCGCAAGCTGCATTATAAATGGTGGTAGTGCCCTTTGCCAATACAGATGCCATGATGATATTGGCGGTACCGGTAACCGAAGCCTCATCGAGCAACATATAGCAGCCCTTCAGTTTCTTTGCCTGTATCTGATAAACATTACGCTCATCATCGTGAACGAAGTTGGCGCCCAGATACTTGAAGCCCAGGAAGTGGGTATCCAGACGGCGACGACTATCTTATCGCCACCCGGCTGAGCTATGGTAGCCTTGCCACATCTACCGAGCAGCGGACCTATCATGAGCACACTACCACGAAGAGAAGAACATTTCTTCACAAACTCCAGACTGTCGAGATAATCGAGTTTCAACTCATCACTTTGGAATGTATAATCGTGACGACTGTGCTTGGTTACCTTGACACCTATCTCCTGGAGCAACTTAATCAGGTTGTTCACATCCAGGATGTCCGGCACGTTGGTGATGCGCACAGGCTCGTCGGTAAGGATTGTGGTACAGATAACCTGCAGGGCCTCGTTCTTGGCGCCCTGAGGTGTGATAGTACCTTTGAGCGGATGACCGCCCTCTATGATGAAAGACTCCATAAGCTTGTCTACTATATATAATAATGTGGATTACTTTTTCTTCTTATTATTTACATTCTTAGGCTGCGCCTCAATCTTCTCGAAAACGAAGGTATCGAGATCGAGTTGGATGTTGCCATCGGTAAAACGTGCCAGATCGGAAGCTACCTTGGCTACATCGCTGGAGCCATGACTCCAGGTTACCAGGTCGCGATGCATCTGGTTGGCAGTAAGCTCCACGAGTTTATCGCGCTCCTCACTTGGTTCCATCGTCTTCAGCTTTTCGAAAATCTCGAAGAGCATAGCTCCATAATGGCGCACCGGGATGTGCTGCATAGGATATGGCAAAGGCTCCGGCTTGGTTGCTATCTTCACAGCATCCGATACATCATAAGGGAAATCGATGTCGAGCTGGAAATTGCTCATGATGGCAAGCTGGTCCCAGAGTTTCTGCTCATGATCCTCTACCCCTCTGTTCTCAGGGAACATACGGTCCATGACTGCAATAATGGTCTCTGCACAGCGCTGGCGCTCTTCACGATCGGTAAGCGTCAGACAATGGTCTACCATCTGCTGAATCTCACGGCCATACTCAGGCAGAATGAGCTTAGCTCTCTGGGTATTATAGTCTAATCCTTCTATATTCATTCTTACATATTTTATATAATAAATAATTCTAGAGCAGTTTCTTTGGCATCTTAGCCACGAAATCCTTGAGATAGAAAGGCACGAAATATGCCACATCTTCGAACTTGCCCTCTACAAAACGCTTCTCTGCCAGCGGAGCCATATTCTTAGCCAAAGGCTCAATGCCCTCTACGAGGTGAGCATTCGGATGGTTGATGGTCTCCATACACTTGGCAGCGCCATTTCCGAAGAAGACACATGATGCTGGTCCAGATTATTCCTTGTAGGTATCAGCATCCACAATATCAGCCGAATAGGGCGAACCACCTTCAGGGCGCGGTCGAGCACTTCGGCATATACCTCCATGCGGCGGGCGTCGAGCATAGGTACGATGAGAGCGTCTTCCTCCTCAGGATGTTCGCCAAGCAATACAGGCACTGCCATCAGTTCGAGTGTTGGAACAGCGATGAGTTTCACACCGCGACCATAACAGATGCCCTTCGCCATACTCACACCGATACGCAATCCGGTATAGGAACCCGGACCACAACTTACCGCCACAGCCTCCAGCGGAAGACCATGAGAATCGAGGAAATCAAGAGCCTCATCCACAAACACACCCAACTTAACAGCATGGTTCGGACCTGTGTGATCTTCCTGGTTGAAAATCACCTGTCCACTATCACTAATTGCCACTGAGCACACGTCCGTACTCGTCTCAATATTCAAAATACACGACATAATTAAAAAATATATTCTTAAATAAGGTGCAAATATACTCATTTTCTCGCTTTTTTTTGTACTTTTGCAGAAATTTAACGCGAAAGATTATATGATACAGTCAATGACAGGCTTCGGAAAAGCTACCGCGGCCTTTAAAACAAAGAAGATTAATGTAGAGATAAAGTCATTAAATAGCAAGACTCTTGACCTCTCTACTCGTATTGCTCCGCTCTATAGAGAGAAGGAGATGGAAATCCGTCAGTATATCTCTAAAAATCTAGAAAGAGGCAAGGTTGACTTCGCCATCTGGATTGATAAGGATGCTACTACAGATGCCACTCCTATCAACGCGGCGCTTGTACAGAATTATTACCAGCAAATCAAGAAGATTTCGGCTGAAACAGGCATTCCTGAGCCAACCGACTGGTACAGCACTCTGTTGCGTCTTCCTGATGTAACAACGAAGACGGATGTGGAAGAATTGAGCGATGAGGAGTGGGAAGTGGCAAAAAATGCAATTTGCGAGGCTGTGAACCATCTCGTAGCCTTCCGCAAGCAGGAAGGAGCCGCTCTTCAGAAGAAATTTACTGAGAAAGTGGATAACATCCAGGCGCTCCTGGCTAGCATCGAACCATACGAGAAGGCTCGCGTGGAGAAGATCAGACAGAACATCGTTAACGGACTGCAGCAGATTCCGAATGTGGATTACGACAAGAACCGCCTGGAGCAGGAACTCATCTACTACATCGAGAAGCTCGACATCAGCGAGGAGAAGCAGCGCCTTGCCAACCACCTGAAGTATTTCCGCGAGACCATGAATGAGGAAGGTCATGGTGTAGGAAAGAAACTCGGTTTCATCGCACAGGAAATGGGACGCGAAATCAACACCACCGGCTCTAAGAGCAACCAGGCTGAGATGCAGAACATCGTGGTGAAGATGAAGGACGAACTGGAGCAGATCAAGGAGCAGGTGCTGAATGCCCTCTAAACAAGAGACAGGCACCTTCTCTCTCCCCAAAAGCCCCCTCAAAAGCCCCCTCAAGTGGCGTTTTTGAAAGCCTCGCCCCCGTTCCAGGCGATTCCATCGCCTGTCCAAAAAGCCCCCTATCAAACAGCAAATAAAGAAAAGAAGAATAAAAAATGAAGAACGGATTGTTAATTTTCAGCGCCCCATCGGGCAGCGGTAAGAGCACAATAGTAAACTGGCTGATGAAAGAGCACCCGGAATTGAAGTTGGCTTTCTCTATCAGCTGCACCTCTCGTGCTCCGCGCGGTACAGAACAGAATGGTGTAGAGTATTTCTTCCTCTCTCCAGAGGAATTCAAGGCTAAGATTGAGGCTGACGAGTTCCTGGAGTATGAGGAGGTTTACCAGGACAGATTCTACGGCACCCTAAAGTCACAGGTAGAAAACCAGCTTGCCAAGGGCGAGTCGGTGATTTTCGATGTTGACGTGAAGGGTGGTGTAAACATCAAGAAGTTTTATGGCGAGCGTGCCTTGAGCATCTTTGTCCAGCCACCTCGGTAGAGGAATTGCGCCGCCGTCTGGTGGGTCGCAATACTGATGCGCCTGAGGTGATTGAGCAGCGCCTTGCCAAGGCAAGCTATGAGTTGACCTTCGCCCCTCAGTTTGACCACGTGGTCGTAAACGATGACTTGGAGAAGGCTCAGCAGGAGGTTTATCAGCTCGTCAAGGCCTTCCTAGACGCAGAGTAAGAAATGAAGAAGGTAGGAATCTTTGGCGGTAGCTTCAACCCCATCCATACGGGCCATATCGCATTGGCGAAAAGCCTTTGCGAGAAGGCCTGCCTGAATGAGGTGTGGTTCATGGTTTCGCCCATGAACCCATTCAAGAAGACCGCTACCGACTTGCTCGACGACCAGCTGCGCCTGGAAATGGTAAAAAAAGCGCTGGAGCACGAGCCACAACTGAAGGCATGCGACTACGAGTTCCGCCTGCCTAAGCCATCTTATACCTGGCACACGCTGCAAGCCATCAGCAAGGATTACCCGGAAAACGAGTTTACCCTGCTGATTGGTGGCGACAACTGGGCTGCTTTCAACAAGTGGTACCACCACGACGACATCCTAGCCCACTATCCCATCGTGGTTTATCCGCGCCAGGGAGCCTGCATAGGCAATGTACCAGAAGGCGTTACCATCGTAGAAACTCCACTGCTCAACATCAGCAGCACGGAAATCAGAAAGCGTATCAAAGAGGAGGAAAGCATCAGGGGAATGGTGCCGGAATGCATCGAGCAACTGGCTGTCAGAAACTACAGGCAGCTCTAGGCATCCCTCTCTCCGAAAACGCTTAAAATCATATTTAAACAACAAACAGCAAAAAATGAGTTGGAAAGAAATCATTAAGAAGTGTCTGAACGTGGCTTCTGCGCCGATTCGCAGAAATGCCAACTTCTTTGTGTTCATGTACCTGCTGGGCATGATCAGTTCTATCGTGACTACACCAGCCAAGGGGACTTTATACGACAACCTGTTCCTAGAACTCTTTGTCGACCTCTATGTTGTGTGTGCCGTTGTCGCCATCTTCCCCAAGAAGGTGCGTTGGGGGCTGCGTGCCGTACTATACCTTATATTATATAGTACATGCTGCCGCCGACACCTATTGCTACGTGAATTTCGGCTCTACGCTCAACCCTTCTATGCTGATGCTGGTGGGCGAGACCAACAGTTCGGAGGCTAGCAGTTTCCTCTCAGCCCTCATCTCTGCCGAGGTTCTCTTCAGTAGTGTGGGCTGGATCCTGCTTCTGGCTCTCATCCAGATTCTCATCGCCATCTTCCGCAAGCAACTCATCAAGCTATACGTTTTCATCATTACCGTTCTGGAATTGGCTTCTGTCAAGAAACGGCTGATGGCTATCCCCCGCATGACTGCAGCCATGCCTGCCAGCTTCGGAATCCTATGCCTCATCATCTTCATCATAGGATGCTGCACCTCCTGGCACAACAAGATGGCTTACCATAAACTCATGAACGGTAGAACAATAGGCGAAGTAGAGCATATCCTGACAGAAAAGGATCATGCTGTTCTCTATCTGCCTGTCTACCGACTCCAATTCAGTATCTATGCCAACCAGCTGGCTGCGCATCAGATTACCCAACTCATTCATGCTGCCCACGAGGTAAAGGTTGACAGTTGCAGCTACCGCTCGCCAAACATCGTGCTGATTATCGGCGAAAGCTTCGGCCGCCATCATTCCCAGCAGTACGGCTATTTTATGGATACCACTCCACAGCAGGTAGCCTTGGAGAAATCGCGCAAACTCACCAAGTTTACCGATGTGGTAACCTGCTGGAACCTGACCAGTTTCGTTTTCAAGAACATGCTCTCTACCCATGTGGTAGGCGAGAAAGGCGAATGGTGCGACTATCCGCTCTTCCCTGAAGTGTTCCGAAAGGCAGGCTACAACGTAACCTTCATCACCAACGAATTCCTGCCACAGGCAAAGGAGGCGGTTTACGACTTCAGCGGCGGTTTCTTCCTGAACAACCCGGAACTGAGCAAACTCCAGTTCGACCATCGCAACACCCAGCTCCACGACCTGGACGACGGATTGCTGAAGGATTATGATGACAGTCTGAAGAACTTCCAGAAGGAGCACAACCTCACCATCTTCCACCTGATGGGCCAGCATGTAAACTATAAGCAGCGCTACCGCACAAAGCAAGCCCGGTTCTGGGCAAGCAGTTATGAAGACAAGCGCCCTGAACTGACCAATGCCCAGCGCAAGATGCTGAGTCATTACGATAACGCCACCCTCTACAACGACTCTATCGTAGCCCAGATTGTAAAGCGTTTCCAAAAGCAGGATGCAATCGTCATCTACGTGCCCGACCATGGCGAAGAATGCTACGAAGAGAACCGAGGCTTCATCTGCCGTAACCATTCTGCAGAAATCGACTGGCCTCTGGCTCACTATGAGTTTGAAATTCCGTTCTGGATATACTGTTCGCCAAAATATATCAGGAATCACCGCGACATTTACCGTCAGATACGCAAAGCTAAGGACAAGCGTTTCATGACCGATGCCCTGCCTCATCTTCTGTTGTATCTGGCTGGCATTGAGACACCTACCTATAAGGAGGAATATAACATCCTGAGTCCGAAATATGACGAGATGCGACCACGTATCCTCAAAAACTCTGCCGATTACGACAAACTTCGTGATGCGCATCTGGAAAAGATAAAAAAGGAAGAAAGTAAAAAGGTAAAAAAGAAAGAAAGGAGAAACTGATTATGAATAGTGCTATTCTATCACGCCCGGCATGCAATGCCCTGAGAGGACTCGCCATCATCGGCATCTTCTTGCATAACTACTGCCATTGGCTGGGACCTATTGTCAAGGAGAACGAGTATCAATACTTCCAGCACAATGTTGACTGGCTGAACCAGGTAATGGTCAGCATGGACCTCAACCTGCCTGTGCACCTGCTCTCGTTCTTCGGCCATTACGGTGTGCCCGTATTCCTCTTTCTGAGTGCTTACGGACTGGTGATGAAATACGAGGCTAAACCTCATCTCTCTACCGAACAGCAGACCAGAATGTACAGCATCTCGGGCAAGAAACTTACAGGAAGAATCAACTGGCGCGAACCGCTCCACTTTATCCGCTATCACTATCTGAAGCTCTTCAAGATGATGATAGTAGGTTTCGTAGCATTCACGATGCTCGACCTTATCACGCCTGGCTCTCACCACTATGCAGCGCTCGACATCGTTGCGATGCTGGGCATGTTCAATAATGTATTGCCAAATCCGGATAACATCATCTGGCCGGGTCCGTACTGGTTCTTTGGTCTGATGCTGCAACTTTACATCGTCTATCGACTGCTGCTCTATCGCCGCCATTGGGGATGGACCGTAGGATTGATGGCCATCTGCATCGTCATCCAGCTCCTCCTGGGCTTTGACAATCCGGAGAGTGAAGTGATGAACCGCTACCGCTACAACTTTATGGGCGGCATGTTGCCATTCGGACTGGGCATCCTCTATGCCCGCTATGGCGAGAAGATTCTGATGACCTTCCATTCGCCTATCACCAATTTCTTTGGCTGCATCTTCTGTCTGTCGCTTATCTATAGTCTGAGCGGCAGCATGGTTGGCTGGACCTTCGTGCCTTTCTTCTTCTGTCTGCTGAGCGTATTGGTAGCCGACCTGCTCCAGAACATCAGTTGGTTATCAGGTATTTACAAGGTATTAGAGTGGATGGGCTGCATCTCCGCCGCCCTCTTCGTATGCCACCCTATCACCCGCAAGATATTCATCCCTATCAGCCGTCAGGGCGACATCTATGCTGGTCTGCTCCTCTACATCATATCGAGCATCTGCCTGGCTTGGCTCTTCACCCAACTGATGAAGAAGATTCCAAACCCGAAATATTAAAAGAAAATCATGAAGATAAAAGATATAGAACTGGCGAATATCAGCCGGTTTCGCGGCGAGTTGATGGGAGCAGCCATGCTGTTCATCATCCTCTTTCATGTGGCATTGCCTAGAGAAGATGCCTTTTTTGGGCTTCGCAGATGGGCAATGTCGGTGTAGACATGTTCCTCTTTCTCAGCGGAATAGGTCTCTGGTTCTCGTGGATGAAGAATCCTTCTGCCAGCATTTCTTCATCCGCCGTTATCTGCGCATCTACCCTACCTGGCTCATCATAGCCTGCCTCTTCTATATCCCTTCTTTCCAGGGCGGAAGCACCTGGAACTGGATCTATCTCTTTGGCGAGATAACCATCAACTGGGGGTTCTGGCTGCATGATGAGCTCAACTTCTGGTACATCCCGGCTACGATGATGCTCTATCTCTTTGCCCCTGCCTACATGGAACTCATCAAGCGCCATCCTATCTACCGCTGGCTGCCGGTGGTGATGATCATGTGGTGCATCCTGGTACAATATGTCACCCCGATACATCAGGCTGTAGGACATCTGGAGATTTTCTGGAGCCGCGTGCCTATCTTCTTCATCGGCATCAACATGGGTGAGATGGTAAGACAGAACCAGACGCTCGACGGCGCTTCGATATGGATGATATGGCTCATGTTCCTGATGACGCTGCTGGCGAGCATATTCCTGGAACAGGAGAAGCATGGCATGTTTCCGCTCTTCCTGGAACGCATGCTCTATATCCCGCTCACCATCACAAGCATCCTGCTGCTGAACCGCATCTTCCGCCGCACCCCGAGCTGGTTTAACAAGGGGTTCATGTTTGTGGGAGCGCTGAGCTTGGAGTGTTATCTGCTCCATATCCACTTCGTGCTGAAATACATAGAACCGCATCACTTGGGCTATTGGCCTACTTTCTTCATCTGCATAGGCATCACCCTGCCTGCAGCATGGATTCTGAGCAAGATAGCCGGATGGATTTCTAAAGAGTTATCTAAGTTTATCAAGTAAAAAAGGAGTTTATTTATTAAGAAAATTGGAGTTTTATGAACGAGAATAAATTGGAAGACAGTAAAGGTTTTGCTGCGCTGCTGCGACTGGTTCGCCCGAAGCAATGGATCAAGAATGGCTTTATCTTCTTACCGCTGTTCTTTGGCGGCGCCCTGTTGCATACAGATGCTCTGCTGGCGGGTCTGATTACTTTCTTCGCCTACAGTTTTGCCGCATCGAGCATCTATTGTTTCAACGACATCTTTGATGTGGAGGCCGACCGCCGCCACCCGGTCAAGTGCCATCGTCCGATAGCATCGGGGGCGGTCAGCATCAAGCAGGCATACGGACTGATGTTCCTGATGTTTGCCCTCTCTATGGGTGTATGCAGCCTGCTCGGCTCATGGGAGACGATGGGAATCGTCATCTTCTATTGGCTTCTGAATCTCGGCTACTGCGCCAAATTCAAGCAATATGCCATCATCGATGTGTGTATCGTGGCTTTCGGTTTCGTACTCCGTCTGCTGGCAGGTGGTGTAGCAACGGGCATCGTACTCAGTAAGTGGATTGTGCTGATGACCTTCCTCATCACCCTCTTCATGAGTTTTGCCAAGCGCCGCGATGATGTGCTGCGCATGGAGAAGACGGGCGAGGCTCCCCGCAAGAATACCATCCGCTACAACCTCACCTTCATTAATCAGGCTATCACGATTACGGCTTCCGTAACCCTGGTATGTTACATCATGTATACGGTGAGTCCGGAGGTGATTGATAATTTCCATACTGATTATCTCTATCTTACGAGTGTCTTTGTGCTGGTCGGTTTGCTGAGATACATCCAGATAGCCGTGGTAGACCAGAAGAGTGGTGACCCTACGAAAATTATCCTACGCGACCGCATTACACAGTTTATCGTGCTCGCCTGGTTGCTCTCCTTCCTGATCCTTATTTATATCGTATAAGAAAATGAAGAAGAAAATATATTGTTTCGATTTCGACGGAACGCTGACAACAAGCGATACCCTGCTGGAATTCATCAGATATGCCAAGGGTACCGGTCGGTTTCTGATGGTTTTCCTGATGTACAGTCCGCTCCTGGTACTGATGAAGCTGCATCTCTTTCCCAACTGGAAGGCGAAGCAACTCATCTTTGCCCATCTTTTTGCCGGCATGCGTATCGAGAAGTTTGATGCGCTCTGCCGCGATTTTGCCGAAGAATACCAGCATCTGTTGCGCCCCAAAGGTGTCACGCTGGTACACGAAGCCCTGGTTGCAGGTGCTCAGGTTTTCATCGTGAGTGCCAGCATCGACAATTGGGTCCGCCCGTTCTTTAAAGTTCGCGGCCTAGATGGAGTCAGGGTTTTAGGTACCCAGATAGAAGTGATTGACGGCAGACTTACCGGCAAGTTCAAGAGCAACAACTGCTATGGCGAGGAAAAGGTGCACCGCATCTGCGAGGCACTGACCACCTCCGCCAATGCCTACGGTACCCTCTCATTATCTTTCGACCGCGCGCAATACGAGATAGAAGCATTTGGCGACAGCGAGGCGATAAGGAGATGCTCGCCTTCGCCAACAAAGGACATTACAAGCCCTTCAGAATTTAGAAACGCATAACGGAAGACAGGAAAGCCTAACGGAGTCGCGAACCATCTTGCCAAGTACCCATGTACGTCGAAACGCCGTATCAAGTATACCAACTTACTGACTTACAACACATTAACTTGTTATGAAACAAAGGAATACAGACATCGACTGGATAAGATCCATACTCATTATTCTCATGATATTGATTCATATCGTGAGCTTCGGCAACGCATACCCCCAGCTCAAGGCAGGCATTCTCTCGTTCATGATGCCTACCTTCCTCATCATCACTGGCTATCTCGTGAATATTGAGAAAAGCTCAAAGGAGATGGGAAGATACCTGATGTGTCTCGCTTTGCCTTACGTCATCATGGTGACCGGTTTCTCTGTCCTCTCCTATTTCATGCCGGTGAGAGATGGCATCACGGAACTGTCACTCTCTCAGATTTGTGAGAAGATATTCGTTACTTCCATCGGTCCCTATTGGTTCATCCAGACCATGATTATCTGCGGCATTCTCTATTACGTCAGTTTCAAGGGAGCAATCTGGGGAACCCTCAGACAGGGAAAAACGACGATGAGCACCACCACAAGCCTCTTTATCTTCGCCACCCTACTCCTGCTCCTGTCCAAGACACCCGCTCTTTTCGCCCAGTGCCGCCACCTATTATTTCATCGGAGCGGTACTCAGACAATGCCATATCGGCTTTGACAGAATTTTCCGTCCTTCACCGGTTGCCCTGCTACTCTGGATCAACTTGCTGGGCTTGGAAGAATGGTATGACTGGGGCACTCTCGCCATCGTCTTCTCCTGCTGGTGCTGCATTTCATCCCTGATGTGGATACACAGCCTCATCAAACGCCTACAGGATAATGTCAGCGTCCGAAAGACAGAAGACACCTTATTATATATGGGTCGCAACACGCTGCCCATCTACCTCTTCCACCCCATCTTTACGATGGCAGCCAAGTTCTATCATCCCCTCTTTAACTGGGACAGGAGCGAAATCTGTTTTGCCCTCGTTACCATCTTCATCGCCATTGCCGGAAGCATCGGCATCGCCAAGATGATGGAGAAGACCCATCTAGCTTATCTCTTCGGAAAAGGAAAGATGCTGAGATAAATAATACCAGGATATATTTGGTAATTTGGAGATTTTGAAGTACTTTTGCAACATGAATATCAAGAACAAGATAAATAATATGGATGATGCCAAGCGAGAGAAGCTGGGCGAAGTCATCAGATTCGGAATCGTAGGCGGACTGGCTACGGTACTGCAATATGTCATCTACCTGGCTATGATGTCGGCGCTGGCACATTTCATCCCCAACATGGGCGACCACAGCCTGGCTACCACAGCCAACACCATCGCCTACATCGTGAGTTTCATCTTTAATTTCATCGCCAGTACCCGCTATACCTTCAAGGTAAAGGCGAATGCCAAGCGCGGAGCAGGATTCACCCTCTCCCACATCGTCAACTACTCGATGCAGACCCTCTGCCTCAACCTCTTCGTAGGCTTGGGTCTAGCCAAACAGCTGGCTATGATACCCACCCTCTGCATCTGCATCCCGGTAAACTTCCTCCTGGTAAGGTTCTTCCTGAAGAAATAAGGGGATTCCCAAAACACGATAAAAGAAAGATATGAAAAAGATATTCGATATTTTTAAAATCAAGAAAGAAGAAAGAGTTTCAGCACTCGCCGTACTCATCATAGCGTGTGCCCTCAATGCCCTGACTGTCATCAAATACCACAGCCAGTTCTCGCAGATTACAGATAATTATCACAAACTCTTTGTCAAGACCTTCCATGTGGCAGGTTTCGACCCGCTTACCTATAGCATCGTATCTCACTGGGACACAGAATATAACGTATACCGCCACCCGCTGCTGGCGTTCTTCATGTATATCCCGAATCAGATAAATCAAGGTTTGATGATGCTTACCGGCATCAACTGCGTTCAGTTTGTCGTGGGAGCTATCCTGGTGTTCTGCGCCTTCTATTCTTTCATTTTCCTTTATCGTATATTCAGAGAAGTGATTGGTACAGAGCGCTTTGATGCCAATCTGCTCTCTGCCTTCTATTTCTCTTTCGCCTATGTGATGGTTTCAGCGATGGTACCCGACCATTTCATCATGTCGATGATCATACTCCTCTGTACCCTGTATATCACAGGCGTATGCATGAAGAAAGGCAGACAACTTACCATCTGGCAGACTATCCTGCTCTTTGTATTTACAGCGGGCGTATCGCTCAACAATGGTCTGAAGACCTATCTTGTCGCCCTTTTCACCAATGGCAGAAAGTTCTTCAGTATCAAATACTTCCTGATAGGAGTCATCCTTCCTGCCGCACTCATGTGGGCTTTCGCCAGATGGGAATACCGCACCTTCGTATGGCCTAAGGAGATGGCAAGACACGAGGCTAAGATGAAGAAAAACAAGGAAGCCACAGCCAAGATTTACCAGCAATACCGCGACAGCACTGGCGTGAAAGACTCGGCAAAGGTAGAAGCTGCCGTCAGGAAAATCATCAAGGATAAAGCGCATGCCAAATATGTTCGTGACCATAAACAGATATGGAACAAGAACACGGGCAAGCCTATCGCCAAGGGCGAATTCATGAACTGGACCGACAAGACTACCTCCCGCTCACAAACTCTGGTCGAGAATTTCTTCGGTGAAAGCATCATGCTGCACCAGCAGAACCTTCTGGGCGATGTATTGCGCAACCGTCCGGTTATCGTGAAATACCAGTCTGCGGTCAATTATGTGGTAGAGGCATTCATCGTTGTGCTTTTCTTACTTGGCATCCTTGCCGGAAGAAAATCAAAGTTTCTCTGGCTCACCCTGACATTCTTCCTGATGGATGCTGCCCTCCATATCGGTTTGGGCTTCGGTATCAACGAGGTATATATCATGACTGCCCACTATATGTATGCCCTTCCTATCGCCATCGCCTTCCTGGCGCTCAAGGCAAAAGGAAAGAACCTGAAATGGACCTTCAGAGGATTGATGCTCGCCATCACCCTCTATCTGTGGATCAGCAACGGATACCTGCTGGTAGGCTATATGTTAGGATAAAGCCCCATAAGAAGCCTTTATCCAGCGGATGATATCCTCATGCTCCATATCAAACTTACGGGCAAAGAGGCGGCTGCTTTGTTCCAGCTCCTCTTTGTCTGCTATAGTCCAGACGTATGGATTACCGCGTTTCCAGTCGATAAGTCGCATACATCCTTCGTATTCATCCTTTTCAGAATACAGGGCAGCCCGGAAGTCGGGATGATTCCATACCAGGGTCTGCAGGAAGAACTCATCAGGGCAGAAGGTATAATTGAATCTCTTCAGCACAAACGGTTTCTTGCTCACCACATATTCCACGCATGCCTGCGTGATGCTCACCCAGTTGGCACCCTTGGCAAAATCCATCTTCTGGCGATGCAGGAACGGCATGAGCAGCATCGAAAGATATTTATTCAGTCGCCTGGTAATGGCATTCAAAGCCCCATACTTCGAGCGGGTAAGACTGGTAAATAGCCAATAACGCATCATCTTCCGGCGGCAATCCCATTCAAATTCCTCGCCATGATTGATGCCCACAAACTCCTTACCCTGATGCTCCTCAAAGAACTGATGGATGTAATCCTGCGATTTGATAGGTAAATCCTGACCACTCAGCAGATGGTAGTAGGCATAAGTCCATGCTTCAAAGCCTCCTCGAAAAGCACATACTCCGCCTTAATCTGGCTCAGATTTCCCCAACGCACATCCACCCTCTGTTCCAAAACAAAGAGGCGTGCCTTAGAAAGAACCAGCGGTTCAGCACCATCCAGCATATCCGATTTCCGGTCGATATGCAGAAATATATCATTGCGCTCATCATCGAGCATCGACAGCAATACCCTCAGAAGCGGTAAACTGCCATGAGCCATTATCAAAAAAGCATGTTTCATTGTCATTATTTATCTTTATTATCCAACTGTCCGTCCTGATGACTTTTTCATCATCATTGCGACAAAGATACACCAAATAAAAGAGAATACAAAATAAAACTCCGTTTTTATCAGAAAAAAGACACAAAATAGAGCCTTTCTTTTTGAATATTCAGAAAAAACAATTACTTTTGCAGCGCTAAGAAGGAGATGCGGCATGCATCAGCCCAGCAAAAAAATAATCAGAGAATGAACAATATATTTAGAATTAAAAAAGAAGAAAGGCTCTTTGCCTTGATTACACTCATCGTTATCATCGCCTTCAATGTGCTGATGATAACCTATCATTTTGATGATTTCGGCAAACCGAAAGCAGGATTCTGGACGCTCTTCACCAAGAACTTTCAGATTTCAGGTTTCGACCCCTACACCTACCTTACCCTCTCGAAGTGGAAGGTGTATTACACGGAGTATCGCCATCCCATGCTCCCTTTCTTCCTCTATCCTTTCTCGCTACTGAACGGCTGGCTGATAGAACTCACCTCCCGCAACTGGGCAACTACCATCGTGGCGGTGATGATGACATTCTTCTCCACCTACTCCACCCTCTTCTTCAGAAGGATCTTCAGAGAGGTAATGCAGCTGAAGGCTATAGACAGCAATGTGCTCACAGCGATGCTTTTTTTCCTTTGCCTACGTGCTTGCTCGTCACCTTTGTGGATGACCATTTCGGCATGTCGCTTTTCTTCCTGTTCGATGACACTTTATATAGCCGGCAAACACAG
>ENA-OPYW01000004-OPYW01000004.1-human-gut-metagenome-genome-assembly--contig:-NODE-4-length-29045-cov-2.586901_pt1 | contig 29045 bp, 19 predicted proteins | sample MGYA00242473_ERZ504483 | MGnify/ENA primary metagenome ERZ504483 (study PRJEB26092, sample SAMD00036221) | human gut metagenome | host: Homo sapiens | study: EMG produced TPA metagenomics assembly of the...
ATCAGATCTAACTGTTCATCCCAATTATCAAAAAAACAAATACTTTCCTTGTTTAGGGAACAAAACTGTAGATAAATCACAATTGTCACTAAATGTCACATCATGTAATATTGCATCCTCAAAAGATACATTTAGCATTTTATTCTGCTTAGCATTTCCAAACTCTTTTTTAAAAGATTCTGTAGGAAATCCTCCTCTAAACCACACGTTATCTAAATTGCCGATGAACTCACAATTTTCAAAATTTGAAGCTTGAAAATCCACATCGTAAAAATCACAATTTATAAATTTGCAATCTCTAAATTGTGGTTTTATAAATGCACCGAATTTGACTTTCTTAAAAGTACAATAGGTATAGCACGATGAATCGTATCCTATAATTGCATTTTTGAAATTTATATTTTCAAACATACAGCTATAAAATTCATTTCCATGTTCTGCTAATGCTCTAAAAATTGTTTTATAAAATATTGAATTTATAAATATTCTGTTTTCTATCCAATATATTCTATTGGAATGAGCAAACGACGATTTAGAAAAATCGCATTTTTCGTATTTGTTTGCCAAATCGGAACTATCTATAAATTGGTTCTTTAAATCCACATATCCATGTTCATTTAAGGAATATTCTTTCCTATTACTTGGAGATAATTCTCTTTTTTTATTGAAATAATGGAGTAAATTCATTTCATCTTATTTTATTATAGAGCCAGAAACTGAATGTCTCTGGCTCTAATTACAGTTATTAACGTTTAGGAGCGGTGTTTAATAAAGTGCCATTTTTCCCATATTTATTTACATGTTTCTGCCATTGGGCATGAGTTGTCATATCCCACCATTTGTTTCCTCTGGTAAAATCTGGTCCATTAGTATAATTGCTTTTTATATCAAACCATTTTAGAAACTTGTCATTTCCAACTTTTTGTCTGGTACGCACATCTATTCTGTTACCCCTATATGCTGGATATAATCTCGAATTCTTTTGGACTGCTCTAAGTTGTTTCTGAGTCAATGCCTTTAGTCCTTCTGAATCAACTTCCTTGACAGCTTGATTAACATGTTTTTGAAGTCTCCCAGTGACAAATCTATTGCTTTTGTATAGTCCAGAGCCTCCTCCGACAAAACTTGTTCCAACATCTACTGTTGTTGCTATTTTGTCAGCTGTCTCCTCACTGGCCCCCAATTTTTGAGATGCATATTTAGTGCCAGCATATGTACATGTAGTTTGGCTTTTTCCAGTCCACATTTGCTTTGCACCTGCATAAGCATTGTCGGCACCATGTAACAACAGAGCGACACCACCAGCAAGACCTACACCTGTTTCTGCAGTAAGAATTCCACCGATTCCTCCACCAACAGCCTCAATAGAACCGCCAACCATTTGGACACCTCCTAACAATCTGGTTCCAACATTGTTTTGTTTCCACCAATCAGACAGCCATCCTTCCATTCCTGTTGGATCTACATATCGTATTGGATTGTTATAGCATAGCAATAAGTAGAGATGTCGTAGTATTTTTCTTGCAAAGGATCTGTAGTTATCCATAGTCCTAATCTTGGGTCATAGTACCTCGCCCCATAGTAATACAATCCCGTCTCTTCATCGAATTCCTTCGCATTGAAAAGATAAGGTGTATTCCAAATGTTGTTGCGCTCCTCAACGAAAACCTCACCGAAAGGAACATACTCGATATGCTGCACCACTTCGCCTTCAAGGTTGGTGATGTAACTACTGCTACCCAAATGGTCTGGGTGATAGTAGAACTGCATCTTCTCGTATGAGTCACCCTCTTGGAAATTGTTCTTCATTGCTCTTGCCATAACACGTGCCTGCGCAGCCTCCAAGCTGCCGTCATTGCAGCAGAAGCCCTTGCCATCGACATAGTCGTTGTTGTCCTCGCCATTGTACGGCACTGCAAAGGTTGCATAATTATCCTTAATGACCTGCAACTGTTGAGTATATTTAACCTTATAATCAACAGACAAGCCATCAGTCTCACTACCTGCATACTGGATGCGGCGTGGGTCTGAGCCGTAAGAGTCGAAGTCACCAATCTTGGAAACGACACGCTGACTACCGATGTAGATATGCTTGGTGTAACGTCCGCCTTGGTTGGCAACCAAATATGGACTTACATACAACGAGAACTTGGCTGTGTTCGTGCGACCTCCACGCAAACTCGGAGTTCACATAAACCTGGTCACTCTCGCCAGAAGTTTTCACTGTGCGCTCACCATCTGCATCATACCAATAATTGGTAACAAAGCCGTTATCATCAGAAGCGAGGAGACGGTTCTCCTCATCCCATTTGAGTTTGCGCTCTGCGGTCTTCTCGTCAGCCATGCCATCCTTCTTGGTACGGCTTGTGTTGACATAAACAAGATTACCGTTAGCATCATACTCATAGGCGTGATTGTTGTTCACATTCTCGCTCTCTGACGGATTTTCTTCCGTGCGATAATTCACATCCTTCACATTGGCAAGCTGGAATTTCTTGCCTGTGTCTGTTCCATAAGTGTACGACAAATCATAGCCAGCATTCAACGTACCGTTGAACTGCACATTGTTCTGCGTGAGAATCTGACGCTTTGATGTGATACGGTGCATGTTATCGTAGCCCATCGCAAGAGTGTAGCTTGCTGTCTTGTTGTCCGCACCTGTATAAGTACCTGTTGCGCTTACAAGACGATAGAGTGCATCGTATGTATAGGTATGCGCCATTTGTCCGCCAGCCTTGCCACTCTGTGGGACTGACGCACCGTTTACAACACTGAGCACATTACTTACTGCATCGTATGTATAAGCGTTATCCATAATGGTGTTGCCACCACTGTTCACATTGAGGTTCTGCAATCTGCGACGCTGTGGGGCGTAGGTGTAGAATGTCTCTGCACCGTTGCAATACTTCAAGTATGTGCGCTGCTCGAACTTGTCATAGCCAATCTTGCTTACATAATCGTAGCCGTATGACTTGTAGCCATGAACCTTTTCAAGCTGACCTCCGAGGTTGTAAGAGTAGGTGATTTTCTCCTCATCAGGATAAATCATCTCCAACAGACGGTTGTGGCTGTCATAAGTCCATTGCGTCACGTAGGTTGCTATCGCCTGGTTAGGCACAATCATCGTGCGGCGGGTCTTGGTGACTTCGCCCATCTTGCCATAGAAGTATTCGATGGCACCTGTTCCGTCCTCACGGAGCATCAACCTACCGATACGGTTCTGAGAGGCATTGCGACCACCGTAGTAATACTTTACGTTGTTCTCCGGGTGGTCTGGGTAGTTGATACCCGTCAGACGCTGATAGTCGTAATCGTAGGTGATGAACTTGCCTTCCTTTGCAAGGTTGGCAGTCTGCTTGGTCAGCACATTGCCGAGCGCATCATAAGTGAAACTTGTGATGCCGCTTGCAGGATGGTTCACCTCAGTACGGCGGTCACCCATGTCGTAAGTAGAGGTCGTTACATTACCCTCCGTGTCGGTAACACGAACAAGACGCTGTATGCCATCATACTCAAACGAAGTGGTAATCTCACCGTCAGGACCGCTCTTCTGGATGGTCTTCAAGGTCTTGCCACTGCCGTTGGTATGGGTTGCCTGCACATTATGAAGTGCATCCGTTACGGTTGTAACGAGAGTATGACTGCTATTGTCAACTGTATATGCCGTAGTTGTCGTAGAGTTGTCCGGCAATGTCACAGAGGTAACACGGTCGAGCACGTCATAAACAGTAACCGTTGGAGATACATTGTCAAATGACTTGCTGAACGTTGAGTTCGATCCAGTTCCTTCCGTTGTAGGATAGAAAGCCTTTGCCACACGTCCGAAAGCATCATACACGTTTCTGCCGCTGACAATCATCACGTTCTCGTCCTTGGCAGAGCTTCCCTTGGATGCACTTGTCACAACACCGTCCTTCTTCACCTGCACGGCTCTTCCGAAACCGTCAACGAATGTAACGGTCTCCAAGTCGTCGTTAGGGTGCTGGATGTCGTAGTGCTTGGTCACTGCGTAAGCAGGAGCGGTAATGCCACTCTCATTGAATGTAGCCAAAGGCTGATATTCAAAGGCGATGGCATAAGGCACGCCCGTAGCCAACTCATTTGGACCACGTACGCCAGTAATGCGACCGAGGTCGTCAACATCAGTCTCATAGTAGAAGTTGTTGAGGTCACGATGCTCCTTGGCGATACCATAGCGATAGTCGAAGTTGCCTTGCTCGCTGCGGTAACCCCACGCATCGTCAATACGCTCAACATACATGTTCATTTCCGGCTCATAGCGGTATTTGTACCACATACGCTGTCCCTTGCCGTTGGCAGGGAGGGTCTTCTGGATGATGTTGCCGTAAGAGTCGTACTTGTAATCAGTAACTGCCGCACCGTCATTCAACTGCTGTGTAATCTGAGTGATATGGTTGGCGTAGTTGGTATTATACTTCGCCGTCACATGGTGATAGAGTGAGCCGTCACCGCCTGTAACAGTCACATCAACAGGAAGTCCGAGGATGTGCTTGCTTGCATTGTCGGTATATTTGATAGCAGTCGCATAATCGAACTTGCCGTTTCCGTCCTCGCCAAGACTGCCCTTGTCGCTGTACTTGTAGGACTTCAACTCACCATGATAGCCATTGAGGTAATACTCGTTCCATGCCTCGGATGTAACCACACCGTTTGCCGCTCCCTCATACTGCAAGTTTGCCGTATAGCGGAGAGGAACGAATGCAGAAGCACGGTCGCTCCAAAGGTTCACGTCACGCTTTGCGAACGTGTACTTGTCACCGTCGGCAGTCAGATAGTAGCTGTCGTAACGGTTCTTTGTCTCGGTGTACTTGTTGCCGTTGGCATCCTCCACGGAAGTAGCGGTAACATTGCCCTGCGTGTAGTAGTTGGCTACATCGTAGTTCTCAACAGCCTGTCTGTAAACAGAATTGCCATTCTCCGTATCGAGGTTCTTGGTGATAACCTCACCGAAACCGAGGAACTCACGTTCATGGCGGTCACGCTTTCCGTCCTTGTACTCAAAGGCGGTTGTCATGACTGGACCATCGTCATGGATTCCGTCGTCAACGGTAAGGGCAGACATTACCCACTTGCCACCAGGAAGACCGTAGGTCGGAGTGGTGTGGGCATAGTCCAATGTGAAAGTTCCGCCCAAGGAATTGGTGACTGACTTCAACATGTTGGTTCTGCCAATGGCAGAGCGTGTAACCTTCAACTCGCTTTCCTTCTCAGACTCAACGATGTCAAGATAGCCGTCACCATCCACATCCTGCAAAGAATATGTAGGGCGGTTGATGCTATGTGAGGTGGAAGCACCAGGGTTGGTTGAAATCTTGATGCTTATGACAGGAATGTTGATGGTCAAAGTGAACGCTGCATTTGCAGACTCTGATGTAGAGGCTGATTCACTAAGCGCACTTGCACCCTTCCAACTGATAGGCTCGTCAAAGCCGTTACCAGTGTTGAGGGCAACTATGATACCATGGCCGCTCTTCCATACCTTGTCTGGAAGACCATCTGAGTTGATGTCGATAAGGTTGTATTCCTCTTCGCTTTCAGAAGTCACGATGCCAAATCCTGCGGAGAAACTGCCGGAGGCCTTATTGATTTGTTTTTCCTTAATTTCGCCAAATCCTTGGTTAGCGCCACCACTTGCACCTATATCATAAGAGAGACTCTTACCACCTTGAATACGATCAAGTTCCCAATCAATAGGTTCAGTAAAGGCATAACCAAGATTTAATCTTACTTTCTTGTCGGAAAGAATCTTGTCTGGAAGTCCATCACCATTGATGTCAATGAATGACTCTACGGCTTCATCTGTGTTCTTTGGCGCACTGCCAGTGATAGAGAATTGAGCTTGCCATTCTGTCTGTACATTGCTCAAAGACTGCTTTACACCTTTCGCCAAATTCGTAATCTGTGATACGGAAGCCACAGGATTGCCGCCATATCCCCATGCCTCAGAAGCATTGTCAGAGTTATTAGCTCCGATACCCTTGTAGATTTCTCCACTCAATCCGCCTTGTGAATTGGTGTATTGGATACTACCACCAGCAATGATGTCAGGGAATCCGTCACCATTCATATCCATCATGGCAACTTCCGTCTTGGAGCTACCATTTGCATTGTTGTGGGTAATGCCCAGCGCACCGCCTTGCACAACGGTACTCTTGCTTGATACAACTTGGTTTACCGCCGCTGCGCCAGTGCCTTGCAAGTATTCACCTGCAAGTCCTGCCACCTCCGCATTGTTATCCAAAGGATTGGTAAGGAGTACATCCTGCTCGGTCAATCGGGCTGTGCTTGCCTCGGTCGCAGTAAGATAGATGTCCTGTCGCTGACCGACCCACTTGTTCATAGAAGTCTGGTCTGTGCCCAATGGAGTGAATGCCATTGTGAGAGGATCAACCTTGTCGTTCTCGTTTTCCGGCAATTTCAGCAATGACTCGTCAATAGGCTTTGCATATCTGCCTTCTGCAGAGTTATAGACAAAACCTCCCCAGCCACGGTAAAGCATACCGAAGCCAAGATTATCGCTTTCTGCATAGAATCCAGCAAGGACATTCTCTGTCACAAGACCTGCCGCATCTTTCTGAATGGAAACAGAGGCAGAAGTAACAGTTTCATCCGAGATAGTTGCAGGATAGCTGTATTCAAACCATAACTTCTTTCCTGCGGTTGTTGCAAATCGCAGAGTATCGGCTTTCAAAATGCCATTCTCGATAGTGAAAGACTTCTTGCCAACAAGTGCATCCTCTGTCTTGGCAGTCAAAGTAATCTGGCCATTGATGGAATTGTCAGAAAGGATAAGCACTGGTGACACAACCATAATTGTATCAGTCGCTGTGGTCAAGTATGGCTTGCCCTCTGCCAAGCATTTGCAAATGTATTGTAGTGTGCAGGAACGGCTACCGTCTGTTCGATATTGGCAGAGTCCTTATAAGTCACAGACGCTTGCCAACCGATATTCTTCCAATCAACATTTGAGGTGGATGAAATCTCAAAGCTGAAGTTGGTCAGCTTTTCTGTATTCTCCAGACTGATGTTGAGTGAATCGCCATTGAAAGTCTCATTAGCCTTCAGTGTACGAGCAAAGACCGTCTTCTCGATATAGTTCGGGTTGTCGTTTCCGTCACTGTCTTTCTTGTCGTTGCTGCCGATGATGCTGAGAACAACATCGTCGGTTGTTACAGGCTTGTGGAAGACACTGTGAACTTCAACACTTGAACCATTCTCCACATTGGCAGAGGTGTTCACATCATAGATGGCACCATCCTCAGGCTTGTACTCTGTTGAAGAAAGCCCGTTAGGCAAAACATTAGATTCGCCAGCGTATATAATGGTAGGCGACCAGTTCACCTTGTCAAATGAGCCGTTGCTTGTTTCCTCGGAACCCGACTGCACACGGAAATAGATTCTGTCACCACGCTTGACGGCAACAGAAGAGACTGCAGCGGTATAAGAACTGCCGTCGCCCTTTGCAATAGTCTTGTTCCAAAGCTCATTGCCACCCTTTTGGATAGCAACTCTTACGCCGTCTGCCTTCTGATACTCGTCAGCATCATAGTCATCTGTTGGTGCAATGAGACTTACTTGACCAGTTACGCTGACAGTTCCGTCCTTAGGAGCCTGCCATACACGCACGATGTCCTCCATCGGTGAGTTCTTGATGGCTTCCGCCTGCTCATCCTTACTGACCTCCATGACAGAAGTGTCAACCTTGCCACCATAGATGATTGGGCTTGGCGTATCGGCACTGCTCAATGTAAACGTAGGCACGGCATTGCCAGATCCGTCAAACTCCAAGTGATAAAAAAATACCTTGCCATTGGAAACGAGGTCAACAAGTCCGTCACCGTTGATGTCGCTGAAATACTGAGTGGTCTTTGTCTTAGTGGTTGACTTGTCCGTTCCGACAACGGCAGTCAGGACATTCCAACCGACAACGGCATTCGCACCGAAAGTGTTGGTAGAACTTTTTGGTTGTCGAGAAGTTACTGATGCCCTTTACCTTGACAGGCTCACCATATACGACTTCTCCGTTGTCTGTCTTAATCTGTGGACGATAATATACAGAACCACCGGACTTATATACCTTGTCAGGAAGTCCGTCACCGTTCAAGTCAACGAGTGCGGAAAGTCCCTTGCTCGTGTCGCTTGAATAGCTGTATGAGCCACCCACGGTATTGCCTTTCCAAGGACTTCCGTCCACGACACCCACACCTGCATAGAACGAACCGCTTACAGAAGAACTTGTCGTTCCGCCAAGTGCAGTTGGCTTGTCGCTGAAACGCTTGCTGACAGTCTTCAATGGATTGACGAAACCTGCGTCAAGTCCGTCATCGTGGGTGTTCCATTTTTCGGAATCATCCTTGAAAGGAACATAGCCCTTGTCTGCCTGTACGTCATCATAGTAGTCGAAGTTTTGGAAGGAGACCTCCTTGCCGTTGTTGTCATACTGTCTGACACCTGTGAGCGTTTCCTTGTGGAATGCACCTTCCTTGTAGTCAAAGGCATAGCTGCGCAATGTCTCGCCCTGGAAATTCACGGTCACTTTCTCCAACAGCTTGTTGGAGGAGGCGAGGAATCCATAGCGGGCATTGTTGGTCTTTACCTGCTTTACCTTGTTGCCATCAAAGAGTACAACGGTGTGCGGTCCTGTCCTGCATTACCTGCGTGAACCTCCTTCAGATATGCAGCCTTGGCCTTCAAACCGCCACGCACATCCTCATCCACGATGTCATACACATATTCTATATAGTCACCGTGGAGTTCCTCGACACGTTTCAGCTTCCATTCGGCAATCACCTCACGGGTATTGCCCGAAGCATCGGTGACATTGCCCTTTACAACAGCTCCGTCACCACCATAGATGTACTTGACACCCTGCTTGTCTGTAACCTCCCAATAATAGTTGGCAGGACTGTCACCCTTGCGGATGATACGGCTGAAATCACCGCCTTGGCGGGTGTAGAACTGGCGGTCAGCCTTTCTGTTCATCTTCTCGCCACGGTGTGCAACTCCCATCTGTCCGTTGTCATCCATAGTGGAGAGCATTGAACCGGACAAGAGATAAGTCTCCGTCTCTTTTGACTGGTCATAACGAGGCACGCCCCACCGGGTGTCAAGCGTAATGCTTGGCACGCTGACGTTCCAACCCTCGCCAAGCCAACCGCTACCGCTCTCGCTGCTGTACTGCAAGCCAAGGCTTGGCTGCATACCGTTTCGTGCTGGCGGCATCTCGAACGGATACTGCAAGTTGGCAGAGCCACGGTTGTTTGCGTTTGGAGGCGCAATGACATTTATCTTCGCCGTCGGGTCAGCCGCCTTGATGTCGTTCATCATCGTCGGGGCAAAGCCTTCGGTCTGCGGTGACTCCGGTGCCTGTATCACACCGTTGATCATGTCGGTGAAGTGGGTCTCTTTGAAACGACACACTCTTCCTTCTTGTCCACACGCACACGCTCCAACGCAACCCAATGCTTCTCGGCCGGGTCGTAGTAATAGGTACGGATGTCGTCCTCGGTATAGCCGCTTGGTATTCTCGTGCGGTCATACTTTATCTTGACAGTCGCGCCCTCGCCTGTGAAGTGCGTTCCGTGAGGGAGAAAACGGTAGCCATGTCCTCCTGCCGTGACGTTGGTCATGGCAAAGTCAAGTTCAGGAACATTCTCCTCTCCGATAGAGTTCACGGAAAGGCTTCTGTTCCGAATGAGGTCTTTCTGAAGAACGACCAGTTTGCTACCTCCTACGGAGATACTGTCAGAGACACCCTTCTTGAAGAGTTTTCTCACGGCTGTCCCGTCCTTTGCCGAAAGGGACAGTGTGGCGGCAAGCAGTAAAACCAATGCCCACGCCACCTTCTGTATATAATTCTTCATGCGTATCTTCCTTTAAGTTACTTTACTGAGATTTTCCTTGTATGCTCCCCATTCTCGGAGATTGCCTTCACGACATACACACCCGATGCGGGAACCTTGAAGTCGGCTTGCTTGACGCTTTCGCCTGTCATTTGGCGTGACACTACCAGTTTGCCTGATACGTCAAACACCATCAATGTTGCTGCAGCAGGCTTGTCCTGTGTGAGTTTAGCCTCGTAGATGCCTGTCGTAGAACCGTTGCCATTGACAGTGAAATTCTCGTCTTCTCCAGAAATGAAGGAGTTGTCATCCTGTCTGTCCGAGCTGCCCACATGATTCTCCCTTGCCTGTGTTCCGTTAGGCATACTTGCATCACACTCGCTGCCGACATAGACGGTCATCGTTGTCGTACACTTCTTGGGTGTTTCTATCTGCACGTTGCCCCTTGTGGTGAATGAGGTTACAGGCGTACCGTTTACGGTAAGGTCTGTGATATGTGTCTCGCCCTTTCCGTACTTGATGCAGAACCGCCATGCACGAAGTGACCAGACATATTCATGATGCACGGTCTGTCCGTTCAACTTGTATGTGACCTGCATATTGCGGACTGTAACACTGAGCACATCGCCAGGCTTGATGGTGACATATTTGGTTAGGCTTGTATATCCACCGGTTATGATATGCGCCTTGTCGCCCCGCACGTCGAAGCCATATTGGGTGATCTCGTCCGTGAGGCTTGGCTCCAATCCCACACGGTAGTTTGATTTTGTATCGTTCACCGTCCATGAGATGTCACCCGACAGATAGGTTCTGGTGTCATGTGAGTATGAGGTGTAGAGTGCGTTGCCAGTGGCATAAATCTCGTTGCCTCCACCTTGTGATACGGACAGTGCATAGGCGCCGGGGGCAAGATTCGTGATTCTATGCGTGTCACCGAAGAATGTTCCTCTGGCAATGGTTTCTCCTTTTACTTTTCCTGCAACGGTATCAACGCTGAGCACATAGGAATAGACTGGTGTACCGATGTTGATGCCGATGTCGATATACCCGTCATTGCGTGGAACTCCATTCTCGCAACTTGACGGTGTAGGAGTGGCATCATAGGAAATGCCGTCATAATAGGCGAATGTGAACACATCGCTTCCGCTTCCGTCTGCATCCCATAGGATATTGCGGAATATGGTCTTGCCCCTTGTCATATCAGGCTTGGAGCATCTTATGTTGCTATTGCTGTTGATGTCGAAATCACCTTCACCGCTTGGGTCTATGAGCATGACGGTACGCTTGCGGCAATAGTCCGAGAACTCCCTGTCCGGTGTGAGGTCATAGCTCAACTCTGCCATATAACCGACATCATCTATTCCTCCTGTCCTCAAGCCTGCCATATTCAAGGCGGACTCTGCTCCTTCCGTTCGGATAATGCCCACATTTGTGTCTGTGTCAGTTGCATCCGAAAGGGATATGGTTCTTGTAGCACTTCCTGTTCCGTCAACACGCAGATAGATGTTTTTGCCTTCCTTGCGGATAGAGATGTCCGTTCCGTCAACATCCGTGGCGATGTATGAATTTGAGACCGCTCCGTTGATGATCGGATAAACAACTCCAGCATTGGTGAACCGGAATCCATATTTGCATGTGCTGCCACCGATGCTTCCGAAGCCAACGTCAAAAGTCGGGTGACTTGTCGGACAGGTGAACTCAAAAGCACCGCCACCTCCAACAAGGGCTGGGGTCGTGGCATAAGCTCCGGAAGCGGCTTTCTCTTGGATGATATTGTCAGTAAAGCCATTCCTTGACACTTCAAGTCCTTGCGCAGTCCATCTTGCCACTGTACTGTCGGGCTTTGACGGCACGTTGGTCTTGACCATCCATGTACGTTTCATGACATGCCACAGGGAATCTGTAGGTGAGGTATATGTTGCAAGTGCCACATCATCGTCGCCCCAGAAAGCAAAGCCTCTGTCCGGCATCGGATTGCCGTTTTCACGTCCCATGACAAGCAGACGGGAAACGGATGAAGGGTTGTATGGATTTGCGTCATGATAAGTTCCGTTCTCCTTCAAGGCCGCATACACCGGACTTTCCTCATATGATGTTGCGGAAAGCGGTTGGGAGAGACTTCCTGCTATGTCTGTTCCAACAGCTGTGACCCTATGGTGGTAGGCTTGGTTCTCCGCCATGTCCCAAGTCAGGTTTCCGTCGCTGTCAAGATACGAGCCTTTGAGGGTGATGCCGTACTTTACCGCCAGATAGCTCTCCACTTTTCTGCGCTCATCGGGTGTAAGCATCCTGCTGAACACAATAAGCTCAGGGGCATATCCCCGGATGGAAGCATTACCGAAGAGCGAGGTCGGAAAATCCGTACCGAAGCTGCCAGAGGTGGAAGGGGTTCCGATGAATAATGTGGTGTTGGAGTTGTCTCCCCACAATGTTGTTGAAGGATTGCTTACCTTGAAGTAGGACACAACTCGCAGAGCGCTTTCCTTAAAATCGTTCTCGGACAAAGAATCACCTGATTGATAAAGCAGGTCTTCACCCGATGCTGAACCGTAGTCCAATGGTTCAACACCTCTACCCCTTACGGCTTTGTCCTTGCTCAGAATGGCTCCGTCGCCCTTGCGGCCGTCAAGAGCATAGACAACCATATCCTTGCCGATGGTTGCCAGTTCCGGTGCAAAGACACCGATGACGGTAGCCTGCGAGAGGTTGCCGTGTTTGAGTTTGGCACTCAGACTACGAAATCCGTCTGCGAGCCAGAGACTCGGATTAAAGTTGAAGTAATGGACTGAACTGTTCGGAAGAGTAAGTTCAGACTTGACGCCACGGCTGTCCAATAGCATCAGCCGTATGGAATCCCCAGAGAAATCCTGCCAACGGTAATAACCTTGCAGGTCTGAGTTCAAAGGCGCAGTCTTAAACCACAGTTCGCTTCCGCTGACTCCTCCGGGCGTTTGCGCGAAACTGCCGATAGCGAAGCCTAACAGTAACAAAGAAGTAAACTTTCTCATGCGCTGTCAATTTGGAGTGTTTGAAAAATATAAAAAACGTATGCCTCTGCCGCGCAGGGAGAGACCAGTGAGAGAGAACGGACTGTTACTACGGAGAAGAATTGTGATATAGGCTTGCTCCGTAAGGTCCTATTGTCACGTGGCAGGCCAATAGGCTTTACCACCAAACTAATGCTGCAAATATACAAAAATAATCTTAATAAACGGATATTATCTTTAAGAAATTTGCTGATTTGGTGTTTTTTTCTTATGATTTCGGTCAATTTTGCAGAAATCTTTTACATCTGTTGTATGTACTGGAGTTAGTTTGGCAAAAAAACACAAATGGTCACGGCTTCAGTTTCTTATGTTAAAATGTAAATCATGGTTTGAAACTGTACACACTCGGGGTACAAATGAAAACACTATATGCTTGTGTCGGAAAGGTATATATGAGCTGATGGTAGAGTCATCATCAACAACAATGGCCCTGATTTGATAAACTCAGCAGGAATACTTGCTATTCATTTTTTATGATTGGGTTATGTTTACAAATTTGAGATTTCATGTAAAGAACAGGGGTATCTTATTATGATAAAAACATCAAGATACCCCTATATATAATTAGGTGTCATAACCGACAGACGGAGCGTGCTTGTTTTCCAACTATGCTTTGTTCTGTTTCTATATTCTTTGTTTCGTGTTTTTCTGCAGTATCTTGCTCCTGTGGTGGTGCCAATTCTAACTGTATTTTTCTGTCCAACGCCGCCAGTTCCGCTTTCAGACCTTTCAGTTCTTCCTCTTTCTTCCAAGTCTTGCCAGCTATCTCTTCCAGTTGCGGTATTTCCTTTTCCAAAGCCTTGCATCTTGAATCATACTGCTCAATGTAGCTTGGTATCTTCTGTAAGGCATTCAGAAAGTTGTTTGCCGCTGCTATCGGGTCCGACTTGGCAATGTGACCGTAGTTGTACTGGTACTTGTAATTGCCCTCGACAAAAAAGCGGTTGTCAACAAATGGAAGACCATTCTCGAAACTTGTCTTGCTGACAATCTTGACAGGGAATCCGTAGATTTCTCCAATCCGCTTGTATTGTCCGCCAGTTGTCTCTTTCTCCGCCAACATTTGCAGATGCTTTCCTATAACCTCTAAGTTCGTGGACTCCACACCATCAAGAGTGATGAGGTTGAGGATGTTGCCGTCCTTGTCTTTCCTGGCTTTGCCAATAAACTTGCCGTAGTCCTCGGTCATTCCCTTGAGAGAGGCTTTGTTGTTGCCCAGCTCTGCCGTCTTTGACTGCAATTTTGTTTCTGAGTCACGCTTGCCCTTGTTAAACGATTTGCGCTCACCCTCCAGAGAAGCAATCTTCTTCTCCAGCTTCGCCTTGTCAAGCAAGTCGGTATTTCCGGAGAGAATAGCCATATACTCTGAAAAATTCATGCCCGATTTCTCGTCCATCGCTCCCTCGTCAATGGTTCTCGCCCCCAAGGCTCCGCTTTTCAACTGCGAGATAAAAGTCTGCTTGCAGTGCAGGAGGTTAAACTTGTACGAGTCAAGCGACTTTTCCACCGCATAGATGATGACATCCACCTTGTTGTCGGCATAGATTTTGGCAATCTCGTTGCCGGCACGCACACCTCGACCGTCACGCTGTGCCAAGTCTGACGGTCGCCACGGTGTATCCAAATGATGGATAGCCACACACCGTTTTTGTGCATTTACGCCTGTACCCAACATGGATGTGGAGCCGAACAATACTCGTACCGAACCCTCGTTCATGGCTGCTATCACCGCCTTTCTTGCCCTCTCGTTCTTGCACTCCTGAATGAAGCGGATTTCAGACGACGGTATGCCGTAATCCTCTATCAGCTTGCGCTTGATTTCAGAATACACGTTCCATTCGCCCGGTCGGTATGTTCCCAGATCTGAGAATACGAACTGCGTGCCCTTGTGATTGTCATAGCGTTTGTAATAGTCGGCTATCATCTTGACACAATGGCTCGCCTTGTTGTCGGGATGATCCTCACAAGTCGGGTCTATCATGCGCATGTCAAGCGCCATCTTTCGGGCATAGTCTGTGGCTATGAGCATCTTTGCCTTCTCTTCCGTTTCCGACAGTGGCAGTCTGCCGAGGATGGTAGCATCGCCCGTCTTGACAAACTCCATCAGTTTTTGGATGAAGTCCTCCTGCTCGGGTGTCGGCGGTATATTATGAAGGATCTCGTTCTTCTGTGGTCTGTCCACGCCAACCGCCTCCGCCGTGCGATAGTCGGTTATCTCGTTGTAGAAAGCAGCAAGCTCCGGCACCTTGATAAAGTATCTGAAACGTTCCTTCTGCACGATGTTGTTGGTGACGTTAAACTCGAAGTCGGTAGTTTTCTTGGCAAAGATGGCCGCCCACGCATCGAAACAGCGGATGTCCTGGCGCTCCAGTTCCTTGGGGCGCAGGTACTTGAAGAGCAGATACAACTCTGTCAGTGAGTTACTGATAGTTGTTCCCGACAGGAATGTCGCTCCCAAGTCTCTGCCTGTCCGCTCCTGTATGGTTCGGATGGCAAAGAGCATATTGAATGCCTTCTGGCTCCCCTCGCTGTTGCCGAGTCCTGCCACACGGTCGTGACGGGTATTGAACATGAGGTTCTTGAACTGGTGGCTCTCGTCCACAAACAAGTGGTCGATGCCCATCATGCGGAAATCCGCCACATCATCGGTACGTTGCTCGATGCTATAGGCTATCTTCTGCAACTTCACCTCCAGGTTCTGCTTCCGCTTTTCCAAACCTTTGAGCATTCCCCTCGACACGTCCTTGCCCTGCGTACGTATTACCTCCAAGTTTTCCTCCACGGTATCAAGCTCAGCCTGCAATATCTGCCGCTGGAGTTCTGGCGATTGCGGTATCTTCCCGAACTGGTCATGCGACATGATTACACAGTCATAGTCGTTGTTCTTGATGTTGTTGAAGAAACCGACACGGTTCTTGGTGGAAAAATCCTTCTCCGAGGCATAGAGTATCCTCGCATGGGGATAAGCTGTCTGATAGGTGGCAGCTATCTCCGCGACATTGGCTTTCAGTCCGATAATCATCGGCTTGTGAGCCATACCGAGGCGTTTCATCTCATGCGCAGCCATGCACATGATGAGGGTTTTGCCAGTTCCCACCTCGTGGTCACATATCCCGCCGCCGTTCTGCAAAAGCATCCATACACAGTCCTTCTGACTTGGGTACACACTCTTGACACCATACTTTCCGCCAAGGGCTTTCAAGTCCAAGCCGGGGAAGGTCTGGTGAGAACCGTCATACTTCGGACGCACGAAGCAGTTGAACTTCCGGTTGTACATCGTGGTCAAGCGTTCCTTAAAGGAGTCAGACTGCTCTTCCAGCCATTCTGTGAAACCGTTGCGGATTTCGTCAATCTTGGCATTGGCAAGCTGTATGCCCTCGCTGTCACGCACCTTGATGTCGTTGCCGTTCTCATCTTCACCTATACTCTTCATCATGTCGGGACAGGTGTTGTGTAGGGCATGTTTCAGAAGACTCATGCCGTCATAGTGGCGGTAATATCCCTTCACCATATACTCATCCGTGATGGCCATGGTCTTCATACTGCATTTTGCCGAATATTCGTCCATGCTGTCGGAATAGACGATGCTGACCTGTGTATTGAAGAGGTGGCTCATGTAAGCGGAATACACACCTGTAGGTATCCAACGCTCACCGAAGTTGAAGTCCAGGTCCTCAAAGGCTATCGGTTCGGGAATGCTTGCCTTCAAGGCTTCCAACGACTCTCTCACGATTGCATGATCGGGATTTTCCTTCAGCCATTCTTCTATACGCTCCGCTTTCTCTATGACATTGCCAGCAATGAAGCGGTCGGCTATCTCGTAGCCATCTATGAGCGGATTGTAATAGATGCGTCCTTTAAGCGCTTCCGTCAGTTCCAGTTCCGGCATATCCGATAATTCTGTCATATACGGCAAGTCGATACGGCCGAACTTGTTGAGCGAGGCGGTGAGCGCTTCCTCTGGAGAATCAACATGACTGACCTCGTCAAGCGAAAAAGAGACCGGGTGGTCGAAAATGTCTGACTTTGTGAACTGTCCGTTTTCTACCCGTTCCAACGACAGCATGTCGCGCCCTGAGGCATCCATGAGGATGAACTTCACGTTCTGCTTGGCATTGAGGTTGCCGAAGCGGATGAAGAAAGCATCATAATAGACATTCAAGCTCTCACGCATCTGCTTGTTTTCCGCCTGTTCTTCCGCTTCATAAGTGTAAAGTTTCTGATAGGCATCACGGAGGGCGATATACAGGACAGCCTTTTCTTTCTGCTCCATATTCAGATCCAACGGCATAAAGGTAGCACCATACTTGGTAAGGTCTTTCAATACACCGATGTTTCGGGCAGAGTCGAGCACCATAGAACCTCACGATGAAAACTTTCCAGTTTCTCATCAAATGGACGGGGCTTCATAGCATCCTCTTTCTTCTTTGCCAGCTCTTCCCGCTTTCTTTCTTGCTCTTTTTGTTGTTCCCGCTCATGATTTGTTTTTTTCAATGTGCTCTGAGTCTTGGAATCTTCTTTTGCCTCATTCCCTTTCGACTGCCCCTGCCCGATTTGAACTTTGAGAACTTCTATCGGTTCCATCGGCGGCTTGAACTTCGGATCAAGCGTATCTTCAACGCCCAAAGCCTTGAGTTGTTCCTGACGGTGCAGTTCCGCCTTTTGGCGCAGCAGCACCCTGTCTTCGGGAGCCATGGTCATCATCATCTCGTAAAAGCCGTTGATTGGCGGATTCTCTTCCCAAGAGATGCTTGCATATGGCTCATCCCCAGGCAGGATTGGTTTTGTCTCCTGTGCTGTTTCCTGCTCTTTTGCATCTGTCAACGAAGGCTTTTCTTCTTTTTCCACAGGCTTTGTCACAACTTCAAAAGTCGGATTGACGCTTTTTACCAACGGACTTGCTTTCTTCCTTGACACTTTCTTGGCGACAGCACCCACTGTTATCTCTGCTTTCTTCTTTGTAGCATGGACAGTCAGACGGTTTTCTTCTTCCATTCCCCAAAGGTCAAACAGCGTCATTTGCACTGGTGGCTGCTGATGATTGGATTTTTGGGATAGCTCTGCATCATCAGTAGGCTTTTCCTGCTTTTGCAAGGATACTACCGTATCGTTCTGCTTTTCCTCAATGGAAGGCTTCATCTTCTCTGTTTTTTCTATCTTTTCTGTTTCTTCAACCTCCTTAACTTCCTCAGACATTGTTCCCTCAATCCCCAAGTATCGGTTCAAATTGAGATTCTTCTTAAAGTCTTCATGGAGCATCTTTCGTAAATCCTCTGCAATGCCTTCCACACCATCCTCATGCGTGTATATCATTGCAGGTTTGCCGAATGGGTCGGTATCCAACTTTGCTGTTGTATGGATAATGCGTTCCGGATGCTCCAGAAAGTAGTTGTTAGTCGGAATGCGGTTCTCGTCATTATAGACAGTATCAAGCAGGTTGTCGTCTCCTCGCAGCGACTCCTTTTGGGTATTTTTCTGCAGAATGATGAGGTCACTGCCCACTTCCGTATTGGCATTTTCCGTGAACAGGTTGTTGGGAAGACGAATCGCTGATACGAGATCTGCATGATAGAGCATCATAAAACGCGCGGCACTGTTGTTTTTGGCATTCAATACGCCTTGTGAGGTGATGAAGGCAACCAACCCACCATCCCTTACCGTATCAAGAGCCTTGACAAAGAAGTAGTTGTGTATGCGTCTGGTGACAAGTGCCCTCATGCCTTTCATGGCTGTATAGGACGGATCAAACACGGCAACATCGCCAAAAGGAATATTTGAGATGGCGAGGTCGAAGTAGTCATTGAAAGGCTTTTCTATCTTCTCGAATCCCTCTATGCGCACTTTCTGCTCCGGGTGCAGATGGTGGAGTATCTTTCCTGTAAGCAGATCTTTTTCAAACGCCATAATGTCTGCCTTGGGATTGTTATCCAAGACGGAATCGACAAAGGCTCCGATGCCTGCCGAGGGCTCAAGCACCTTTTCGGGGATGATCTGATGCTCTTTCAACACATCCGTCAGAGCCTCTGTAACGGCTGACGGCGTGTAGAATGCCGTAAGGACGGACTGTTTCAGACTGTCCATCAACTGTTTGTACTCGCTTTCATTCTTGCTGTTTTCACGGATAAGTCTATGCAGCTCCACTGTTGGAGCAAACAATTCAAGGTCTGACTTTGCCCAATGGACGGCATCCGCCAGTTCCCTGGCAGGGTTCAGGATGCACTTCAATCCACCGAATCCGCAATAACGCTCCAGAAGGAGACGCTCACGGGCGGTCGGCGTGCGCTGTTCCCTGTCAAGGATGAATGCTGTCTCTATCGCCTTGATGTTGTCGTTCAGCCGTTGTTTTCTATTGTACGCCATTTGACTCTATGAAAAGGGCAACGGCTCCCGTCAGCTCTGTATAGAGCCGGTCGTAGTCCGGTGACTGGGCAAAATCGTCATCGGTGAGGTCGTAAATGGAATACACGTTGTCAACCAAAGGCAGGAGGTGCTTGACAAACGCTTCCTGGTCTTCTACTGCTACCTCCAGGGGAAACTCACTGTCAACAACATCATACAGGATGCTGTACTTGGAAAAGCGGAGACCTTTCAGCAATGCTGACATGGCAAGCTCTTGTGCCGCATCGGCAAAGAGGGCATCACGCCGTGCCTGCTCATATACTTCTGCAGCATGGTCTGCACGTTCGCGGATAAAGTCCGCATCGCTGGCTTGTGGAAAACGGTTCTCTCTGAGGTGGTTCAAGAGGTACAGTCCGTAATAGGACAGCTCTGTCTGTGCCTGTTTCTTTCTGTTCATTTGTCCGTTGAATGGATTAAGTGGTGAATAATAAACCGTGGATGGCGGTTGGTGTTTGTGTGAAAGCAAGAAAAGGCACTCGGTATCCCTCCGAGTGCCGCCACTTAATCCACAGTAAATAAAAGCATCTAATAAAGATAGTGCAAGGCGAACGCAATAAAGCTTGCTTTTATTGCTGAGCCGAAGCCTATCTTCGCAGTGAAACTGCAAAGACACCATTTATGAACCATGTTTCGGTGGCAAAGGTACCAACTATTTCTTGTATCTCTTCACATTTCCTCGCTTTTCTGTTGTTTTGCGCTCTGCAAAGACGAATTTCGTGTTGAAATTCTCGTCAAAGGCAATGGCTGCGGAGAACGATTTGCCTTGCTTGCTAGTGAAACCATTGAGCGTTCTGGTCTTGCCCTTGGTGAGCAAGTCGGTGATGTCGGCATCAGTGAGCAATTTTCCTGCTACCTGCTTGAACACTGGCATACCGCACTCCTTGTTGCTGCATCTTACTACCTTTCCGAAGAACTGCATGGTACCTTGCTTGCATTTAGGACACTGGCAGCCGGAATCCTTGTGGCTGAAAAGTCTGTCACAACCTAACAATTCCGCAGTGATTTCACGGGTATAGCCTTCGATACTATGGGTGAACCCGTCTGCACTTGCTTCACCTCGTTCAATCTTGGCAAGTTCCGCCTCCCATTTGCCCGTCATCTCCACATTGGCAATCGCCATGTTCTTCACCACGGAATGCAGGGCGAGTCCTTTTTCCGTCGGCACAAGTTTCTTCTGCTGGCGCACCATATACTCTCGTTTGAGCAGGGTTTCGATGATGGCGGCACGTGTGGCAGGTGTGCCAATACCGCAGTCCTTCATTGCCTGGCGCATCGTATCATCTTCTATCTCTTTGCCTGCGGTCTCCATTGCTGCAAGCAATGTGGATTCCGTATGCAATGGCTTTGGTTTGGTCTTGCCCTCCGTGATGGTGCAGCCAGAAAGAGTGATATGCTGTCCTTCTTGCCAGTTGGGAATGACTTGATCCTTGACCTCATTGTCTGTTGCGTCTGCATCCTTGTCCAGCCTGTTGTTCTTTTCCTTGAACAACAACGTTCGCCAACCAGTCTGTCGGATGATGGAGCCACTGATGCCAAACTCAACTTCATGATCCACTTGCGCCGATACTGATGTGATGTCCTTGATGCAGTCTGCTGAGAACGCTTCAATCATCCGGCACAATATCATGTCATAAACGATCTTCTCGTCCTTGAAAAGACCAATGGCTGCATTTTCTGTGATGAGCATGGCATGGTGGTCGGTCACCTTGCCGGCATTCACGCTGTTCTTGCTGTAGTCCTCACTGCCAGGCAAGAGTTTCACTTTTTCTCCATATTCCGAATGATTCTCCAGATTCTTGAAGAGTTTGGGAAGGGTGGCAAATACATCATCCGAGATATAGCGGCTTGATGTTCTTGGATAGGTGATGAACTTTGCCTCGTAGAGTTTCTGGGCGATGGAGAGTGTATGCTCTGCCGTGAAGCCATGCTGGGAGTTGGCTTCTTTCTGCAAGGTGGTAAGGTCGTAAAGGAGCGGTGCCTTCTCCACCTTTCGCTTGGTTGCGACCTTTGTGATGATGGCAGAACCTGTTTCTTTCACTTTATTATATATATCGGTTGCGGTGCCTTTGTCTGCCCATCGGTTGGCAGATGTGAACTTCAGTATATTGCCACTGTCTGTATCAACCACACCAAAGTGTACCTGCCAGAACGGTTTCGACTCGAAACGCTTGTGTTCCCAATAGCGTTCGCACACCATGCCAAGGGTCGGAGTTTGCACACGACCTACGGAATAGGTGCCACGTCCTGCGGCTATCGTCAGGGCTTGTGTGCCGTTGATGCCGACGAGCCAGTCTGCCTCACTTCGTGCCTTGGCTGCATGATAGAGATTGTCATACTCCTTGCCATCCTTGAGGTTCAGAAGTCCCTCACGGATGGCGGTGTCCGTAAGCGAACTGATCCAGAGACGGTCGAAAGGTTTCTGGCAACCGAGATACACAGAGAGGTATCGGAAAATCAACTCTCCCTCACGTCCGGCATCGGTTGCTACGATAATGCGCTCACTGCTGTCAAACAGCTTGCCGATAATTTTAATCTGGGCAAGCACACCTGCATCTGGTTTGTAGCCGTTCTCTGTCTTGACTTGTCGGGGAACAAGAACGAACGGGTCGGGAATCACAGGCAGATTCTCCGCATGGAATCCCTTCATGCCGTAAGTTTCCGGCATGGCTGGCTGCACTAAATGTCCGAATGCCCATGTCACAAAATAGCCATTGCCCTGCATATAGCCTTCCTCACGCTTGTCAGCTCCCACAATGTGGGCGATTTCCTTGGCTACGCTTGGTTTCTCTGCGATGATTGTCTTCATTGTCTGTTGTTTTTGTGACATCCGCAACCGTGGGATAGACGGTCGCAGATGTCGGTTGTTATGATGGATGATTAACTCTGTGGATCAAGTGGCGGCAACTACATCTTCACGCTTCTTGCCTTTCTCTTTGGCTTCTGTTCCTCGGCGTTCTGTTCCTTCTGCTGCTTTTCGTTCTTTGGCGCAGACTGTCCAGGACTCAGCGGCTCCTTGGTGTGCTTGGTCGCCTCATGGGTCTTGCCCTGCTCGTTGACGGCGACTTGTACCTTGTTCTCATTGGTAGGAATCTGTTCCTTCGCCTGTTTGAGGTCTGGATTGTTGCGGTAGGAACGTGGCTGCATCTTGTCGAAGTCGAACTTTACGTAGGCGGTATAGGTACCGCTGCCGTTCTTGTTCGGCACTTCCTTGATCTCGATGGTCTTGCCTGCCACATAGTCGTCCTTCTGCTGCTCGGTCAGTTCCTTCTTGAAATAGGTGTTGAGTCGGCGGATGGTCCCGTCCTCATTGAGCCAGTGGTTGGGATCTTGCTGCTTCTTCTGACCGCCCGCATCACCTTCTGACTTCTGCTCCTGCTTGTCAGCGGTTTGCTTCTTGTCTCCATTCTGTTTCTGACCTTGCTCCTGTCTTGTGCTGCCAGGCACGAACTCCACGCCACGCTGTTCCACATTCACCTGCAGCAGCGGTGTAAACTTGCGCCCGTTGGCAAGCTCAATCTCCTTGCGAAGCGGAAGACCAGAGTAGAGCACTCTCTTATCGTCCTTGGTAATAGGTGTCTTGCCGATGATATCGGGTATGCGCACCTTGTTGGTCGGGATGTCAACAATCTCATTGGTGAGACGGTCGATACTGATAAAATGAGGACGCAGCTCACCTGTATTCTTGTCGGGGAAATCCACAACCTTTCCGAGGTTGCCGTTCTGCAACAGGTTCTTCTTGTCCTCTGGAGTGAAGGTATAGCCTTTGTAAGCGACATCGAGTTTAGGCTCGTTGCGCACGAAATGCGGCACGAGTTGCAACTGGTCGTTATCGTCCTTGCGGAATGACAGACGGGCCTGTATCTCTATCTGTTCACCGCCGAAGGTCGGCTTCACAATCACAAGCCCCGTCTTGCCGTAGTTGAGCAGGGCTTTCATATCCTTCTCATTCATACTGTTGAAGTCTATGCCATATTTGGCACCCAATTCCTGCAGGTTCACATCGTTACCACTAATGAGGTTCTGCTTTACACCCGGAGCGGTCTGTGCCTGCTGTTCGGTTGCGGTCTGTTCTGGTTTCTGTTCCATGTCGTTCTCTTTTTCGTTGGTTTGTTCAGATGATACATTCTCTTTTTCTGTGTTAGCTTGCGTCTTGGACGCATCGTCCGATGATGCGGTTTCTTTCGCCTGACCTTCCGATTGCTTTGCCTCTTTCTCATAATTGGAGGTGTCAACCTTGTGGGCGGAAAGAATCTCCTTGTTAGCCTTCGGATCTTTCAGTAACTCCTTCATCACGCCAAGCAGGTTTTCCACCTGGTCTGCCGCTATGCGGTAGAATCCGAATCGGCTTGGCTCCTTGCACTGGCGGAAGAAGTTTCTAAAGAAACTGTCCATCAAGTCACTGTTGCGGTCAAAACGCAGAAAGTCGGGCGTGTTCTCCGCCTTGGCGGGCACTCGCTTCGGGGTGCCGTCTCTGCTGAGTCCGGCGACGACGCTGATTTCGCCCGTCTTCTCGTCACGGACTACCAGCACGTCCTGTTCATCACTCTTTTTCTTTTGTACCATAATTGTAAATTTTTAATGGTGAATACTGTTGTTATTTGAATTTCTGATGAATGCGAGTCAAGTAATGCTCCACATTCTCCTGATTGAAATTCTTCACGTTGTTCTTGATAAATTGCTTCACGTCCTCCTCCGTATAGTAGGTCTTCTGTCCCAGCCGCTTGTAGGGAAGCACTCCCAGGCTGCGGTAACGTTGCAGGGAACGGGGAGAAATTTGAAACAGAAGACAGAGATCCTGATTGTCGAGCAATTTCTCGTTGATGCCAGAGCATCCCTTGTCCTCTCCGCTTCGCTCATGTCTCAACATCAGCATGTCATAGATGCCGTCAATCTTCTTGTGCAGGTCATGCAGATATAATTCCAATCGTCTCAATGTTCCATCTTCCATACTCATGTCTCCTTGGCAATGGTTCGTTCCTCAATCAATTTCTGTACAGCGTTGATGCTGTATCTGCATTGTCCGCGCACCATGAAGTACTCGATGCTGTTGGTAGAGCGCAAGCGCTGCAGGGTTCGCTTGCTTATCCCAAGTATTCTTGCTGCATCACTGCTTGTCAGCACAAGTTCCATGCTTCTTCTTTTGGTATTTTCTCTCGCATTGGAATATATGAGAGCTACCAACTTTGCCACGTCGGCAATCTGTTCTGTCAGCATCTTAAAGGCTGAACTTTCCATTGTTATTACTTCCATTTTGATTCCGTTTTAAATGTTACAAACTTTGCTGTTTTGATTTCTCGGTGGCAAAATTAATCATTTGCGAAATACCCGTTTAACAACTCATTAATGACCCACGTATAATTTTCTTGATTTTTCTTGCCAAGCGGTCGGCAAACCCCAGAAAAGTACTGCCACAGTTATTCATTTTCATTGTTTTTCAACATACACACATTAACTTTGCACCCGAATTTGTTGAACCAATAAAACAGAGAATATGGAAGTAGTAACAATGGAAAAGAAGGCATTCGACTTGATGATGGCAAGATACGATGCCTTGGTAAAGAAAGTGGAGTTGCTGAAGCATAAGGCTAACGGCAAGCGTCTGAACAAATGGCTTACAGGTCATGAGGTCTGCCAGCAACTTCGCATCAGCCAGCGCACCTTGCAAAAACTTCGTGACCGCCGTTTCCTGGGACATACCCAATTCGGTCGCCAGTTCTATTACGATCCCGATGAAGTCAAAGCCATCGTTCCACTGATTGCCCGCATCAAATCGGTATAGCATAGAACGAAACAGCTCTGTTTGATAATAATTTTCCGATTGATATTGAGATTCAAATCGGGTTGGTATAGAACGAAATTCGCCCAAGGCGAAGTCGAAAACTTCACCCTGGGCGAGCCAACACATTTTATATTCACCACTTAATCCAAATTGTAAACAATGAACATGAACCAACTTCTTACGCATGAGAGCAAGTCGATAGACACCGCCATGCAATCCTTGAAGAAAGCCAACAACTGGCTATCCTCATTCATCGAGTCCTACAGCCCACCTTTGGACGGGGAGCGATACCTCACCGACAAGGAACTCTCCGAGCATTTGAAGCTTAGTCGCCGCACCTTGCAGGAATATCGCAAACAAGGCATCTTGCCCTACATTATATTATGTGGCAAAACCCTCTATCCGGAATCCGAGATACAAGCACTTCTCACTGGTAATTACCGCAAGCCGATAATCGACGGCAATGTTTCACAAGGGGAGGGTACTGCTTCATAATAGCGAAACAAAAATAGCGTACAGGGTACAACGATAAAAATCGTTCCTTCTGTACGCTATTATATTATAAAGGTGTAGGAATCTTATTAAAAGATGAGAGATTCTAACTTGTACCTCTTGGCATCGTTCCGTTCATCACAATAATCATCGGATACTCGTGTTTTACTTGCTCTACTTGGCAATCCTTGCGGTTCACAACCTTACTGATAAGCCATTGCCTGAACAACAAGGCTTGGTATGTATCCATTTGAAGTGCTATGGCGATAATCACTTCCATATCATAGACATGCGCAGAATATCCATTTTCAAGTTTGATGTATTGAGAATGCTGGAAATCTTTCAGCACACTTTGTTTCCAAATGCGCTTGATGGTATTCTTCACTGCTGTCCCTGTTACATTCAACAGTTCGGCAATCTCCCAAACTGTCATCCACACCTCACCATGATGTGGGGCGTAGATTACCATATCTTCTTGTATTGTTATCACTTGTCGTTTCATACTCTGCCATTTATAGTGTTAGTATTATCGTTGCAAACATTTCCAAACGTGAATTCCTCAATGTTATTAATCTGCTGAGACAACTTTTCCACGTCTTTGCTCAATTTCTCCTTGGTAATTTTGGCATACACCTGGGTTGTCTTTATGTCCTTGTGACCAAGCATTGAACTCACGGTTTCTATTGGAACTCCGTTGGAGAGGCAAACCGAGGTTGCGAACGAATGACGGCTCATGTGCCAGGACAGCGGCTTGGTGATACCACATTTCTTTCCCAGTCTTTTGAGCGAATCCATACAACTTTTGTAGTTGGGTACTGGAAATACCCTACCGTCTTCACACAATCCACGGTATTTTTCCATAATCTGCTTGGGATAGTCAAGCAACTTGATGTCGGCTTCAGTTCCAGTCTTCTGTCGATGGATTATTATCCACTCGCCATCGTCAAAGAACGTTTTGATGTTCTCTTCCTTCAGGTTATAAAGATCTATGAAGGCGAGACCAGTGAAACAACAGAACAGAAACAAATCACGTACCATGCTCATCTTCTTTCGGGTGATTGGTATTTCCATGAGCAAGCGAATCTCTTCTTTTGTCAAGAACTCCCTTGTCGTCTCTTCTTCCTTGTACTCATATCGTCTGAATGGGTCTTTTACGAGCCACTCATTATCTATGGCACGGAATACCATTGCACGGAGATTGCGGACAAACACCATCGCAGAGTTTATCTTCAAGTGCTTTTCGGTTCTGAGAAAAGTCTCGTAGTCCGTGATAAAAGGCAGCGACAACTCTTTCAAAGCAATATCCTTGACATGATAATGCGATTGCAAGAACTCACCGACATAGGCACATCCTATTCTGTATTTTGTGAATGAGCTCAAAGACTTTATGCCAGCCTTATATTGCTTTTCCATTTCATCACGGCTTTGAGAATAGACTTTCATCAGTGTATGGCAACGATACTCCAAGCCAAGAAAGGCGTTCTTCACCTTGTCGGCAGTGACGAAGTTGTCCCTGTCCATAATCTCCTGATAATGCTTGCTGATACTCACACGCATCTTGTCCAATTTGCGGTTCACCTCCAAAGCCTGCATACTCTTACCTATCATGCGTCCGCCCTTGGTGTCCCACAAATCTGGATTGGCAGTTGTCTTGCAACTGAACTGCGCCTGTGTTCCGTCCACTGTGATACGTCCCATAACTGGAACAGTACCATCTTTCTTTACTACCTGTCTTTTGAGGTAGAAGATAATTGAAAATGTACTCTTCATAACGTCATTCTTTTTTGCGTTCAAAATTAATACATGAAGAGTCTTTTCTTGCTACGCATTTCACGGCAGAACACGGCAAATTTGGTTCGTAACCAAAAAACTTACGTTGCTCATTAGTAACTCACTATAAATCAGAGTCTTAAAATTCTATTCGTAACCTTCCTCATTCTTCCGAACCTCAACATTCACCATTGGGGGTATAGGTTACGGATAGGTAACGTTCCTCTGTCTCATCTTGTCGTATTCCCGTCTTCGTCTGTCCTCGCCACTTTTAACCAAAATGAGGAAAGTAACTGATAACCAGTAAACTTTCCTCATTCTTCTCTCAAACACTTTTTATATGTACTTTCAGTAGGTTAAAATCCTTGTTTTACCCCTCTTTTTGTTCTAATAAAAAAGAAAAAGCTTTGAAAACAATCTCGTTTTCAAAGCTTTTTCCTTATTTATGCCTCTTTCTTCTTCGTCTTAGGAAGAACGAGGTTGAGAACTACGCCGATGACGGCGGAAAGACCGATGCCGGAAATGGCGAAGGAACCGGATGAGAGAACGGCGCCACCCAAGCCCATCGTCAGCATCACAGAGATGATGATAACATTGCGGGTTTCATTCATGTCTACCTTGTTCTGCATCAGATTCTGAACGCCCACACTTGCGATGGTTCCAAAAAAGCAGCAGCATGATGCCACCTAAAACCGCCTGAGGAATGCTCTGTAACAAAGCACTCAACTTGCCCACGATGGAGAAACAGATAGCGGTGGCTGCGGATATGCGAATCACGGCAGGACTCGTTACCTTGGTGATAGACATCGCACCTGTTACCTCTGAATAAGTGGTCTCAGGAGGTCCGCCAGAAAGGCTGAACAGAGACATGCCAGTCCATCGCCCAACATCGTGCGATGCAATCCCGGATCTGCCACGAAATCCTTCTTGGCTACGGCACTCACCACATATACATCGCCGATATGCTCCAGCACCGGAGCTATTGTCACGGGCAACATATAGAGGAATGGAGCCCAGGAGAAATGGGTGATGGTATCGAAGGATACAGGACAGGAGAACCATGATGCCGCTGCCACGCCCGAGAAATCTACCTCGCCCATGCAGATGGCGATGACATAGCCCACGATAACCCCCGAAATGATAGGAACCAGCTTCATCAAGCCCTTGCAGAAGGTAAGCACCAGGATAGCGGTGATGAGCGATGCAAAGGAGAGAATCCAGTTGGTCTTTGCCATATCCACAGCGCTGCCCGAAAGGGAGAGACCGATGAGGATGATGGCGGGACCGATGACTACCGGAGGAAAAATCCTGTCCAGCAGTTTCTTGCCCTGCCATTTCACTAGGGCGCTCATGGCGAAATACACCAGAGAAACGCTGGTTAGTCCGGCGATTGTTCCCGGCAGTCCCCATTGCTTGGTTGCAGCGATGATAGGGGCGATAAAGGCGAAGGAACTGCCCAGGAAAATAGGCACCTTGCCCTTGGTGATGAAGTGAAAGAGAAAGGTTCCTACACCAGCGGTGAAGAGAGCCGTTGCCGGATCGATGCCTATTAGAAGAGGCACCAGAACCGTTGCACCGAAAGCCACAAACAGAAACTGTACTCCCACAAGGGTTTTCTTGGTCATAGAAAGTTGTTCTGTATCCATAGTCGATATTCTTTATTAGCCTTTCAGACTCTCCTGATACCAGTCGAAG
>ENA-OPYW01000005-OPYW01000005.1-human-gut-metagenome-genome-assembly--contig:-NODE-5-length-27972-cov-1.468594_pt1 | contig 27972 bp, 31 predicted proteins | sample MGYA00242473_ERZ504483 | MGnify/ENA primary metagenome ERZ504483 (study PRJEB26092, sample SAMD00036221) | human gut metagenome | host: Homo sapiens | study: EMG produced TPA metagenomics assembly of the...
AGACGTTCATAAATTCGGTCGTAAATATTTACGATTGTTTTTATTGAACGTTTTTGTATTATAATAGAATCAATAGGATTGGAAAGGATGTGGGTGATATGCGTGAAACACGAATATTAGAATTCAAGGAAACGATTACAAATACTTTTTTGAAAACAGTAAGTGCCTTTTCGAATTATGATGGAGGAACCATTGTCTTTGGGATTGATGACGATGGAAAGATCAAAGGGTTAGCAGATGCTAAGCAATCGTGTCTGGATATTGAAAATAAAATAAACGACAGCATTTCTCCACAACCGAATTATACACTTGAGATACAGAATAATGATCAGACAATAAAACTTACTGTAAAAAGTGGACTTCAAAAGCCGTATTTATACAAATCAAAAGCATACAAACGAAATGATACAGCAACGATAGAAGTCGATACACTAGAATTTTCAAGACTTATTTTAGAAGGGCAAAATATCAGATTTGAAGAACTGACATGTAAAGACCAGGAGTTATCTTTTGAAGTGTTGCATCGCAAATTATCAGAAAACATCAGATTGAAAGTTTTAGCAAGGATACATTGAAAACACTGAACTTATATGATAATGACAATGGTTACAATAATGCAGCAGGGCTGTTAGCAGATAAAAATCATTTTCCAGGAATTGATATGGTAAAATTCGGTGAAAATATCAGTATCATTCAAAAAAGATCAACATTTGAAAATATATCTGTATTAGAAGAATATGATAAGTCAGTAAATGTGTTTAGAGATTATTATCAATATGAAGTAATTCAAGGAATTGAAAGGAAAAAGGTCGAGAAGATTCCGGAAGCTGCGTTTAGAGAGGCGATTGCTAATGCATTGATTCACAGGGCCTGGGATGTAGAAGCACAGATCAGGGTATTGATGTTTGATGACAGGATTGAAGTTATTTCTCCTGGAGGTTTGCCATCCGGAATAACAAGGGAAGAATATTTGTCTGGTAAACTTTCTGTTTTAAGAAACTGGAATCTTGCCAATGTATTTTATCGTTTAGGTTTTGTTGAGATATTCGGAACCGGAATCACACGAATAAAACAACTGTATGAAGAAGGATTGATGAAACCAGAATTTGAAGTATCAGAGAATACGATTAAGATTGTACTTCCATTATTTGCAAAGAACATGAATCTTTCAGAGGATGAAAAGATGATTTATCGGATTCTTAGCCGAACAATGCTGAAACCAGTGAGTGAAATCATACCGTATGTACCGTTTGGTAAATCAAAGACGACAAAGCTGTTGAAAGAGATGGAACAAAAAGGTGTTATAGATATCCAAGGGCGAGGAAGAGGTACGAAATATATAATAAGATAAATATGAATCATAAACGCACAAAAAATCAGCCGTAAATATTTACGACTGATTTTTGCGCATTTATAATTCATTTGCAGTTTATTCAGTTTCAGCTTTGATTCCCTGCTCGAAAATCTCAACAGCTTTTTCATTCGGTTCGGCAGTAAGATTAGCCACAACGACAGCAATCAAAAGACTTGCGAAGAATCCAGGGATGATCTCGAAGATACCTGTGGCATCTGTCATTCCTGTCAGCAGCCATCCAAGATCTACAACGAATCCGGAGATTACACCTGCTACAGCGCCTGGTAGTTAAAGCGTTTCCAGAACAGAGACAGCAGGATTGTAGGTCCGAAGGAAGCACCGAAAGCGCCCCATGCATTTTCAACCATATCCATAATAGCCTGAGCACCGCTTCCCTTGGAGTTCGCGATACCGAAAGCAATCAGGGAGAGGATCAGTACGAGGATACGTCCAACCATCAGTGTCTCTTTTTCAGAAGCATTTTTTCTGAAGAAAGGCTTGTACAGATCCGCTGTGAAGGAGCTGGATGCTACCAACAGCTGGGAATCTGCTGTGGAGATTGAAGCGGCAATGATCGCTGCAAGCAGAAGTCCACAGATGCCGGCAGGGAAGAACTTTCTGGCCATAGCAATGAAAACAAGTTTCTGATTTCCCTGAGTAAGCAGTTCCGCACCCATAACCATTCTTCCAAAGTAAGCAATCAAAACAGCAGAGAACAGTGAGATGATTACCCATACGATAGCTACGATAGAAGATTTCTTGATCATGGATGGTTTCTCGATAGACATAAAACGTACCAGGATATGTGGCATACCGAAGTATCCTAATCCCCATCCAAGTCCGCTGACAATATCCTGCCAGCTGGCATCAAAGATACCGCCTCCGAAAGCACACTGTGTTACAGCGCCTGTAGCGGCATCAGTATACTCATATACCGTAGTAAGAGCAGTAGGATCCAACAGATCACTGTGACCGATACAGACTACAAGAGGTACAAGCATCAGTGCAAGCATCATCAGTAATCCCTGGAAGAAGTCTGTCCAGCAAACAGCAGTAAAGCCACCAAAGAAAGTGTAGGCAACAATGATCAGCAAGAATGCGAACATAGCAATCTTAGGAGAAACTGTTGGGAACAAAGTTGTAAATACGGAAGTACCGGCTACCAGTGCAGATGCTACATAAATGGTATATGCAAACAGGAAGATCAGTGCACATGTCAACTGCAGTGATCTGGAGTCTGTTGCAAAACGATTTGTCAGATACTGTGGTAATGTGATCGCATCATCTGCAGCTTTAGAGAATGTACGCAGACGTTTTGCGCACAGAATCCAGTTGGCAGCTGTACCTAATGCAAGACCAATACCAATCCACATCTGTCCGAAACCGAAAGCTAAGATCGATCCCGGAAGCCCCATCAGCAGCCATGCAGACATATCGGATGCCTGTGCGGACAGTGCTGTTACCCAAGGTCCCATGGATCTTCCACCAAGGAAGAAGTCCTCGGAGTTCTTATTGGTACCGTTAAAGTAAAATACTAACGCTACGCCAAGCAAAATGGCGAAATACGCAATAAAAGTAATGATTTCCCAATTCATATTCTTTTATCCTTTCCTTATATTATTTTATATGATGATATCGGGCAGGATTGTAAGAAGGCATAGCATTTATACAATCCATAGGTATCAAAATCATAACTGAAGGCGTTTTTAACCCACAATAACATTTAATTTACCGCAATTGGACGGATATTGTCAATAGTTTGAGGAAAATACGTTGTTGCCCGGTATTTTTCATGTTTTGCGGTTAGTTAAAGCGAACAGATTATTTTTTAACAAATTATGTAAAAATCACGAAATATTGATGGAATATCGCGTGGTATTGTGAGATAATAGAAAAGTAAGAGTTGTGTTCTAAAAAATAGAAAACGAGGTAGAACAGCATGAAACTGATCAAAGAAAAGAAGATCTATACAGGGATGGTATGATTGAAAATGGTTATATCCGCTTCGATGAGAAGATTGAAGAAGTCGGAGATATGACAGGATTTGAGCCGAAAGAAGATGATCTTGAGGTGAACTGTGCTGGAACGATGGTGGTTCCGGGATTTATCGATATTCATAGCCATGGTGGTTATGGAAAAGATAATATGGATGCTACACCGGATGAGATTGATGAGATGGTTAAGCAGATGACAAAGCAGGAGGGAATCACAACTTACTTCTGTACAACTATGACTCAGACCTATGAGAACATCGAGAAAGCAATGCAGAATATTCATGATGCGGCACAGAAGAACCCGGTGATCAAAGGAATCCACGTAGAGGGACCATTTATCTCAACTGTGTTTAAGGGAGCACAAGATCCTTCTTATATTAAGAAACCAGATGAAAACACACTGGAAAAATGGAATGAGATCAGTGGTGGACTGATCCGTATTGTTACTTATGCACCAGAAGAGGCTGATCCGTCATTTGAGATATGGTGCAAGGAAAATGGAGTTGTCTTAAGCGCAGGACATTCGAATGCATTATACGGGGAATTGAATGCAAGCGGAGCAACACATGTGACTCATCTTTACAATGCACAGCGAGGACTGAATCACAGAGAGCCGGGGGTAACAGGATATGGTATGCTGGCAGAAGGGATACACGCAGAGCTAATCTGTGACGGAAAGCATATTGTACCGGATATGGTGAAACTCGCATGCAAAGTAAGAGGGTATGATGGAATCGAGCTGATCACAGACTCTATGCGTGCGAAAGGAATGCCGGAAGGAAAGAGCGAATTGGGCGGACAGGTCGTAATCGTAAAAGATGGTATGGCAAAACTGGAAGACGGAACGATCGCAGGAAGTATCCTTACATACATTCAGGCATTTAAAAATGTTATGGAATTTACAGGAGCTACTGTTGAAGAAACGGTTAAGATGACATCCGGAAACCAGGCGAAGGAATTTGGACTTGAGACCAAGGGTGCAATCGCAGTTGGAAAAGATGCAGATATGGTTGTATTAAATGATGCGTTTGATTTAGTACAGACAATCAGCTATGGTAAACTCGCATAAGGAATAAGAAGTTATAAAATATATTTACTGAAGCAGGAAGCAAATAGATTTGATCTATGAAAATATGGGGTGGCTTCCAAAGCACTCGATATAAATATAATGAAATGAGAGGGTATTAAACATGGAAGTAATTGTAAAGAAGAATTATGAAGAGATGAGCAAGGCAGCGGCAACATTGTTTGCAGCAGAGATTATGGAGAATCCAAAGACAATCCTTGGAATGGCAACAGGATCTACACCGGTTGGTCTGTACAAAGAGCTTGTTAAGATGTATGAGGCGGGAGATCTTGATTTCTCTCAGGTTACTACATTCAACCTGGATGAGTATATCGGGCTGGCACCGGAGCATGATCAGAGCTATCATTATTTCATGAATGACAATCTTTTCGATCATGTAAATATCAACAAAGAGAATGTACATGTACCGGATGGGGTTGGATTTGAAGCTGGAGAGTCAGGAAAAGCATATGAAGAGCTGATGGCAAAGACAGGACAGGTAGAAATCCAGCTGCTTGGACTTGGATGCAATGGACATATCGGATTCAACGAGCCGGCAGATGAGTTTACAAAAGTAACAGGTGAGATCGACCTGACAGACAGCACAATTGAAGCGAATAAGCGTTTCTTTGAGAAGAAAGAAGATGTGCCGAGAAAAGCTGTTTCTATGGGGATCGGAACAATTATGCGTGCAAAGAAGATCGTACTTCTTGTAAACGGAGAGAATAAAGCAGAGATCCTGAAAGAAGTAGTAAACGGACCGGTTACACCAAAGGTACCTGGAAGTATCTTACAGTTCCATCCACATGTAACAGTGATCTGTGACGAAGAGGCAGCAAAGTACCTGTAAAATGCCTGTAAGAGGTCCTTAACTGACATACGGTTAACGCTTAATAGCAGCTTGTGTCCAGAGAGACTTCTTAGTAAACGATAAGAACCATGAAGAAGCTGCCAACGGCAGCTTCTTCTAATATATAGAATATTTAATTATTGAAGGAAAACAGAACAGATGAAAACAACAATATTAGAAGCATGCACAGATTGTGTACAATCAGCGATCAATGCGCAGAAAGGTGGCGCAGACCGAATCGAGCTTTGTAGTAATCTTGTGATCGGAGGACTTACTCCGGGAAAAGCATTATTTGATCTTGTAAAAAAATATACGAATATCAAGACAAGAGTTCTTCTTCGTCCAAGATATGGAGATTATTGTTATGACCAGTATGAGTTTGAACAGCTAAAAGAGGAAGTTCAGATGTACTGTGAGATGGGAGCTGATGGAGTTGTCATCGGAATGCTCAATCCGGATGGTACGTTGGATACAGAGCATATGGCAGAGCTTATTAAGGCAGCAGGAAATAAAGAGAAAGCGCTTCACCGTGCATTTGATGTCTGCATAGATCCGATGAAAGCACTCGAAGAAGCCATTGAACTTGGATTTGATACGATTCTGACAAGTGGACAGAAGAAAACAGCATGGGAAGGAAGAGAGATGCTGAAAGCACTTCAGGAAAAAAGCGCAGGAAGAATAGAAATCCTTGCCGCAAGTGGGATTGGTGCAGAATCAATAGAAAAGCTTCTTCCATATACTGGAATTACTTCTTATCATATGTCTGGAAAAATCGTAGTGGACAGTGCGATGAAATATAGAAAAGAAGGAATAGGACTTGGATTGTCAGAGCGTGGAGATTATGCGCTCTGGCAGACTTCGGAAGAAGAAATCGTGAAAGCAGTAAAGGTTTTAAAAACAATAGATTAACTTCAACAGACGTGTCTTGCACAGCTTGAAAAAAACAGTTATACTCATAGACAAAGGTAAAAACAGTAACAATTTTAACAGGAGAAAGCGGATTATGATCAAAGTAATAGCAAGTGATATGGATGGAACACTTCTTGGAGACAATCATAAAGTAGCACCGGAGACAGTAGAAGCGATCCGTGAAGCACAGGCGGCGGGAATCCGCTTTATGATAGCAACCGGAAGAAGTTATAATGGAGCAATGGAAGAATTAAAAGATCTGGATCTTGGCTGTGATTTTATTGTGGGCTCAGGCGCAGAGGTACGCAACCCAAAGGGTGAAATTCTAAAAAGCATAGGATTTACATATGAGGTCTGCAATGAGGTGGCAAAGGTATTGGAAGAATATCCAATCTCGGTATTGTATTGTGCCGGACCTTATGAGTATCGTGTGGGAACACCGGAGGAAGTAGAGGAGAGTATTGTTCGTCAGATTCAGTTGTTCCATTTATCTGAGTGCAGAGACCAAATAGAGCAGTCAGAACTTTATAAGCGAGTGAAGGCAAGTTCAAGACGAATCGATCTGTGGACGAATTAGAGAAACAAGGGAATTATAATCCATAAGATTTTCCTTTTTACAGGCGATCTGGAGATGCTTGATAAGATCAAGCGCAGACTGATGCAGAATCCGGAGCTCGCAGTTGCGTCTTCCTTCTATAATAATCTGGAAATCACGGTAAAAGGAGCGGAGAAAGGACCTGCGATTCAGGAATATATTGAATCTTTAGGTTATACAAAAGATGAAGTGATGGTATTTGGTGACAGCCTGAATGATTACTCTATGTTGTCTATGGATTTTGGCGCAACTGTTGCGATGGAAAATGCAGATGATGAAGTGAAGCAGGTTTCAAAATATGTTACAAAGTCAAATGAAGACTTAGGGGTGGCATATACCATTCATGAACTGTTGAAAAAGCAGGGGAAAATCAATTCAGATTGTGAATAACTTTTCAAAAAATGAAACTGTATGTTGATAACACAAAATGAAAGCGAGGCAATTAAGATGGATGCAAGACAGAAAAGAAACAAAGTACTTGGAGAACGTGTGGTGAAAGCGCTTGAATCCAGAAATATGGATGCTTATTATGCTGAGACAAAGGAAGAAGCAGTGAAGAAAGCACTGGAGTGGATTCCGGAAGGAAGCACGATTAATATGGGAGGTTCCTCTTCTGTTCGTGAGTGTGGATTGATTGATGCAATCTGTTCCGGAAATTATAATTTCTGTGACAGAGATAAAGCATCTACACAGGAAGAGAAACAGAAAATCGCGAGAGCAGCTTTTCCTGCGACTGGTTCCTCGGAAGCGTGAATGCGATGAGTGAGGACGGTGTCTTCATTAATATTGACGGAAATGCAAACCGTGTGGCAGCATATGCATTTGGACCCAAGAATGTACTTTTAATTGTTGGTATGAACAAAGTTGTAAAGACACAGGAAGATGCAATGAGCAGGGCGAGAAATGAAGCTGCACCTGTAAATGCACAGCGTTTTGGAATTGATACACCATGTTCCAAGGCTGGAAGCTGCTTTGACTGTAAGAGTCCGGAATGTATCTGCTGTCAGATATTGATGACAAGATTCAGTCGTCAAAAGGGGCGCTTTAAAATTATCCTTGTAGACGAGAATCTTGGCTTTTAGAGAATAGAATAAGTGGGGGAAAACAAATGGGAAGAAACGTAAAAAAGCCGGTACGCCGCAGAGGGGCAAAACGGCAGGCAGAGAGAAGAGGCGGGCGAAAGAAAAAACGTGTTGCATTTGATGTAGTAACAACGACGATTTTGATCGTGGCAATCTGTGTTTTTGCATTTTCACTTTTTCAGTTGGTTAAAATGCTGATACCGTACTATTCCGGTGGAAAAGAGTACGACAAACTCAAAGATAAAGCAATTACGATAGAGACTACGAAGGATTCAGAGGACACCTCGGAAGCTCGATTTAAGGTGGATTTTGATGTACTCTTGCAGGAAAATCCGGATACTGTTGCATGGATCCGTTTTGATGAACCGTCGATCATTAGTTATCCGGTTGTGAAAAGTGCGGATAATAAGGAATACCTTACAAAGACATTTACGGAAAGTGATAATAAGCTTGGTGCTATTTTCATGGATATGAGAAATACAAGTGATTTCTCAGACAAGAATACAATGATTTATGGTCATAATATGAAAATAGGCGGAGAGATGTTTTCGCAGCTGAAAGAGTATGAGGAAGAATCTTTCTATAAAGAACATCCGAATTTCTATATTTATACACCGGATGGAAAAACAAGGACTTATACCGTGTTTTCAGCAGCTGTTGTGAAGGATACTGCAGATCAGTATAATCTGACGTATGCGACAGACGAAGCGTTTGAGAGTTATTTGAAAATGTGTAAAGAAGATTCAGCATATGACACAGGAACAGAAGTGAATGCGCAGTCTCAGATTGTCAGTCTTTCAACTTGTACCAATGTAAGAGAAGATGAGAGATTCCTTTTGCAGGGAGTATTGACGGCGACAGACGGAGGAGAAGATTAGAATGGCAGACAGATTTGATGTAGGCGACATTATTAAGATGAAGAAACCTCATCCATGCGGAAGTCAGGAGTGGGAGATTCTCCGGGTCGGAGCGGATTTCCGTCTCAAATGTATGGGGTGTGGGCATCAGATTATGGTGCCAAGAAAATTGGTAGAAAAAAATACAAGACAAATTACAAAAAAGGCTTGAAACAACAAATTCTTTATGGTATTATAAGAAACTGTGACATGCTGATGGAACAATTCCAATCAGTCATTCAATTTCCTTGTTCCCGGGAGGAACCGGGGGCCAAGAGACCATAAGGAGGTAAAATAAGATGAATAAGTATGAATTAGCTGTTGTTGTAAGCGCAAAACTCGAAGACGAAGCAAGAGCAGAAGTAATCGAGAAAGTGAAAACAATGATCACTCGTTTCGGCGGTAATGTAACAGACGTTGATGAGTGGGGCAAGAGAAGATTCGCTTACGAGATCCAGAAAATGAAAGAAGGATTTTATTACTTCATCCACTTCGAGGCTGAAAGTACAGTTCCAGCTGAAGTAGAGCAGCGTATCCGCATTATGGACAATGTACTCAGATATTTATGCGTGAAACAGGAAGCATAAGCGGAAAGAGGTATATATGAATAAAGTAGTTTTAGTAGGACGGTTAACAAGAGACCCAGAAGTGAGATATTCACAGGGAGACAGTGCTACAGCGGTTGCAAGATATACACTTGCTGTAGATCGCAGATTCAGAAGAGACGGTGAGCCGACAGCGGATTTTATTCCGTGTGTTATATTCGGACGTTCCGCAGAGTTTGCTGAGAAGTATTTCCATCAGGGAATGCGTGTCTCAATTTCCGGACGTATCCAGACAGGAAGCTACACGAACAAAGATGGTGTGAAAGTATACACAACAGAAGTGATCGTGGAAGAACAGGAGTTTGCAGAGAGCAGAGCCGAGGCCGAAGCTAACAGAGCAAGTTTCCAGCGTCAGTCTGCACCGAGTCCGGCACCTAGCGCAGATGCAGGTGATGGCTTCATGAATATCCCGGATGGTATCGATGAGGAGTTACCGTTTAACTAAGTCGGAAAGGAGATAACCATCATGGCTTACGAAAAAGGAAGCAGACCAGAGGGTGGATTCAAAAGAAGAGGCCCAGCTCGTAGAAGAAAAAAAGTTTGCGTGTTCTGTGGTAAAGAAAACAACGAAATCGATTACAAGGACGTTGCAAAATTAAAGAAATATGTTTCTGAAAGAGGAAAAATTCTTCCTAGAAGAATTACAGGAAACTGTGCTAAGCACCAGAGAGCTCTTACAGTAGCAATCAAGAGAGCTAGACACATTTCTCTTATGCCTTACGTTCAGGACTAATTGAGATAATTAGCTAATAACAAGATCGAATTTTTGGAGAAATTCAGAAATTCGATCTTTTTGCTTTTTTCTAACTCATTTTTGCATAATACAACCTATAGCATCTTAGGGGAAAAGATGCTATAATAGATTAGCTATATTGTAATTAGTCACATATGGTGGTGATTGATAGTAGTCCCAGGTGAGGTATTAGTTATGAAAAAGAATAAAATGCAGCTGAAGGGACAGCTCAGAATGTACATGCGATGGCCGCTGATCATGACACTTCTCTTGATTGGCATGGATGTATGGGTGTACATGGTGGACAAGAAAGCCGGACTTTTGATGTCAGTGTTCATAATTATATATGTAGGAATCGCTTTTTCGCTGTATTTCTATAACAGATCTTTGATCCTGGCAGATCTGATCCAGTTTTCAGTACAGTACAAAGGTATTGAAAACCGGCTGCTCAAAGAACTGGCAATTCCCTATGCGATTGCGCTTGAAGATGGGAGGATTCTGTGGAAGAATGATTGTTTTTTAAATCTGACAGAGGGTCAGAGAAAAGAACGTTATCTGAACCGTATGATTCCAGAATTACATCCGGGTGTGTTTCCAAAAAATGATGTGGATCACGTAGAATTGGAAGTAACTTATCGTGAAAGAAGTTATCAGGCAGAGCTTCGAAAAGTATCATTGGAGGGATTCAGTGAGAAAGAAGAGTTGCTTCAGATTCCGGAAGAGCAGGAATATTTTGTTGCAGTTTCTTTAAGAGATGTGACAGAACTGAATGCCTACATCCGAGAGAACGAAGACCAGAGAATGATTGCCGGATTGATTTATATCGATAACTATGACGAGGTCATGGAAAGTGTTGAGGAAGTCAGACAATCCCTTCTCGTGGCATTGATCGACCGTAAGATCAATAAGTATATCGGAGACGTAGATGGTATCGTAAAGAAACTGGAGAAGGATAAATATTTTATCGTACTTCGAAAGGATGCTTATAAAAAGCTGAAAGAAGACAAGTTTTCCCTTCTGGAAGAGGTAAAACAGGTTAATATCGGTAATTCAAGATCAGCAACGCTGAGTATTGGTTTGGGATTGAATACGGCAACGTATGCGTTGAGTTACCAGTATGCACGTGTGGCAATCGACCTTGCACTTGCCAGAGGCGGGGATCAGGCAGTTATTAAGGACTGCAACGGAATTACGTATTTTGGTGGTAAGAAGGAGCAGACAGCGAAGAATACACGAGTGAAGGCGCGTGTTAAGGCTGAGGCACTTCGAGAGTTTATTGTGACCAGAGACAAAGTTATTGTTATGGGTCATAAGATTGCTGACCCGGATTCGTTTGGTGCATGTATGGGTATTTACCGTGCTGCAGTAAGTCTGGAGAAAAAGGCACATATTGTGATCAATGAAGTTACAGGATCTGTTCGTCCGTTGTATGATGAGATTCTGGAGAGCCCTGCATATGAGGATGATATTTTTATTACGTCAGAACAGGCATTGGATTATGTGGATGACAATGCAATGGTCATTGTGGTAGATACGAACAAGCCACAGATGACAGAGTGTCCGGAACTCTTGAAGAGATCAAAGATGATTGCAGTGCTGGATCATCACAGGCAGAGCAGTAATATTATTGAGAACGCGGTACTTTCTTATGTGGAGCCGTATTCCTCTTCCACTTGCGAGATGATCGCAGAAGTTCTACAGTATATGGTAGATGACATCAAATTCCCGGCACTTGAAGCAGAGTGCATGTATGCCGGAATTATGATCGATACGAGAAACTTTATGAACCGCACAGGTGTGAGAACCTTTGAAGCAGCAGCATTTTTGAGAAGATGTGGTGCAGATATTACACGGGTACGTAAGATGTTCCGTGATGATATGGCATCTTATCAGGCAAAGGCTGAGGCAGTCCGCAATGCAGAAGTTTATCGTAAGGAGTATGCGATTGCAGTATGCCCAAGCGATATTGACAGTCCTACAGTGCTTGCAGCACAAGCGGCGAATGAATTGTTGGATATTAGCGGAATAAAGGCTTCTTTTGTATTGACAGAATATGAAAATAAGATTTATATGAGTGCGCGTTCTATCGATGAAGTGAATGTTCAGATTATCGCGGAGAAGCTCGGTGGAGGCGGTCATATTAATTCCGCGGGAGCACAGTTTGACCACACGAATATGCATGAAGCAGTCAGTGCATTGAAAGAGACTATTGATAAAATGATAGAAGAAGGAGATATTTGATAATGAAAGTTATTTTATTACAGGATGTAAAATCTCTTGGAAAAAAAGGAGAGATCGTAAACGTAAATGATGGATATGCTAGAAACTTTATCATTCCAAAGAAGCTTGGACTGGAAGCAACAGGAAAGAATCTGAATGATCTGAAGCTTCAGAAGAATAACGAGAAAAAAGTTGCGGAGGAGAACCTGGAGGCAGCGAAAGAGCTTGCAGCTAAGATCGCAGAAGCTAAAATTGTAACACACATCAAAGTTGGAGAAGGCGGAAGAACTTTCGGTTCTGTATCAAGCAAAGAGATTGCAGAGGAAGTAAAAGCACAGTTGAATCTTAATGTTGATAAAAAGAAGATCCAGTTAAAAGAAGCGATCAAGACACTCGGAACACACAACGTGTCTGTAAAGCTTCATCCACAGGTTACAGCAGAGCTGAAAGTAGTTGTACAGGAAGAAGCATAAGGAGACGAAATCTTTATGGATATGGAAGCAGCAATGAAACGAATTCCTCCGCACAGTGCGGAGGCTGAGCAGGCAGTGCTCGGTGCGATGCTGATGAACAAGGAGGCCATTACGGTGGCCTCCGAGATATTATCAGGGGATGATTTTTATCCAGACAGCATATGGAATTTTGTTTAATTCTATGGTGGAACTGTTTCATGCGGGAAAACCGGTCGATCTGATCACCTTGCAGGAATATTTGAAAGAAAAGGATGTCCCGCCAGAGATCAGCAGTATGGAGTTTGCAAGAGATTTGCTGATGGGAACACAGACTTCTGCGAATATCAAGAGCTATGCTGAAATTGTACGTGAAAAATCAATCATGCGTCGCCTGATCAAAGTAAATGAAGAGACAGCAAATGCCTGTTATCTGCAGAATCAGCCATTAGAGGAGATTTTGGAAGATGCACAGAAGCAGGTTTTTGCACTTGCAGAGACAGGGAATTCAGAAGAGTATGTACCGATCAAGCAGGTTGTACTCAATGCATTGGATGTAATTGAGCGTGCGTCCAAGACAAAAGGAACAGTAACAGGAATTCCGACAGGATTCATTGATCTTGATTATAAGTTGTCCGGTCTGCAGCGCTCAGACCTTGTACTGATCGCAGCCCGTCCTTCTATGGGTAAGACAGCGTTCGTATTGAATATCGCACAGCATGTGGCATTTCGTCAGAATAAAGCAGTAGCAATCTTCAGTCTCGAGATGTCCAAAGAGCAGTTGGTAAACCGTTTGTTCTCATTGGAGTCTCATGTGGATGCACAGATACTAAGAACCGGTAATCTGTCAGATACGGATTGGGAGAAGTTGATCGAAGGAGCCGGAACAATAGGATCATCAAGAATGATCATTGATGATACGTCAGGTATTACGATTTCAGAGATGCGCTCAAAGTGTAGAAAATACAAGCTGGAGATGGGACTTGACCTGATCATTATCGACTACTTACAGTTGATGAGTGGAAGCAATTCAAGAAAGAATGAGAGCCGTCAGCAGGAGATTTCTGAGATCTCCCGTTCTTTGAAAGGTCTTGCTAGAGAATTGAATGTGCCGGTGCTTGCACTGTCACAGCTGAGCCGTGCGGTTGAGCAGAGAACAGATAAGCGTCCGATGCTTTCAGACCTCCGAGAGTCCGGAGCAATCGAGCAGGATGCCGATGTCTGTATGTTTATCTATCGTGATGACTATTATAATCCTGACACGGAAGATAAGAATATTGCAGAAATTATTATTGCAAAACAGAGAAACGGCCCGATCGGTACCGTGCGTCTTGCGTGGATGCCACAGTACACTCGTTTTGGAAACGAGCTGCGTCAGCAGGATCAGGAGATGTAAAAAAGAAAAGGACAGGCACTTGTTGGAGAGCCTGTCCTTTTTCGGTATACAAATCCAATAAATCTACCGGTATGTGCAGTGTGCAATTAGAAATCGAAGAAATGCTATGTAAATCTTTTTTTGAATCTCAGTACCGGACTATTCTTCACACTTTCTCTTCGGGTCGCCTGCTGCTGGCGAATCAGGCTGTCCAGTTTACGGAAATGTTCTTCTTCCTGCCGTTCTTTTGCCTGGAAAAGAAAATCCATCTCACGTATGACATCGGCGGTGACCTGAGTGCTGATTTCTTTTTCTAATGTTTTGTTATTTTCAGTAACAACTTCCGTAAGTACCTCTCCGATGAGTGAACGTACATGTTCCAGCTGGGTATTTGTGATGACTTCGACCGGAGTAGTGGTGGTGGCCGGTTTGCACTCAGATGTCAGGTCAGGTGCGGGTGTTTTGGCAATGGCATTCTTTTCCTTGTTTTCAGCGTGTCTCATTATCTGACGTGTAGATTTCAACTCTGGGATCAATGGCTTCAGATCGCGAAGCAGAACCCCTTCATTCTTAAGTTTTTTAATACAGCAAAAGAGCTGGATATCATCCTGGGTATAATATCGATGTCCCATCTCTGTGCGGCCGATAGGAATATGAAGTTCATCTTCCCAGTACCTTAAGACATGGGATTCTACCTGAACTTTCTTGGCAGCTTCAGAGATCATAAATCTGACTTCACCCATTGATTTTCTATCCTCCTGTTAGAATCATTGCGATTACTGTTCTGATTTCGCTACATTCATTATAGCATAGAGAAATTATGAAAGGAGTGCTAATCGTTCGTCAAATTATGGCAAAAAAAGAAATCCTGCTACATCGAATCAATCAGATGAGCAGGATTTCTGCGTTTTGTGATCACTTAGCGCTTATAAATTATGCCTCAGAGATAGCGCCTGTAGGACAAGCAGCCTCACAAGCTCCGCAATCTACACAAGCATCAGCATCGATCTCATATTTGCCATCTCCTTCAGAAATAGCGCCTACTGGACATTCGCCTTCGCAAGTACCACAGCTTACACATTCATCACTAATTACGTGTGCCATTGTATGTACCTCCTTTTTTGGATTACGATAGGTTTTTCCCTTTTCGTTATCCTCATTTTAATACAAGATGGGGAAATATACAAGAGTTCCTGATGTATTTATTTGAGTAATTTATAAGTTAGTCTTATAGAACTTGTAAACGTGGAAAATAGAAGATTTCTATCCTAAATTAGTAAAAAACAAAAATTCACGAGATTTTAAGAAATTATCTCTTCCATTTTTCAAGGATTCGTGTATCATAATGGATTGAGAGTTAAAAAGTAGAAAACATAGAGATAAAATTGTGTAAATGAAAAGAAGGAGAAGGTTATGCGGAAACGAAATGTAAGAGCAGCGATTGCGGCAGCACTTTGTATGACGGTACTTGCAGCCGGCTGCGGAAAGAAAGCAGATGATCCGGTTTTTACAGGAGATAAGACAGAAACACCGGTATATCAGGCGAATCTGGATGCAATCAAATCTTCTGCATATGCATCGGTAGACAATCTAGATCTGGAACCTGGAACTTATATTTCTGTAATCGGAAGGGCATCTTCAACACCATATTGGAATCAGGTAAAGGCAGGGGTAGAGCAGGCAGCAACGGACTTGAATACAGCACTGGGCTATTCAGGAAATGATAAGGTAAAAGTATTATACAGTGCACCGGATGAGAATGATAATATCGATCAGCAGGTGAATATTCTGGATGAAGAGCTTGCACGTTATCCGGATGTGATCGCAATTTCCAGTGTAGATGCAAGCGCATGCTCCGTCCAGTTTGATCTTGCGATTGAGAATGGAATTCCGATCGTAGCATTTGATTCGGGAAACAGCTATCAGAATATCCAAAGTACTTGCAAAACGAATAATATAGAAGCGGTAACAACAGGAACAAAGAATTTCTGTGAGAAGATCGGTGACAGTGGAGAAATTCTGCTGCTTGTGCATGATACAGTATCAGATACGGCGAAAGAGCGTGAGGCAGAAATCAAAAATGAACTTGCAGCAAATCATCCGAATGTGACTGTTACAGAGACAATTTATCTGGATCAGCTGGAAATGTTGAAGAAACAGATTGTGGCTGAACAGGTAGGGGTAACACCAGAAGAACTGGCAGCTGCAGAAGCAGGAGAAAAGAAGGAAGAGACAACAGGAACAGGTGATGCTTCCGAGACAATTGCAGATGCAGCATCGAATGCGGCTTCTTCATCAGCAGACGAAAGTGCGAATGAGACAGCACAGGAAGCGGACAATGAATTGTCCGAGAAGATGCAGCAGGTCAACGATGGCGCGGCAAAGATGAGTGATGAAGATGCAATTCAATATTATATGGAGAAACATCCTGATTTAAAGGGATGTATTGCTACGAACGAGACAGTAACCCAGCTTGCAATTAGGACGCTGGATCAGTTTGATTCAGAAAAACATATTACATTAGTAGGGTTTGATGCAGGAAAAGAGCAGGTCAATGCATTGAAAGATGGAAAGGTGGATGGACTTATTGTGCAGAATCCTTTTGGAATGGGATATGCGACAGTAGTTGCAGCGGCACGTACAGTTCTTGAGATTGGAAATGAAGCTGAGGTCAACACAGGATATGTGTGGGTGACAGCAGACAATATGAATGACGATACGATAACACCGTTCCTTTACGAATAAGTTGAAAATAAATCGAACAATTTCATAAAAGAAAAGAGCTTGTCAGGCAAAAGAAAAACATCAGGATTTTATTACTTCTATATTTCTGAATTTCAGAATGAAGTATAAAACCTGATGTTTTCTTTGTTTTATTCACGTTGTCCTTTAAGCTTTGCTTAAAGAAAAAATAAATTCGGTGCCAACCCCTTCCGTACTGATTACATTGATATGTTCATCGTGAGCCTGTATGATTTCTTTTACGATCGAAAGTCCAAGTCCGGTTCCTTTCTTATCTTTTCCACGGGAAAGATCTGATTTGTAGAAACGCTCCCAAATCTTATTGATTTCCTTTCTTGAGATTCCGATTCCATGATCCTTTACAGAAACAAAGACTTTGTCATTTTTTGTTGTTACTTCTACTGTAATAGAAGAGTCATTCCCACTGAATTTGATCGCATTATCCAGAAGATATAAAGAACCTGTTGGATTTTGCGTCGGTCAGCCATTACATCAATCTGTTCAGACAGTAGAAAGAGCTTAATGGATATATGCTTCTGAGTACAGACACCCTCGAAAGACTGGGCAGTATGTTTGATCATCTCCTGAATATCAAAGGAAGTTTTATTGAGCAGGAGCTCTTTTGTATCAAATTCGTTCAAAGTAAGAAGATCCGTTGTCAGGTCAGTCAGTCGTTCCGTTTCGAAGAGAATGATATTTAAGTATTTCTCATGAAGCTCTGGTGGGATTGTTCCGTCTGCCATTGCTTCTACATAACCCCTGATTGAAGTCAACGGAGAACGGAAATCGTGGGATACATTTGCTACGATCTTTTTCTGATAATCATCAGAATCCTTCAGTTGTGCAGCCATAAAATTCAGTGATGCGGATAAATATCCGATCTCATCATGCCTGTTTACCGGAATCTCGTAATCCAGATTGCCCATGGCATATTGCTTCGCAGCTTCTGTGATCAGCAACAATGGCCGATGGACGAAGAAATGGAACCCAAGCAGGAAGATGAAGGACAACAGGAAAATAACTCCAAGAGAAATATAAACCGGAACCATCAGCGTGCGGCATCTTTCGTTGATCAGAGAGACAGGGCTGTGAATGATCAGATATCCCTTTGTATAAAATCCCTGTGTGACAGGAGCCATTACAGTAATCATATCTTCCTGAAAATAATTATGATAGGTTCCGATCATGTACTGGTTGCTCCCGATTTCGGCCGGATCAAAATTATTGACTGATTGTGGTGCAGTAGTATCCTTCAGGTTGGCAGAGGTGATCATTGTACCATCTTTTTCAACAAACCACAGAGAAGAATTAAGATACGTCTTCATAGCAGATAACTGAGAATGAACAGCCCAGCTGGAAGATTCGTTTGAAAAATAGGAAGGCAGATAATTATCTGCAATCATGGTTGCTTCTCTGTATAATGTCTGTGAAGTATCTTTTTCCAGACGTTCGGTGATCAGTTCTGTGGTCAATGTTGCCGTTGTGAAAACACACAGAAACCCGAAAATAATATAAAGTACAATAAATTTTAAATGCAGAACTGCTTTCATAATTTCTCCCTAAGTACTCATCGGTCACCAGATGCTGTTTACAGTATCCAGGATCGATGATTTAAATCTATTTTGTCTCAAATTTGTAACCAATTCCCCATACAGTACTGATATTCCAGTGAGGGTGGTCTTTAATTTTTTCACGCAGACGTTTAATATGAACATCAACGGTACGAGTGTCTCCGATATATTCATAGCCCCAGATACGGTCTAAGAGCTGCTCTCTTGTGAATACCTGATTCGGTGATGCAGCAAGACAGTAAAGGAGTTCTAATTCTTTTGGCGGCATATCAACAGGATGTCCGTCACAAACAACAGAGTAGTTTGTAAGGTTGATTGTCAATCCGTCAAACTCTGCACATTTTGTTTTTTCAACAGAAGTATCATTCTGTTGTCCAACCTGATATCTTCTCAAGACAGCTCTTACGCGGGCCACCATTTCCTTAGGGTCAAAATGGCTTCATGATATAATCATCTGCTCCGAGTTCCAGTCCGAGAACTTTGTCAAATACTTCACTTTTTGCCGAAAGCATGATAATCGGTGTGGCAGCTTTGGAACGAATCTCACGACAAACCTGATACCCGTCAATTCCTGGAAGCATCAGATCAAGAAGGATCAGATTTGGCTGATAGCTGTTAAAAGCTGCAAGCGCATCTTCTCCATCATATACTAATTTTGTATCAAAACATTCTTTTGTGAGATAAAGAGAAATCAGTTCAGCGATATTCTCATCATCATCTACGATTAGGATTTTCTGTTTTCCAAACATTCTTTTTTCCCCCATTAACCATGATAAGGTAGTTGATAACTGTTTAAAATAATTAGCCAAGTTCTACAATTGTTACACCAGCGTCACCTTCACCGAATTCGGCAAGGTGATAGGATTTTACATGTTTCTGACGACGCAGATATTCATGAATTCCCTTTCTGAGTGCTCCGGTTCCCTTTCCGTGAACTACACGGACAGTATTCAGGTGAGCGAGGATTGCGTCATCCAGGTATTTATCCAGCTCAGCAACGGCTTCATCAACAGTACGTCCGAGCAGATTGATCTCAGGTCGGACAGAAAGAGATTTTCCCATTTTAATTTTGCCTTTTGAAGTACGGTTCATTTTCTTCGGTGCATACGGAGAGACTTCCTCGATAATCTCCAGATCAGAGATGTTGACCTGGGAGCTGAGGATTCCCATACGTACGGTAAGATTCCCTTTGGCATCAGGTAGAGAGCTTACGGTTCCTGTCAGGTTCATGCTGAGAACTTTAACGGATTCTCCGAGCTTGAAGTCAGATGCTTTATGCTCTTTCTTTGGTTTCTGTGCTTTCATTGCAGACGCAGATGCTGTATCTTTGATCTTCTTACGCAGCTTCTCACGTTCCTTTTCCATCTCTGCAGCAGAAATGTTTTCCTTGCCGAATTTACGGAAATCCTTGATCGTCTTGTCGGCAACTTCTTTTGCTTCACGCAGAATGGCGTTTGCTTTTTCATTTGCCTCGCGTAAAATGCGGTCGCGCTGATCATCTAATTTCTCCTGGCGCTGTTTCGCCTGGGCTTTCAGGTCTTCCGCTTCTTTCTTCAATCGTGCGATTTCTTCCTGTTCCTTTTCAATCGTCCGTTTGCTTGTCTCAAGATCAGTGAGAAGATCTTCAAAGGAAACGTCCTGTTCACTGAGCCGTTTCTTTGCATCTTCAATAATATAATCCGGCAGACCTAACTTCCCGGAGATCGCAAATGCATTACTTTTACCAGGAATACCGATCAGCAGACGGTAAGTCGGACGAAGACTTTCTACATCGAATTCACAACAGGCATTCTCCACACCCGGAGTGGAAAGTGCATAGACTTTTAACTCGCTGTAGTGTGTGGTAGCCATTGTACGGATACCTCTCTGGTGAAGATGGGACAGAATAGAAATTGCAAGTGCGGCACCTTCCGTCGGATCTGTACCGGCTCCAAGTTCATCAAAGAGAACCAGCGAACGTTCATCTACTTTCTTAAGGAAAGAGACAATATTGGTCATATGAGAAGAGAATGTACTAAGGCTCTGCTCAATACTCTGTTCATCTCCGATATCTGCATAAATCTGATGGAATACAGCCAGTTCACTGCGGTCTCCGGCAGGAATGTGAAGTCCGGACTGTCCCATCAGACAGAATAAGCCGACCGTTTTCAAAGAAACAGTTTTACCGCCGGTATTTGGTCCTGTGATGATCAGCAGTGTGAAGTCTTCCCCAAGTGTCACGGTGATCGGAACAACTTTTTTCGGATCGAGCAGTGGGTGACGTCCCTCACGGATACGGATGCGTCCCTCTTCATTCAGAAGCGGCCGGCTGGCGCGCATGGATATTGCCAGAGCACCTCGTGCAAAAATGAAGTCAAGATCCGTCAGAGAACGGTAATCCACACGGATTTCCTCGATATATTGTGCGGCTTCTTCACTTAGATTTGCAAGAATCACCTGAATCTCTTCCTGTTCCTTTGCATAAAGTTCTTTTAAGTCATTGTTCAGTTTTACGATTGCCATAGGTTCAATAAAAAGAGTAGAACCTGTTGAAGACTGATCGTGAATGAGTCCCTGTACCTGTCCACGATATTCCGCTTTGACAGGTACACAATAGCGGTCTCCACGCATGGTAATGATTGCATCCTGCAGATAAGTGCGAAGGGAACCGTTGACCAGTGTAGTTAAAGTGGCGTGTACTTTGTCATTGATGTTATTAATGCTTCGACGAATCTGCTTCAGTGTGGAACTGGCATCATCACTGTATTCATCTTCGCCGATAATACAGCGGTCGATTTCATTTGAAAGTGGTGTCAGTGGTTCAAGCAGGTTAAAATATTCATCCAGGCAGTCACAAGCGTCCTCTTGTGTATCATGTCTTCCGTAGGCCTTAACCCTGGCTGCATTTACAAGCAGGCGGGAAATACGGAGAAGTTCTGTGCTGCTGAGTGAGCCGCCAATCTCCAGACGTTTCATGGACTCTTCAACCGGTGCAGCGTCACCAAACGAGATACGTCCCTTTTGCACGATTCGTGTATAAGCGGCAGCAGTCTGTTCCTGATAAGTGTTGATCTTATGCAGGTCGGTCATTGGCTTCAAACGACGGCAGAGCTGTCCTCCACGGAAAGATGTCGCTTCCTTTTCAAGAAGAGCAATGATCTTATCATATTCCAGTTTAAATAATGTTTTTTGATTCATTTATGTTCCTCTGTCATTTCAACTTAATACTAATTTTTTAATCATGTAGCTGTTCACAATACATGTGAACAATAACTATTTCCGAGTCTTATTGTACCTTATTATTTCATTAAATAAAAGGCTTTTATAGATATTGAACAATCTATATGAATCAGTTATACTAAGTAATGGAAATGTCCGTGTCGGTTGATTTTGTAGTTGACACGGAAGTGAACAGTCACGAATGAGGTTCATGTCAATGTCAGAAAAGAAAAGTAATGGTCAGGTTCCGGAAGAGGGTCCTGACGGGAAAAATTTAGAACAGTCAGAAAAAAAGGAATCTTTTGCATTTCTCGAAGAGACGATAAAACCAAAGAAGATCAGCAGACAGCAAGGAATGAAACAGCTCATCCGGATTGCAATATGCGGACTGGTTTTAGGAGGCTCTGCATGCCTGGGATTCTTTGCATTGCGCCCGCTTGCACAGCATTTATTTCCTGAAAAGACACAAGTTGTGACAATCCAGGAGGACGATCAATCAGAGGAAGATTTAGCAGAAGGTGGCGACACGACAGAGCAGAATGACGTGCAGGATCAGCAGGAGATCAGTTATGTACAGATGATGTCCAAAGCATATGAGAAAGCACTGACAGCGAAGAAGAGTGTGGTATCTGTTACGAAAGGAGCAGAACAGGAGAACTGGAATGCAGAAGCGACCGGAATTGATGAGAGCGTATCTGGTGTGATCGTTGCGGATAACGGACCGGAGATACTGATTTTGTCCTATGCTTCGATCTGCGAAGATGCAAAAGAGTGGTGCGTTACATTTTCAGATAAATCAGAATATAAGGCAAGCCTGAAAAAAAAGGATAAAAATAGTGGATTTGCAATATTTGCGGTAGATAAAAAAAGCCTTTCAGATGCCACATGGAGTGCTTCAAGTGTAGCATCACTTGGCAATTCGAATCTGACAGAACAGGGTGATGTTATATTCGCACTGGGAAATATTTTCGGTTATGCCGGAGGAAGCGGATACGGAATTGTCAGTTCGTCAAACTATAAAGAAATCGGACGCGACGGAGAGTATAGCGTGATTGCGACCGATATGAGCAGTGCATCCGAAGGACGGGTATTTTATTCAATCTGGATGGAGAAGTGATCGGAATGATTTCTTCTGATATTTGGAAAGACCGGGGAGTACGTACCGCAAATGCTTATGCGATCTCAGATCTGAAGTTGGTTATCCAGCTGTTAGCGAACGGTGCAAGTGTACCATATATCGGTGTGTCAGGAACAGCAGTGACAAGTGGAATTCAGAAAGAAGAGGGCATGCCGTCAGGAATCTATGTGATTGACGTGGCAGCAGATTCACCTGCAATGGCAGCGGGCATACAGAGTGGAGATGTGATCTGTTCTGTGAATGGAGAGAAAATTGTAAGCATGAGTGCTTACCGTAAACTGATGTTGACGCTGAAAGCAGGAGATCAGATCAAAGTGGAAGGGAAACGCCGAGGATCTGAAGAATATGTAGATATTAAATTTGATGTTATGATTGAAAGTAAAGAATAATAAGTGAAAGAGGCAGAAAATGAGATTTATAGATGGATTATGCGAGGGAGAAACAATCAGGAATGTATATCTTTGTAAAGGAAAGCGTTCCGCAGAGACAAGAAATGGAAAGCCGTATGATAATCTGATTCTTCAGGATAAGACAGGAACATTAGATGGAAAAGTATGGGATCCGAACTCCCAGGGAATCGCAGATTATGATGAGAAGGACTTTATTGAAGTTTTTGGAGATGTGATCAATTATAACGGAAATCTTCAGTTGAACATCCGTCAGATCAGAAAGGCGGAAGAGGGAGAATACAATCCGGCAGATTATATGCCGACAACAGAGAAAAGTGTTGATGGAATGTACGAGGAGCTGACAGCTTATATTCGTCAGATCTCTAACAAATATTTAAGACAGGTGTTGGAATTCTACTATATAAAAGATGAAGCATTTATCAAAAAATTCAAGGCACATTCCGCAGCGAGACAGTACATCACGGATTTTCCGGGGGATTGCTTGAACATACACTCAGTGTAACTCGTATGTGTGATTATTTTGCAACAAGCTACTCTATTTTGAACAGAGATCTGCTCCTTAGCTCTGCAATTCTTCATGATATTGGAAAAGTGAAAGAACTTTCTGATTTTCCGGACAATGATTATACAGATGAGGGACAGCTGATCGGACATATCGTGATCGGTGTTGAGATGATCAATGATGCAATCCGTTCCATTCCAGGATTTCCGGAGAAGCTTGCACATGAGCTAAAGCATTGTATCGTGGCACATCACGGTGAACTGGAATACGGTTCTCCAAAGAAGCCTGCACTGGCAGAGGCAGTTGCACTGAACATGGCAGATTCAACAGATGCAAAGCTTCAGACATTGACAGAGCTGTTCAAAGGAAAAACAGGAACAGACTGGCTTGGATATAATCGTCTGTTCGAGTCTAACTTAAGAAGAGCATCTGAGGATTAAATTTAACAATGAGAATAACAAGTGTCACTGTTTGCAGATTCTATGTGAGCAGTGGCTATTTGTATAATTAAGAGTAAAATAGAAGAGAGAAAAGTATGAATAAGAATGATATTGTAACAGTTGAAATAACAGATATCGGAGTGAGCGGGGAAGGAATTGGCCATGTGGATGGTTACACGCTCTTTATCAAAGACGCAGTGATCGGTGATGTGGTTGAAGCGAAAGTCATGAAGGCAAAGAAGAATTATGGCTATGCCAGATTAATGAAAGTCATCACACCGTCAGAATATCGCGTAGAACCAAAGTGTGCATTTGCCAGAAGATGCGGAGGCTGCCAGATTCAGGAAATGTCTTATGATCGTCAGCTTGTGTTTAAAGATCAGAAAATCCGCGGAAATCTGGAACGAATTGGTGGCTTTACAAAAGAGCAGATTGAAGCTGTGATGCAGCCGGTTGTTGGAATGGAGCATCCGTTTAGTTATCGTAATAAAGCACAGTTTCCATTTGGAACAGACAAAGAAGGCAATCCGATCACGGGGTTCTATGCCGGAAGAACACATGATATTATTGCAAACACAGATTGCGCTCTTGGCGTAGATCAGAACCGAGAAATACTCGAGATTATTTTACAATATATGCGTGAAAACAAGATCAAATCGTATGACGAGAAGACTGGAAAAGGTCTGATCCGGCATGCATTGATCCGCTATGGCTTCAAGACAAAAGAGATTATGGTCTGCCTTGTGGTCAACGGAAAGAAACTTCCGAAAGCAGAGCGGCTGATTGAAAAGCTTATTCAGATTGAAGGCATGACAAGTATCACGATCAGCCCGAATACACGAAGAGATAATGTGATCATGGGAGATTCCTATGAAATTCTCTGGGGACAGGGATATATTACAGATTATATCGGAAATGTAAAATATCAGATTTCTCCATTATCATTCTATCAGGTGAATCCGGTACAGACAGAGAAACTATACGGACTTGCACTTGAGTATGCAGACCTCAAAGGTGATGAAACCGTGTGGGATCTGTACTGCGGAATCGGAACGATTTCCCTCTTCCTTGCTCAGAAGGCAAAACAGGTTTACGGAGTTGAGATCGTGCCACAGGCAATCGATGATGCCAAAGAAAATGCAAAGATCAATGCGATTGATAACGCAGAATTTTTCGTTGGGAAGGCAGAAGAAGTTCTGCCGGAATATTATGCAGAGTATGAGCGAGAGCATAATGGTGAGACAGCTCATGCAGACGTGATCGTTGTGGATCCACCGAGAAAGGGCTGTGACGAGACACTGCTGGAGACGATCGTGAAGATGCAGCCGGAGAAGGTTGTGTATGTAAGCTGTGACAGTGCGACATTGGCGAGAGATCTGAAGTATCTGTGTGCGAATGGATATGAGATCAGGATGTGTAGAGGTGTGGATCAGTTCCCGCAGTCGGTGCATGTGGAGACGGTTGTCTTGCTTTCCAAGGGTAAGGTCGACTCGAAGAAAATACGGGTGGAGTTCTCGTTGGAGGATATGGATATGTCGGAGTTCCAGGATGGAGCTACCTATCCACAGATTAAGGAGTATGTTTTGGAGCATACCGGGTTAAAGGTGTCCAACCTCTATATCTCACAGATTAAACGAAAATGTGGGATTGGGGTTGGTAAGAACTATAATCTGCCGAAGTCCGAGGATTCCAGACAGCCCCAGTGTCCACCGGAAAAAGAGAAAGCAATCCGAGAAGCATTCAAATATTTTGGGATGATCTAACATCCAGCAAAGTGGAGGTTTCTTATGGATAGGTTGATTTCTTGTGAGTTCAACATGGATAATGCCTGTGTGGAACTGAAATTCTTAGATGGCAGTATGATTGCTATTGATACAATAGCCGTGGAGAATGAGGTTGCTGACAATATATATCAGCGGTCAGAGCTGGACTATCTAATCTACAATGACCCGATTGGATATGCAGACTTGATATTGAACGGAAACCCCGAAATTTATCTAAAAACTGTAACTGAATGTAAACCCTTAGATTAAAACTCAGCCCTCTGCCTTTTCCTTGGCAGAGGGCCGTTTTTTGCTTAACAGTTATTGAGCATCCCTTAATTGCTCTACAACGCTGCATTTCGCTGCGTTATCATACATCATGCAGGGAATCAGCCACCCCAGCAGAAGAAATACCGGAATTGTCAGCAGGACAGGCAGAATGGTGAATCGATACTCAAAGAACCAGAACATACTGCCCAGCATTTTTCCTGCAAGAGGTCCCACCGCCAGCGACAGAATAAAGGCCGCCGATACGGAGGACATTGCGTAAAACAATCCCTCGTAGATCAGCATGGTTTTGAGCTGCCGGTTCGTCATTCCTACAGCCTGAAGCACAGCAAATTCACGGCGGCGGGAAAGAATACTGGTCATCATGGCGTTGAAGAAATTTAAGAGTCCCACCAGCCCGATGATAGCACAGAGGATACCACCTACCAGAAGGAACATCTGCCGGAACTGAGCAAACTCAGAGCGAGCCGTGGCCTTGCTTTCATACATCAAGGGTGAAAACTCACCGGCAGTGAGCTTCGATAGATATTGCTCTGCTTCGGCCTCGTCTGCGTCGTCTGCTGTGTCGAACAGGTAGAGCATCGGAATGGCCGCACCGCCGCTGTCCCTCTGTGCGGTATCCACAGACAAAACTGTCTCATATCCAATACCACCATAACGATAACTCATGGAATACGGAAGCTCTACCAAGGCGCAGACCGTGTACGCTACATCTCTGGCTCCATACAGTTTTTCCTGAAGGTACTCCTCCGGTGTATCTTCGGTGCAGAGTTCCCCGGTGCGGCTGTCGATATATTTCACATCGTCCGCATAGGTAGCGGTGATCGTGTCTCCCACCTTGGGGTAGTATTCAAGATTGGGCAGATTACCGTAGTCATCTAAGGAAACCGCAATGGCAATGGCGTTATTGTCCGGCTCCAACATGGGAGAAATATCTCCGTCGAACACTTGCAGCTTGTCAAACAGACTGTTATCCAGAGCCTCAATTCTGGTCTTTCCCATCACCATATTGCCCCGGTGCTCCAGACGGCTCATATGGCTGTCCAACTGCTCGACGCTTTCGTACCTTGCATAGTCCTGCCGCAGAGCATCCTCCGTCATCCACAGGTAGGCGGGTTTTTGCACAGCATATCCCGTGCCGGAAAGACTGGCCTTTGTGTTTGCTGCGATCTCTCCGATCTGTTCTGGCGTGATGAATTCATCTGCTGAGTTGTAACGGAAATAGTCGGGCGTGCTGACGATAAAATCGGCGCAGGTCTTGGCGGATACATACTTCTCCATGCTGAAGCCGCCCACAAAGGTACACAGTGCATTGAACAGTGTCACCGACAGTGCCAGAGACACCACCACCAGTACCGTCTTTTTCTTGTTTCGTCCCAAATTGGCAAAGGCCATCTGATGGAGCTTCGCTCCCCGGGTGCTGCGCTGTTTTTTCTTGGTCTGCATTGCATCCGTATATTTGGTAGCCTCCACCGGAGAGACCTTAGCTGCCATTTTTCCGGGCTTGGAACAGGACAAGAGCACTGTCAACAAGGCGAACAGCATAGAACCAAGGAAGATCACAGGCGATGTGCTGATGGTGGTGATGCCTGCATCCAACTGGGTGGAGCGCAAGACAACAGGCACCAGAACAGCGCCGATGCCGTAGCCCAGCAGCAGCCCTGCCGGAATGCCGATCAGACAAAGCAGAAGTGCCTGCTGGCGAATGATACGTTTGAGCTGCCGGGGCGTTGTGCCAATGGTTTTCAGAAGTCCGTAAAACCGGATATCCCCTACAACAGAGATCTGAAAA
>ENA-OPYW01000006-OPYW01000006.1-human-gut-metagenome-genome-assembly--contig:-NODE-6-length-26241-cov-1.489584_pt1 | contig 26241 bp, 21 predicted proteins | sample MGYA00242473_ERZ504483 | MGnify/ENA primary metagenome ERZ504483 (study PRJEB26092, sample SAMD00036221) | human gut metagenome | host: Homo sapiens | study: EMG produced TPA metagenomics assembly of the...
GTGAGATACATGATTTCATCTTTGTTAGGTTTAAAAATGATAGTTTTTCTTAATGTAATTTGCAACATCACAGCTTACCTTGTATTCTTCGCGATAGTGTTTTTTTAATAATGACAGTTCAATATCATTGTCATCAGAATAATGAACGCCGCCGGCAACTCGCTGTGCAAAGAAATTCAGGTGTGTCATATAGCGGTGATAAAACAAGGAATCTTCATCAGGTTTAATATCAAGCTCGTTTAAAATAAAATTATTTACATCTCTCACAAATGTAATGATTTTTTTGACATTAGTATTTTCTTTTCCGTATTGTGCATTGACAAAATGCATGGCGACAAAGCCCACTCATCTTCTGGAAGTTTAATGTGAAGTTTGTCATCTACAAAAGTGATGGTCTGTTGTCCAATCTCATATTCTCTTGGATAATACTGTTTAATATCTAAAAGAAGGGAGTTTGGAATCTGAATTCCAAGCTTTGCATTCTCTACAGCACTGTGAAGATGATCTGCAAGAGAAATATGGATAGATTCATTCAGCTGCAGATTGTAGAAGCGTTTGGCAAATGAAATTGCCTGTTCTGCTACAAAAATGTATTCAGAAGGAATCTGTTCCAAAAGTTCCCGAAAACGGCTTAACTGTTTCTTGTCATTTAACGTAAAACGTTTTTCAATTTTAGTTTCATCTACGTTGTCTCCGGGACGGGCCTTGAATCCAATCCCGCGGCCGAGAAGGACGATTTCATTGCTGTCAGAATCTGCCGATAAGACAGCATTCGTATTAAGAACACGGGTGATCTGCATATTAGATATCTCCTTTGTATTGATTGTTTTGCAAAAAATAAAAGCCGATTTTATGGTATAAAAGTGTATTGAGATGCCGATAATAAAATATCTGTCTCATGAGCTTATTATAACATAAAATCGACTTGCCTGATTCAACAGTAACAATCGTTTATTAATCCATTGTAGACAGTGAAAGAAGATTTGTCCATTGTGAAAAAGTAATAATTTTTAGTGGAAAATATTGGTGATTTTGTAAGCTGGACAAACATATGATAGTTTGTTAAAGTAGATGCAGAAATCAATTACACATGCAGATCAGTTTGTTATGATTCAGTTCAGCAAGACGCAGAGATAGCAGAGGACTTATACATTAGTCCAAAGTATATTCTGGGTCTTTTTTTGTATATCAAAAAGCCTTTTTCAGATATACGAAAGAACTCCATAAGAGAAACACGACATAGTTCATGGTGGTGGGGAGAACTGTTTTCAGAACAGAAATGATTGCAGGAAGAAGTCAGGATGGTGCACAATTCTGAAACAATCCGGTTGATTTGAAATCTAAAAGTTATTAGAAGGAGAGAAACTCATGGCTAAAAATTATAATAAGATGGCAATAGACATTGTCCGTGAGATCGGTGGTGAAGAAAATGTAAAATCACTGGCACATTGTATGACACGTCTTCGTTTTATAGTAAAAGATGAAAAGAAAGTAAATCTGGAAGCACTGAAAAAGGCAGAAGGTGTTATTCAGGTTATGGTTGCAGCAGGACAGTATCAGGTTGTTATCGGAACAGATGTTGGAGATGTTTACGATGAGATCGGAAAGGTGACGAATATTAATCTGACAGGTGAAGCGGATGAGGATGGAGGAACAGCCAAGAAGAGTATTCTGACGATAGCAATTGATGTGATTTCAGCAATCTTCCTTCCATTTATGGGTGCATTTATGGCAGCAGGATTGTTAAAAGGATTTCTTGTCGTCTTTACAACAGTTGGCTGGTTGGATACAGCAGGAACAACATATCAGCTTTTATATGCTATGGCAGATGGCGTATTTAATTTCCTGCCAATTTTCCTTGCATATACAGCCGCAAAGAAGTTTAAAGCAGAGCCTTTCGTAGCGATGGCAGTAGCAGCGGCACTTGTATATCCGAATATCAGTACATTGTACAGTGCAGGAGAAGCGGTAAGTTTCTTTGGAATCCCAGTGACGTTGATTAGTTATCCTTGTTCTGTCATTCCAATTGTTGTAGCAGTGTTTGTTCAGGCGAAGTTTGAAAAACTGATCAAACCTTTATTCCCACAAGTAATTCGTGGAATCTTTGTTCCGCTTTTGAGTCTTGTTGTGACTGCATTGTTAACATTTCTCGTAATTGGGCCAGTTACAAATATCGTTTCAGTGGGGCTTGCAGATGGAATTGGTTGGTTACTTGATACTTGTCCACCTGTTGCAGGATTTGTATTTGGAGCATTATATCCGATCATGCTGATCTTTGGTTTACATTGGGGGCTTGTACCACTTGTTATGAATAACTTTGCTACGATCGGTGCAGATCCAATTTTTGCAATTACATTAGCGACAAACTTTGCATTGGCGGGATGTGCGTTTGGTGTATTCCTAAAGACTAAGAATCCAGAACTGAAACAGACAGCGGTATCTACAGGAATTTCAGCATTTGTGGCAGGAGTAACGGAGCCGGCAATTTATGGAGTTGTGTTAAAGTTTAAAAGACCGTTTGTAATCGTATGCCTTTTAGATGCGATTGGAGGAGTGTTGATCGCAACATCTGGTGGAATGCAGACAGCAATGATTTCCACTTGTGTTCTGACAATCCCGGCATTTATTGCAATGATGGGAAAAATTGCAGCAAGTTGTTATTGCAATTGGATTTTTTGGTGGAATCATTTTAACATATCTCTTTGGATATAATGACAAAATGTTAGATTCATAAAAGAAAAGGTGAGATAGATGGAACAGACGAGGAACCCATATCTGCCGGGATGGGAGTACATTCCGGATGGAGAACCGAAACTTTTTGGCGATAGGGTTTATGTATATGGTTCGCATGATGAAGCAGAGGGTGAGCGATATTGCACAGGAGATTATGTGTGTTGGAGTGCTCCAGCAGACGATTTGACAAATTGGACATTTGAAGGCGTGATTTTTAAGAAATCAGATGATCCGAACTATGAGACAGAAGTTGATCTTCTGGCTCCTGATGCTATATGTGGACCGGATGGAAGATATTATCTGTATTATTTCACTTCAAAAATGGACAAGCTTGGTGTGGCAGTGTGCGCCACACCGGCTGGTCATTATGAGTATTATGGAGATGTATGTTTTTCGGACGGAAGAATACTTACTTCAGAATCAGGATACGGATTGATGTTTGATCCTGCAATCTATAGTGCAGAAGAAGGAAATTTCTTATATTATGGTTTTGCATTACAAAAAAGAAAAGAAGGATTTCCTGAAGCTGCATACAAGGGAGGATTTGTAGTTCAGCTGGAAAATGATATGAAGACAATTAAGACTCTTCCAATAGCAACAGTTCCAGGAAAACTTCAGTCAGTTGGAACTCCGTATGAGGGACACGCATTTCTGGAAGCATCCAGCATCCGAAAGATAAAAAATAAATATTATCTGGTGTATTCCAGCGAACAGGGCCATGAACTATGTTATGCATTAGCAGAGAATCCAATGGGTCCTTTTTCATATCAGGGAACAATCGTTTCAAATGGAGATGTAGGATTAGCTGGAAGAATGGAAAAGGATGCGGTTAATTATCTCGGAAATAATCATGGAGGGATTTTAATAATAGAAGATAAATACTATATCTTTTATCATAGACATACTTATGGAACGCAGTATAGCAGGCAAGGATGTGCAGAGAAAATAGAGTTGAAGGAAGATGGAACAATTTCACAGGTGGAAATAACAAGTAGTGGAATGTCAGGAAAGCCTTGGAAAGGCAGCTGGAGAATATTCAGCTCATTTGCTTTGTTATTTACGAAGCAAAGAAGGAATCCTTCATTATTCAAGTAGTGTAAAATGGAAAGAACCACATCCTTATATTGCTTTGGAAGGAAGAAATAAAGTTTCAACAGTACAAAATTCTTATCTTCATAATATGCAAGACGGAGCTGTATGTGGCTTTAAGTATTTGCAGTTTACAGGAGAAGAACAGGAGATTGCAGTCACTTACCGAGGAGAATTTACAGGAAAAATCCTTGTTTATACAGAAGAAAGCAGGGAAAATCAGATTGCAGAAATCCAGATATCCACTGCTAAAGACTGGCATAGAAAAAAAGAAAAACTGAAACGGATCTGTGGAAAATGTGGATTATACTTTGAGTTTTGTGGCGAGGGAAGTTGTGATTTCGATAGCTTTTTTATAAGATAAATGGAAGAAAGTGAGAAATTGAGATGAAAGCACCTTATCTTGAAGACAGGAATGGACAAAAAGTTCTTATAGTAGATGAAGCTCCGTTTATTATGATTGCAGGAGAAGCACATAATTCTAGTGCTTCAAATGTGAAGTTCATGGAAAGAATATGGGAAAGAGCTGATGAATTAAATTTGAATACAGTATTATTGCCAATTTATTGGGAGATTATAGAACCAGAAGAAGGGAAATATGATTTTTCGCTTGTTGATTCTATAATTTTTCAGGCAAGAGAGCATCGAAAGAAGATAGGATTTCTATGGTTTGGTTCTTGGAAAAATGCACAGTGTTATTATGCACCCGAGTGGGTGAAACAAGATCTGAAGCGTTTTGAACGTGCACAGTTGGAGAATGGAAAAAATTTCAAAATTTTAGAAAATGTACATGGATTACATTATTCGACACTCTCAGCATTTTGTGAGGAGACAAAGAAAGCAGATGCGGCAGCATTTGCAAGATTAATGGAACATATATGTGGTATCGATAGAATAGAGCATACAGTTATTACGATGCAAGTAGAAAATGAGACAGGATTGTTAGGAGAAGCAAGAGAACATGGAGAAAGAGCAGAAAAAATGTTTGCTTCTTCTGTTCCGGCTCCATTTCTTGAATATTTAAAAGAAACCTATGAAGAACTCACACCTGAACTTGCTAGTACCATTGTAAGAAGAGAGGAAGTGCTTTATGGTAAAAGTTGGAGTGAAATTTTTGGGGAAATGGCAGATGAAGTATTCCAGTGCTATTATACGGCAAGGTTTGTAGAAGCAGTTGCAAAAGCGGGGAAGAAGGAATATGATCTTCCTATGACAGTAAATTGTTGGCTTGATAAAGGTCAAAAACCAGGAAAATACCTACGGGAGGACCGGTGGCGAAATTGATGCTATATGGAAACATGCAGCGCCTTCTATTGATATTTACGGACCGGATATTTATATCCCAATATTCCTGAAAACATGTGATTGTTATACAAAAGGAGGAAATCCTCTTTATATTGCGGAGTGCGCAACGCATTCTTATGCAGGAATCAGAGAATTATATGTGATAGGACATTATCATGGAATGTGTTATTCTCCATTTGGATTTGAAGATATTGGTCTCCCTTTTACAGCAACGCAAGGAATATTGTTTGGAATGGATACGGATGACGAGTTATTAAAGACACCGCAAAATGCAGAAGAATATACAAAAATTAATGGATTATTAAATGGAATGATGTCGCTTTTAGCGGAAGCTTATGGTACAAGACATTTGCAGGCATCAATCAGTGAGAATGGAAAAAATGAGGTGCTGTCATTTGCCTCTTATGATTTTAATATTTTTTATGAATCTAGATTTTTGCAAACAAGAAGTGGTGCATGTCTTGTGCTAGAACAAGAGGAGAATGAGTTTTACGTTATTGTAAAAGATTGCGGATTAGATATCAGGTCGACTAAAGTAGAGGTACCTTACACAGATTTCTTAAGTGTAGATGAAGGATATTTTTCGGATGGAATGTTTATTTCAGAATGTAGACTAAATGGAGATGAGATTACAACAATGATCTTTGAAGGAGTACACTTATTAAAAATAAGAGTATTTTCTTATTGCTAACACATTATTTTTTAAAAAGAGCAACGCAGACAATATAAATACGAGGAGAAGAATGGATGAAGATTTTCGAAAAGATTTTTTATGGGGCGGAGCAACAGCCGCAAATCAGTATGAAGGTGCATGGGATGTAGATGGAAAAGGAGTTGCTATTCCAGATTTATGTACAAATGGAACACATACGATTCCAAAGCGAATTACAGATGGGTTTGAAGAAGGAACATTATATCCTAGCCATGAGGCAACAGATTTTTATCATCATTATAAAGAAGATATTGCATTATTTGCAGAAATGGGATTCAAAACTTTCCGAATGTCTATTGCATGGACAAGAATTTTTCCGACAGGACTGGAGGAAACACCAAATGAAAAAGGGCTGGAGTTTTATGATGCAGTATTTGATGAATGTTTGAAATATGGTATTAAACCACTTGTTACCATTTCACATTATGAGATGCCGTATGGTCTGGTTGAAAAATATAATGGTTGGGAAAGTAGAGAATGTATAGATTGTTATGTGAGATACTGCGAGACTGTTTTTGAAAGATATCAGGATAAAGTTAAATATTGGCTAACATTTAATGAGATTAATGCAGGTACCATGGTGATGGGGGCAACGTTGTCGCTTGGTACAATCAAGGACTACTATGGAACAATGATGGGAGTAAAAGATGAGCCGCAAGTTCGTTATCAGGCATTGCATCATCAGTTCGTAGCAAGTGCAAAAGCAGTAAAATTGGCACATGAGAAATATCCGCAATTTAAGATGGGAAATATGATCTGCTTTATCACAATGTATCCAAGCACCTGTCATCCAGAGGATATTCTTGAAGCACAGAAACAGATGCGCATGATAAACTGGTTCTGTTCTGATATCCAGGTGAGAGGTGAGTATCCGGCATATGCAGAACGCTTCTTTGAAGAAAATGATATTCAGATCAAGAAAGAGCCTGATGACGATGTTCTGTTAAAAGAGGGGGTTGTTGATTTTTATACATTAAGTTACTACATGAGTAACTGTGTCGGAAATGCAACAGGTATTGCTAAAGCAGTAGAAGGAAATATTGTGGCAGGACTTAAGAATCCTTATTTAGAGGCAAGTGATTGGGGCTGGCAGATTGATCCGAAAGGATTGCGATATACATTAAATGAAATCTATGACAGATATCAAATTCCGATTATGGTAGTAGAAAATGGTCTTGGCGCAAAGGATGTAAAAGAAGCAGACGGAAGTGTTCATGACAGCTATCGTATTGATTATTTGAAAAAACATATAGAACAGATGAAAGAAGCTGTGGCTGATGGAGTTGATCTTAGAGGATATACTCCATGGGGATGTATAGATCTTGTAAGTGCATCTACCGGCGAAATGGCAAAACGCTATGGATTCATTTATGTGGATAAATATGATGATGGAACGGGAACGCTTGCGCGTTCAAAGAAAGATTCATTTTGTTGGTATCAGAATGTAATCAGAACAAACGGAGAGGAACTATAAATAATTTGTCAGGCATATAAGACAGAAAAGGACTTTGGAGCAATCTGAAGTCCTATTTCAATTTAAGTTTTGTTTTGACCAGATGTTGCCAGTTGACTTCAATATAATGAAATGTTATAGTTAGTCAGAAATAATAGCGTTCGGTGCTGTTTGATCAGGGGATGTTTGAGTACATATCCTAATCGAAACAGGTAAAAGGGAAACAGGTGTAAGACCTGTACGAACTCGTCACTGTGAGCAGAAATGCGGTCTTCTTAGAAATCGTTTTAAGGCAACTGTTTCAGAGCCGAATAGATTTCAGAAGATCGCTCCTATACAGATAAGTGCAGAGAATCTGCACATCCACTGGGAGACCGGGAAGGTGTTCTGTATAGAAGATCTGTAAGTCAGGAAACCTGCCGATCGCTGGTGCGGGGAATATATGAATTCCAGATCACGAGTAATTGATTGTACCGAAAGAACCCTTCCTACTGTTCGCATTACGTGTGACCAGCAATCATTCATTCGAGTCAGGATAATTCTATCCATTTTTCGCATTTTATAATTCATGACTTATGAGGAGAAAAAAAAGAAATGAAAAATAAGAGCAGATGGCTTGCGCTTATGCTGACAGGTTCTATGATGATTTCACCATTGTCTTATACAAGAACATATGCGGCGGAAAATGAGCAGCAGTATGAGACAAATTTACAGGAAACGGTTGAGGTGGAAGAAGCTGATCTAGATAAGAAACAAGATGAGAATCAGACAGAAGACGCAGGAAATGTTAAAGAAGATCAGACAGAGGAATCTGAGAAAGTTGATAATTCTTCGGATAAATCAGATAATCAGAATTCAATCGAAGCAGAAACAAAACCAAATTTAGAGAACAACTCAGAAAACAATTCAGAAAACAACTTAGAAAATAACTCAGAAGAGAAAGATATAGAAACCACTGGGAAAAATTCAGGCACAACTGTCTTAGATCAGGTTGCGGACGAAAAAGCTGATAATAAGGATATACAGATAAAAGATGAGACAGGTAAATCAGAATCTTCTACAGATTCTAACGATTCTACGAATACTCCGGAACCGGAACTTCCGCCACTGCAGGAGGCTCCTTCTGTAACAGGAGAATCTGTGAAGGTAGTAAAAGAAAACGCTGAAGAGTTCAAGATGTTCAAGGTCAGTGAATCAACAGTTGTTGAAAAGGATGACAAGCTTGATATTACGATCAAGACAAATAACACAGGATTTGATGCGCTTTCTCTTGGTTCAAAAGATGATTTGTTGAAAGCATCTGTTATAGAAGGAACAAAGGATGAAGAAGGTGCATGGACATTTCATTTCAATGTGCCGAAAGAAAAAGCGGGACAGACAATTCCGGTATCTTTGAGAAAGTCAAAAGATCAGACCTGGTATGACAAACAGTACTTATGGATGTACATTCCGAATCCGGCACCAACACCGACACCGGATCCGGTTCCAAATCCGAATCCTGCACCAGAAGTAAATGTAGCCAACGGAATCTACAGCATGGACGTAGTTTCCAGTTCTTCTATGTTTAAAGTAGTGGATTGTATCTTGACAGCGAAAGACGGAAAAATGAGTGCCGTGCTTACATTAAGCGGAACCGGTTACGGCTATCTGTACATGGGAACAAAGGAAGAGGCTACAAGCGCAGATCAGTCATTCTGGATTCCCTATCAGGTAAATGAAGAAGGAAAATATACTTATACTGTTCCGGTAGAAGCATTAGATAAAGAACTCGCGGTAGCAGCCTATTCCATTAAAAAAGGAATCTGGTATGACAGAACGCTGACTTTCCAGTCAGAGACAATGAAGAAGATTGCCGATCTTAATTCCACAGATTCTAATAATAAAGGCGATTCCGGAAATACAGGAAACAATGGAAACACAGGAAATTCCGGAACTACTGGTGGTTCCAACAATACAGGTAATACAGGAACAACAATTCTGCTTTCCCAGGCGGTTCTGTACCTGGAACTAATTCAGGAAAAACAGATGGAAACGACGGAAAAGCAGATAATGTATCAAAATACGAATCCGATACAAGTGGCTCTACTTCTCATGTAAACAGTGGAACAACACTGAAAGACGGTGTATACACTCCAGATCGTTTTACCTGGTCAGGTGGAACAGGTAAGGTTCAGATTACTTGTAATAAAGTGACAATCCAGAATGGACAGGCTTATGCAACGCTTGTGTTCAGCAGTGATCATTATCAGTATGTGAAAGCGAACGGAAATAAGTATTACACAACAAAAGGCGGCGGATCAGCGACAGCTGTTATCCCGGTTGCGTTGAATCAGAACAATAAGATTATTGGAATGACGGACAAAATGTCTGTCGCACATGAGATAGAATATACGATTTTCATTTATCTTGCAGCGGCTAACGGAGGAACATCTGCAAACGGAACAGTTGCTTCAACAAACAGTGACCAGAAGTTGGACGAAAAAGCACCTGAAATCATAGGCTTGGAATATCAGTCAGAGACAAAGCTTGACTATGCAGAATATTTCAAGATTTATCATTATGATCAGGGAATCGTACTTCTTGAGATCGACATGACGAAAGATACAGCCAGAGATCCGGAGAAAGCCGAGGAAGAGAAATCTGGAAATCAGAAGTCTGCAGAAGACAAATCAGCGGATATAGAGAAGTCTTCCAAGAAGAAAGTAGCTTCTGTTACGATCAATAGATCAGAAGATTCTAAGAACTCAGATGCAGAAAGCAAAGCAGATTCTTCTGCAGAAGAATCCGCAACTCAGGATAATAACGGCACAAGCGAACAGGATCTGGCAGCAGAGCTTTACAAAGGAAATGTTGTGAAATATCTGATCGTTCCGGAGGATGTGGAAGTTCCGGTTGGCCTTGAGCAGGATATGATCATTGTGAAAAAACCGACAGATCATACTTATGCAGAGTCTGATGAGATTCTGAATATGATGAAAGACTTAGATCTTCTCGATAATGTTGCAGCAGTTGGAATGAAGAGCAAAGACTGTACAGTATCCGAGATTGCTGATAAGATGAAAGCAAAAGACGGTGAGAAGAATGCTGAAGTTGCATATGCAGGAACAGCGGACAAACTGAAGTTGAAGAACCTTGTGAAGAGTGAAGTGAATCTTGCATTGTTTACAGGAGATATCCTTCCGGGTGCGAAATCAGAAGAAACCGAAGTAGAAGCAAAAGATACTGACAAGAAAGACAGTAAGGATACAGAAGAGACGTTGACTTTGGAAGAGCAGACGGAGCAGTTTGAGGAGTTGACAGAGAAGCTTGCGACACTTGGAATTCCGGTACTCGTTGATCGTTCTTCCGAGGAAAAGACAGAACTTGGAAAGCAGGAGTGGATCAAGGTTTACGGTGTTCTCTACGGATGTGAAGAGCTGACGAACGAGAAGTTTGATGCGGCAGTAGCAGCGGCAGAGAAATAGGAGAGAAAAATAGAATGAAGATAAGAAGATGCAGAATCACAGCGTTAATGCTTTCAGCTGCACTTCTGCTCGGAGGCTGCGGTTCTACCGCAGCCTCCGGTGGAAACAGCGGTAATAATTCAGCAGGTACAGATGTAACAAAGGATAAGACCAAAGATGCAGCTGACAAGACAAAAAAAAGCACCGGAAATCGAAGGGCTTACCTATGAATCTACAATGGATCTGACTTACGCGACAGAATTCGATGTATACTATTATAAGGATGGATATAAGCTGATCGACGTTCATGAAGATAAGCAGTATCTGATCGTTCCGGAAGGTGAAGAAGAACCGGAAAATCTAGCGGATGATATTGTTGTGATCCAGCAGCCGACAGAGAATATTTATATGGCGGCGACAGCATCCATGTCTCTGTTTGATGCAATTGGCGGAATTGACAAGGTGAAATTCTCCGGACTTGAGGCTTCCGGCTGGTATGTAGAGAGTGCAAAGGAAGCAATGGAATCCGGAGCGATGACATTTGCGGGAAAATACAGCGAACCAGATTATGAGACTCTCGTTGACGGAGACTGTGATCTGGCAATCGAATCAACGATGATCCTTCATACACCGAAGGTACAGGAAATGATTGAAGATCTTGGGATTCCAGTATTTGTGGATTATTCGAGTTACGAGTCACATCCGCTTGGAAGAACCGAGTGGATCAAGCTTTATGGGGCACTTCTGAATAAAGAGGAAGAAGCGGACACATTTTTTGACCAGCAGGCTCATGTAATCGAGGAACTGAAAGGATTCGAGAACACGGAAAAGACGGTTGCTTATTTCTATGTGAGTACAGATGGTTCAATTGTTGTGAGAAAATCTGACGATTATATTCCGTCAATGATCGAAATCGCAGGTGGAAGATATGCGTTCAAAGATCTGAAGAATCCGGACAGCAACGCACCATCTGTTAAACTGACGATGGAGGAATTCTATGCGACTGCTGTGGATGCAGATTATCTGATCTACAACGGGACGATCGACGGACAGGTAAATAGTATCAGTGAGTTGGAAGCAAAGAATGAATTGTTCTCTGAATTCAAGGCGGTGAAAGACGGAAATGTCTGGTATACCGGAAAGAACTTGTATCAGGCAACCGATACAGTCGGAGAGCTGATCAAAGATATGCATCTGATGCTGACAGACGGTGACGAGTCTCAGATGACATTTCTTGAAAAAATGGAATAGATGATCAAATAAATGAGATGACGTAGAACAGATGAAGTGAAAAATGGAGTAGAAGAATGGAGCAGACAAGTTTTCATCAGGAAAATTTCAGACGGCGCACAAGATACACAGCGGTATTTCTGATTCTTGCAGCAGTATTTTGTGTTGTGACAGTGCTAAATATCAATACTGGAAATGTTCATATTCCGGTGCCGAAGATTCTGCGTATTCTCTTTCTGAAAGAAGGAGCAGCGACAGAGTACAATATTATATGGAAGATTCGTCTTCCGAGAATTCTGATGGCGGCACTGCTTGGTGGTGCATTATCTCTTTCAGGCTTTTTGCTGCAGACATTTTTTTCCAATCCAATCGCCGGACCTTTCGTTCTCGGAATTTCTTCCGGAGCGAAAATGGTCGTGGCACTTACAATGATCGTATATTTGAAATATATCGGCAGATTTTCTTCGTACACGCTGATTCTTGCAGCATTTATCGGATCACTGATCTCGACGGGATTTATACTTCTGATGTCGAAAAAAGTGCAGCATATGGCATCTCTTCTTGTCGGGGGAATCATGATCGGATATATCTGTTCGGCCATCACGGATTTTGTTGTGACATTTGCAGATGATTCTGATATTGTGAATCTGCACGGATGGTCACAGGGAAGCTTTTCCGGAATGAGCTGGAGCAATATTCGTGTGGCAGCAGTGGTTGTCGGACTTGCGGTGCTGTTTACATTTTTCTTATCTAAGCCGATCAGTGCGTATCAGCTGGGAGAAGCATACGCGCAGAGCATGGGCGTGAATATTAAGACATTTCGTGTGATCTTGATTTTGCTTTCGAGTATTCTGTCTGCGTGTGTGACTGCATTTGCCGGACCGATTTCCTTCGTGGGAATCGCAGTTCCATTTCTTGCAAGGAAAGCATTTGGAACGTCAAAACCGATCGTGGTCATACCGGGAACATTCTTTATGGGAGCTGTGTTCTGTATGATCTGCGACCTGATCGCACGAATGGCGCTGGCTCCTGTAGAGCTGAATATCAGTACGGTAACTTCTATTTTGGGTGCACCGATCGTTATCTATATGATGATACCGAAGGGAGGAAGAAAATAAGATGGCAGATTATTATTTTCAAATGAAAGACCTGTCGGTAGGTTATAATGGAAACTCCCTGATCCATGATATTAATATAGGGATCAATAAAGGTGAGATCGTGACTTTGATCGGTCCGAATGGTTCGGGAAAGTCAACGATTTTGAAAAGTATTACAAGACAGCTGAAAGTCGTTGGAGGGAATGTGTTTTTTGATGATACTTCTCTTCTGAAACTGCCGTACAAAGAGCTTGCGTCTAAGATGGCGGTCGTGTTGACGGATCGGATCAAGACAGAGTTGATGACATGTCATGATATTGTGGCGACCGGACGTTATCCTTACACGGGACGACTTGGGATTCTGACGCAGGAAGATGAACGGCTGGTGGAAGAAGCGATGCAGGCAGTTCATGCGCAGGAACTTGGCAACCGTGATTTTAATGCGATCAGTGACGGACAGAAGCAGCGCGTTCTGCTGGCGAGAGCAATCTGTCAGGATCCGGATGTGATCGTTCTGGATGAGCCAACTTCATTTCTGGATGTGAAATATAAGCTTGAACTGTTGTCTATTCTTGAACGGATGGCGCGGCAGAAGAAGATTACGGTGATCATGTCTCTTCATGAAATCGATCTGGCACAGAAGATTTCGGACAAGATCATCTGTGTCAAAGGCGAGACGATTTCACATTATGGAAGTCCGGAAGAAGTATTTACAGAAGAAATCATTCGCGAATTGTATGGAATCAATAATGGATATTTTGACCCGCTTTTTGGAAGTATTGAACTTCCTGCGCCGGAGGGTGAGCCGGAAGTGTTCGTGATCTCTTCCGGTGGAACTGGAATCCCGGTTTATCGAAGACTTCAGAAGGAGCACATCCCGTTTGCGGCAGGTATTTTATATGAAAATGATATGGATTACCGGCTGGCAAGATTACTGGCAGCAGAAGTGATCACAGAGGTACCTTTTGAAGAGATTCGGGAAGAAACGCTTCAGAAAGCATTTGAGACAATGGGAAAATGTGAGCGCGTGATCAATGCCGGAGTGAAGATCGGTGCGTGGAACAAAGGGATTGAGAAGTTGCTTGAGAGAGCGGAAAAAGACGGAAAATTATAAGAAAGAGTCACGTTAATGCTTAAAATTAATGTTTTAAAGCATTAACGTGACTCTTTTTGTTGCTATTCACTGTGTCGAATGGTAGAATAGAAACAATGACGACCTGTGAAAGGAAGTTATGTATAAAGAAAACAAGAGAAAATAACAGCATAAGCTGTTAAATGAGTGGAGGAATTCTATGAGCAACAAAGGACAATCAGGAATGCGAGCAAGCTTCTCGGGTAAGATCGGGTATGTGCTTGCTGTTGCAGGCTCAGCAGTCGGCCTGGGAAATATCTGGAGATTCCCGTATTTGGCTGCAAAGTATGGTGGAGGAATTTTCCTTCTCGTATATTTGATTTTGACAGTAACTTTTGGATATGCTCTGATCATGTCAGAGACAGCACTTGGACGAATGACAAGAAAAAGTCCTGTCGGAGCATATCAGACTTTCGGTAAGACGAAATCATTCAAGATCGGTGGATGGCTCAACGCAGTGATCCCGATGTTGATCGTACCTTATTATAGTTCGATCGGTGGATGGGTTATTAAGTATCTGGTAGAGTATCTGAGAGGAAATGTGCAGACCGTTGCACAGGATGGATATTTTACAGAATTTATTTCAGATTCTTTCCAGGTAGAAGCATGGTTTATCGTATTTGCCGTTCTTGTATTCTGCGTTATCCTTGCAGGAGTTGAGAATGGAGTAGAACGTGTTTCTAAGATCATGATGCCGATTCTGGTTATCCTTGCGATAATCGTTGCAATTTATTCTGTGACAAGACCGGGTGCGATCGAAGGTGTGAAATACTTCCTGATCCCAAATCCGAAGCATTTCTCTGCAATGACGGTTGTTGCAGCAATGGGACAGATGTTCTATTCCCTGTCAATCGCAATGGGAATTTTGTATACATATGGTTCTTACATCGGTAAAGATGTTGACCTTGAGAAGACTACAACACAGGTTGAGATTTTCGATACAGCGATCGCAATGCTCGCAGGACTTATGATCATTCCGGCTGTATTTGCATTCTCCGGTGGTAATCCGGATGACCTGCAGGCAGGACCGTCTCTGATGTTCATCACACTTCCGAAAGTATTTGCAAGTATGGGAGTTGGAAGAGTGGCAGGAATCCTGTTCTTCGGTATTAGTACTTCTTGCAGCAGCAACAAGTGCAATCTCACTTCTGGAGACAAGCGTATCAACATTCCAGGATGAGCTTCATTGGAGCAGACCTAGATGTTGTATTTTGATGGCTGTTGTTATGATCGTTATCGGAACATTATCTTCTATGGGATACGGAGCGTTGGACTTCATCCAGTTCTTCGGAATGGCAAGTCTGGACTTCTTCGACTTCCTGACAAACTCCGTGATGATGCCGCTTGCAGCACTTGCAACATGTTTCTTGATTATTCGTACAGTTGGATTTGACAAGATCGCAAGGGAGATCGAGCAATCATCTGCATTTAAGAGAAAGAAATTATACATGTTCTTTTTGAAATATCTGGCACCAATCTTCCTGATTATTATATTATTAAGTTCTATTGCAAATGTATTGGGAATTATTTCTATGTAACAAGAAAAATGCTTGTTAAAATAGACGTGGAATGTTGCTGTAAATGTACCTGCATGGTATAATATGACTAGACTTGTAAAGTTTAGAAACAGTTCAGCCATACAACGAAGTGGTCATAAACTGACGGTCTTACGTTGTATGGCTGAATTGCAATAATTTTACATTTTAAGAAAATAATAGGAGTGATTAAGATGTATCAGGAAGAGTATAAGCGTTGGATGACAGCAGACCTGGAAGACGCAGATCTGATGCCGGAATTAGCAAAAATCGAAGGAAATGATGACGAGATCAAGGAGCGTTTCGCAGTTGCGCTGAAGTTTGGAACAGCCGGACTTCGTGGAGTGCTTGGAGCAGGAACAAACAGAATGAATATCTATGTTGTTCGTCAGGCTACACAGGGACTTGCCAACTGGGTGAAAACACAGGGTGGTACACAGACAGTAGCAATCAGCTACGACAGCCGTCTCAAGAGTGATGTGTTTGCGAAGACAGCAGCAGGAGTTCTTGCAGCGAACGGAATCAAAGTAAGAATTTACGATGCTCTGATGCCTGTACCGGCACTTTCCTTTGCAACACGTTATTATAACTGTAACGCAGGTGTTATGGTAACAGCATCCCACAACCCGGCGAAGTATAACGGATATAAGGCATACGGACCGGATGGATGCCAGATGACGGATGATGCAGCAGCAATCGTATACGAAGAGATCCAGAAGACAGATGTACTTACAGGTGCGAAGTATATGTCTTTCGCTCAGGGAGTTGAAGAAGGTCTGATCCGTTTCGTAGGAGATGACTGTAAGGATGCACTGTATGAGGCAATCGAGTCCCGTCAGGTTCGTCCGGGTCTGTGTAAGAGTGCAGGACTGAAGCTTGTATACAGCCCACTGAATGGATCTGGATTAGTACCGGTAACTCGCGTACTCAAAGATATCGGAATCACAGATGTAACAATCGTACCGGAGCAGGAGTACCCGAATGGATATTTCACAACATGCAGCTACCCGAACCCAGAGATCTTTGCAGCACTTGAACTGGGACTGAATCTTGCGAAAGAGACAGGAGCTGACCTCATGCTCGCAACAGACCCAGATGCAGACCGTGTCGGAATCGCTATGAAGTGCCCAGACGGATCCTATGAGCTTGTTTCAGGAAATGAAGTCGGAGTTCTTCTTCTTGACTACATCGCAGCAGGACGTATCGAGAAAGGTACAATGCCTGAGAAGCCGGTAGCAGTGAAATCTCTCGTATCTACACCACTTGCAGATGCAGTTGCAGAGCATTACGGAGTAGAACTTCGCAACGTACTGACAGGATTCAAATGGATCGGAGATCAGATTGCGAACCTCGAGGCAGCAGGAGAAGTTGACCGTTTTATCTTCGGATTTGAAGAGAGCTACGGATACCTTGCAGGACCTTATGTACGTGACAAAGATGCGATCATCGGATCTATGCTGATCTGCGAGATGGCCGCTTACTATAGAAGCATAGGAAGCTCACTGAAACAGAGACTGGAAGAGATCTACGCACAGTACGGACGTTATCTCAACAAGATCGACAGCTTTGAATTCCCGGGACTTAGCGGAATGGATAAGATGTCAGGAATCATGGAAGATCTTCGTAAGAATCCTCTGGAAGAGATCGCAGGATACAAAGTAGCCAGCGTGATCGACTACGAGAAGACAGAAGAGACAGGACTTCCGAAAGCTAACGTACTTGTTTACAAACTGGAGAACAACGAGACAGTAATCGTTCGTCCATCCGGAACAGAGCCGAAGATCAAGATCTACTACACAACACTCGGTAAAGATCTTGCGGAGGCAGAAGCTGAGAAAGAGAAGCTTGCAGAAGCACTGAAACCTATTATGGAGTAATAGAAGATGGGAAAGGGGATCAGATATCTGGTCTCCTTTTTCACTGTCGTAAAAAAATAAGTAGTAAATATGTAGCATATATGTTAAAATCAATACATTACAGTAAAGTAATAAAGTGATTAGAGAACGAAACAGATGGAGGAATATTACGATGTATATAACATGTCTTGATGTAGAGGGAGTACTTGTACCGGAGATCTGGATTGCATTCGCAGAGGCGAGTGGAATTCCGGAACTCAAGAAGACAACAAGAGACGAACCTGACTATGATAAACTGATGAATTGGAGACTTGGAATTCTGAAAGAGCATGGTCTCGGACTGAAAGAGATCCAGGAGACAATCGCAAAGATCGATCCGCTTCCGGGAGCGAAAGAGTTCTTAGATGAGCTCCGCACATTCAGCCAGGTAATTCTGATCAGTGATACATTTACACAGTTTGCCACACCGCTGATGGAGAAGCTGGGCTGGCCGACACTGTTCTGCAACAGTCTGGAAGTAGCAGAGGACGGCGAGATCACGGGATTCAAGATGCGCGTAGAGCAGTCTAAACTGAGTACTGTGAAAGCACTGCAGTCTATCGGATTCGACACGATCGCAAGCGGAGATTCCTACAATGACCTTGGCATGATCCAGGCAAGTAAGGCAGGATTCTTGTTCCGCAGCACAGAGCAGATCAAAGCAGATCATCCGGAACTTCCGGCATATGAGACTTATGATGAGCTTCTGACAGCAATTAAAGACGCAATGAAATAGAGGATGAAAATACGAAAAAGCATCTGCACAGCCTGAATTGGCCGGTTGCAGATGTTTTTTTATATGTTAGGAAAGTTCTTTCCTAACATATAAAAAAACGCTCCGCTTAGGATGCGCACTGCGGCGTACAAGGTAGGCGTCGCAAGCGTCTACGTTTCACTTCGGTCGTTGCTGGACGAGCGTCACTGGCGCTCAGCAACGCCGCAGGCGCAAGAATGTGCCGAGCACATTCTTTGTTCTATATAGATTAATGTAGAAAATCATGATAAGATAGAAAGACAAAGAAGTATTAGCAGAATCAGCAGTATAGAAAAATGGAATCTGTAAGATTGGATGAATAAACAGGAAAGGACTACAACCAACATGTTATACGATGAAATCATGAAGATAGTGACACTGGCAGGGAAACTGATGCTTCAGGCACAGGACGAGGAACTGACAGTTTTTGATAAAGAAGGAACTGCAAATTTTGTGACAAAGCATGACAAGGAGATTCAGTTTATCTGATTCAGAACCTGCGTCAGCTTATACCGGAAGCGACATTCCTTGCAGAGGAAGACGGGATGCAGCAGGAACTTGGAGATGGCTATTGTTTCATTATAGATCCGATTGACGGAACGACGAACTTTATCTTTGATTACAAGCACAGTTGTATATCAGTTGGTTTGACAAAGTTTGGAAGAATGGTGTTTGGCTGTGTTTACAATCCATACACAAGAGAAATGTATTCCGCAGTTAAGGGCGAAGGAGCCAAGCTGAATGGAAGAGAAATCCACTGTTCGGACAAAGGACTTGCAGACAATCTGGTTGCATTCGGAACTGCACGGTATCAGACAGAAGATACAGACAGAATCTTTGACCATGCGAAGAAGCTGTATCTGAACAGCCTTGGAATTCGTGCCGGTGGTTCTGCAGCACTTGATATCTGCCGTGTGGCATCCGGTGCAAATGGAGTCTATCTTGAACTGATGCTGTATCCGTGGGATTATGCGGCAGCATCTTTGATTGTGATGGAAGCAGGTGGATTCATCTCAACGGCAGAAGGCGGAATGATCACGTTGGATCAGCCGTGTTCCATTCTGGCAGCAGGACGGCAGTGCTGGAAGGAAGCAAGCCAGTTGTTGAGCGAATGATCAGAAGAATGGAATAGAGAAAAAATAGAAGGGGACTGAATTCATATGTTTACGCATGAGATGATAAAATCTTTTAATCAGTTGGAGATGGATGTATATAATTACATTGTCAGCAATGAAGAGAAAGTAGTATATATGAAAGTACGTGAACTGGCAGAGGAGGTTCATGTTTCGACAACGACGATCCTTCGCTTTTGTAAAAAGGTAGGATGCGAGGGATATTCTGAATTCCGTTTGAAATTAAAACAGGAAGTCAGCAGCAAGGAACAGAAGAAAATCAATATGGATCTTACTGCGGTTAAAGATTTCCTTGAGAGGGTGCAGACACAGGCATTTGCTGAGAATATCCAGGAAGCTGTGAAGTTGCTTACAAAGGCATCGTCAATTATATTTGTAGGTGTGGGGAATTCTTCTATTATAGGAAAGTATGGGGCAAGATATTTTAATAATGTAGGCTGGTTTTCATTTGCTATTGATGATCCGTTCACGCCAGTATTTCGTGGAAAAGGTGAGAGAATAGCTACAATCGCATTGTCTGTATCAGGAGAGACGGAACAGACACTGATGTTGGCAGAAAAGTTGAAAAGAAGAGGGAGCAGCCTGATATCTATTACAAATAAGGCAAACTGTTCTTTGGCAAAGATGAGTGACTGCAATATAAATTATTATGTTTCAGAGTATAAAAAAGACGAAAATTATGATCTGACATCCCAAATGGCAGTCGTTTTTATTTTGGAATTAATCGGAAGAGAATTGGAGGGCGTCCATAACGATACAGATGATCTGTTTCAAAATGATATGGAAGACTTATTTCATTAAGGTTGTAGAATGTAATGGTACGAATAGTAACCAGATAAGTAACAAAAAAAACAGGATACACGAAAAAGTATCATAATATACAAAAAAGGAAAAGGAAAACAGTGCATTTTACACAATAAAGTAGAATGCCCTGTTTTTTTTATGTAACAAATTCCGTCTATATGGAACGGAAACCAGAAACAGGAAAAAGTACTGACAAAATGGAAAATGCTTGTTATACTAGCACCATCAAAACAAATGAGAAAAAATTAGGGAGGAAACAATCATGGTAATTCGATTATTTTGTGCAGCAGGAATGTCAACAAGTCTTCTGGTAAAGAAGATGGAAGAGGCAGCAAAGGAAAAAGGAAAAGATGCTGATATCGCAGCATATCCATTTACAGATATGGAACGCATGATTGAAGGCGTGGATGTAGCACTGCTCGGACCGCAGGTAGGATATCAGCTTGCCAGAGCAAAAGAGATCTGTGATCCAAAAGGGGTTCCGGTAGATGTGATCCCAATGCAGGATTATGGAATGTGCAATGGAATGAATGTTTTGAAATTTGCATATAAGCTTGCGAAAAATAAATAAGAGAAAACAAAGATACACAATTCAAAGCAAAAAAACAGAGCAAAGGGTAGTAGCAAATGAAAGAGAAATTTAACGAAAAAGTAATCCCTGTGATCCTTAAGTTTATTAATACAAAGGGAATACAGTCAATAAAAAATGGTATGGTGACTTCCATGTCTCCTCTGATCATCGGATCAATCTTCCTGATCCTATCAAATTTTCCGATAAAGGCAGTTGTCGATGTATTAGAGTCTACAGGAATCAAAGCAGTATTAGATCAGGCATGTGGCGCAACATTCTCCATTAGTGCGATGATCGCAGTTATCGGTATCAGCTATAGCTATGCGAAACTGGAAAATCAGGAACCACTCAACTGTGCAATTATTTCATTGGCATCATTCTTGATTCTGATGCCTTCGTCCAAAACAACAGAAAGTGGAGAAGTTGTTGGTGGAATCATTGATAAGACATGGACAGCAGGACAGGGAATGATTGGAGCAATCATTGTCGGATTGATCGTACCGCTTGTTTACTGTTGGTTTTTGAAGAAAAATATACGTATTAAAATGCCGGCCGGAGTTCCGGAAGGTGTAACAAATGCATTCTCAGCATTAATCCCGGCATTCGTAATCCTGACAGGGACTGCAGTAATTCACGGTATCTGTTCTATTGGATTCAACACAACAGGTATGGAAATTATTTACAAAGTTGTTCAGACACCACTTCAGAAAATGACAGACTCCCTTGGTGGAGCAGTTCTGATGTGCTTTACAGGACCATTCCTGTGGTTCTTCGGAGTTCATGGTTCAACAGTAGTTGGTGGAATCATGACAGGACTTTTACAGGCAAACAGCCTTGCAAACCAGGCTATTATTGACAGTGGTGTAGAACTTACAATAGCAAACGGAGGCCATATTGTAACACAGCAGTTTTATGATCAGTTTATCAATATAACAGGTGCAGGTATCACAATCGGACTTGTAATGTATATGTTCTTCTTTGCAAAATCAAAACAGTTGAAAGCACTTGGTAAAGTGGGAATTATTCCGGCATTATTTGGAATCAATGAGCCAGTTCTGTTTGGTACTCCGATCGTTATGAACCCAATGCTTGCAATTCCGTTTATTGGAATGCCTGTGATCGCATGTTTAATCCAGTATTTTGCACTGTATACAGGAATCTGCCCATTATATGGAGCAACACAGATCCCATGGACTTGTCCACCGATTATCTCAGGATTCCTTTTAGCAGGATGGAAAAGTGCTTTACTTCAGTTAGTGATCCTTTGTGTTTCATTCTTTGTTTATCTGCCATTCATTAAGAAGATTGACAAGATGAATCTGGTTCAGGAGAAGAATCAGCCAGTAGAAGATGAGGATGAAGACTGGTAAAATCAGAATTTAAAAATAATAAAAGCAGGACAGGAGACAAAAATGGACGAAAAATTTGAATTGGCATGTTTTCAGATTATTACATATGTAGGTACAGCAAGAACACATTTTATCAATGCAATCCATTGTGCGAAAGAAGGAAAATATGATGAGGCAGCAGAGCTGATCAAACAAGGAGATGAAGCCTTTTCACTTGGGCATAACGCTCATGCAGACCTTCTGACAATGGATGCAAACGGAGAGATTTCTAATGGATACATGCTTCTGATGCATGCAGAAGATCAGCTTATGAGTGCAGAGAGTTTCCGTATTCTCGCAGATGAATTCATTGTACTGTATAAGAGAATTGATGAGAAATAATCATCAAGATGTAATTGAATATAGAAACAGAAAAGTTGGGGGCAAAAGCCCCCAACACTATTATACAAAGCAATTAAGACAACAGGAAGGAAATAACAATGGGATTTCGAAAAGATTTTCTCTGGGGCGGCGCAGTTGCTGCTCATCAGCTGGAGGGTGCCTATGATCGAGATGGAAAAGGCTTGAGCATTATGGACGTTGTAACCAGCGGAGATGTAAATACAAGAAGAAGAATAACAGGTGAAATACTAAAAGGCGAGAATTATCCGAATCATGAAGCAATCGATTTTTATGATTACTATAAAGAAGATATCCGCTTATTTGCGGAAATGGGATTCAAGTGTTTCCGTACAAGTATTGCATGGACACGTATCTTCCCAAATGGTGATGAAGAGCAGCCGAATGAAGCCGGATTAAAATTCTATGATGACATGTTTGATGAATGTCTGAAATATGGAATCGAACCAGTGATCACACTGAGTCACTTTGAGATGCCTCTGCATCTTGTACAAGAGTACGGTGGATGGAGAAACAGAAAACTGATTGATTTCTTCGTGAAATTTGCAGTAACATGCTTTGAGCGATACAAAGACAAAGTAAAATACTGGATGACATTTAATGAGATTAATAATCAGGCAGATATCGGTGACGGATTCATGCTTTACGCTAATTCCGGGATTGTAGTTAAACCAGAAGAAAATGTAGAAGAATTGATGTATCAGGCATCTCACTACGAACTGGTTGCCAGTGCCGAAGCGATAAAAGCAGGACATAAGATCAATCCGGAATTTCAGATTGGCTGCATGATCGCAATGTGCCCGATTTATCCGGCTACCTGCCGTCCGGAAGATATACTGCAGGCTGAAAAAGCCATGCAGAAAAGATATTATTATACAGATGTGCATGTAAAAGGAGAATACCCTGTAAATATTTTGAAATACTGGGAAAGAAAAGACCTTAAGATTGACGTAACAGAAGAAGATCTTGCAGTGTTAAAACAGGGCTGTGTCGATTACATCGGTTTCAGTTATTATATGTCTTTCTGTACAAAAGCAGAACCAGACAATCCGGAATATGATTACCGTGGAGAAAAGGATCGTATAAAGAATCAGTATGTAAAGGCAAGTGAATGGGGATGGCAGATTGATCCGATTGGACTGCGCTATTCATTGAACTGGTTTACAGATCGCTACAAAGTACCATTGTTTATTGTAGAAAATGGATTTGGAGCATATGATACTTTAGAAGAGGATGGAAGCATCCACGATCCATACCGTGTAGAATATCTGCAACACCACATTTCAGAAATGAAAAAGGCGGTAGAGGAAGATGGTGTAGATCTGATGGGTTATACACCATGGGGATGCATCGACCTTGTCAGTGCAGGAAGCGGTGAGATGGATAAGAGATATGGATTCATCTATGTGGATAAACATAATGATGGAACAGGAGATTTGTCTAGAAGAAAGAAAGATTCTTTCGAGTGGTATAAAGAAGTTATTTCAACAAACGGCGAAAATATCAATTAGTTGGCAAGATGATTGTTAAAGAAGAGTGTCTATATCAAGGAACGATAAAAGGTTCTGATATAGACACTTTTTGGTTACTGATTTTATAGTATTGGGCTAATGGGATTTGTTGAGTATTTTAGTGAACAATGTTACAATACTAGTATTATCAGATTGTGTAGATAAAGTTGCAGAGTAGAAAGCGAGGGGAAATATTATGCATCCGATAATAAGCATTGGAAAACAAAATTTCGCATCATTGCGGGAGAACAACTGCTTTTATATAGATAAATCTGACCTGATCAGAGAATGGTGGGAATCACAGGATGAGATCACACTGATTACAAGACCTCGCCGTTTTGGCAAGACATTAAATATGAGTATGCTGAATTATTTCTTCTCGAACCTATATACGGATAAGAAGAAATTATTCGAAGATCTTTCTGTCTGGAAAGAAGAAAAATATCAGAAATTACAAGGAACATATCCAGTGATATTCATTAGCTTTGCTACAATTAAAGGTGCTGATTATCAGGATGCAAGAGATGGAATCATCATGGCGATCAATGAAGCATATTCCGAGCATCGTTATCTCTTGGAATGGAACGGCCTTACAGAAGGTGAGCGAAGATGCTTTGAAGAACTGGATAATTACGCCAAGAATCCAGGAATGAAAGAACCGGTAGCAAATGATACAATCTGCAATGCAGTTAAGAATCTGTCCAATTGTCTGTATCGTTATTATGAGAAGAAGTTCTGATTCTTCTGGACGAATACGATACACCGATGCAAGAAGCATATCTCTATGAATATTGGGAAGAATTCATTGCTTTTATAAGAAACTTTTTCAATGCAACATTTAAAACCAATCCATATCTTGAAAGAGCAATGATGACTGGCATCACGAGAGTGTCGAAGGAATCGGTATTTTCTGATTTGAACAACTTAAATGTTGTTACAACAACATCAGAAGAATATGAATCAAGCTTTGGATTTACTGAAGAAGAAGTATTCCATGCATTGGAAACAATGGGAATGTCACAAGAAAAACAGCTTGTAAAATCCTGGTATGACGGATTTATATTTGGAAAACAGAAAGACATTTATAATCCGTGGTCTATCACAAACTATCTGGATAAAAAACAATTGCGTCCGTATTGGGCAGATACAAGTTCGAATGGTTTGATCAATCGACTGATCAGACAATCCTCATCGGAAATCAAAGAACGGATGGAAGAGCTTCTGCAAGGAAAAGAAATCGTAGTAAATTTTGACGAACAGATTGTGTTTGAACAGCTGGATCAGGATGAGAATGCCATCTGGAGTCTGATGCTGGCAAGCGGATATCTGAAGGCAACAGACGTAGAATATCGAGGAGTTCTAAGAGAACCATGGTATCATCTGATGATTACTAATTTGGAAACAACCGCAATGTTCTCAAATTTATTTAAGGGATGGTTTCATCAGAGCAGATCGAATTATAATCAATTTATGAAGGCACTGCTCGCCGGTGATCTGGATGCGATGAACTATTATATGAATCAGGTTTCAATGGCAACATTTAGTTACTTTGACACATCAGGAAATGAAGAAGGACCAAGTGAGCCGGAACGATTTTATCATGGCTTTGTATTAGGATTGATTGCGGATCAGGTAGATCAATATGAAATCTGTTCGAATCGAGAGAGCGGATTTGGAAGATATGATGTAATGATGATTCCAAGGAAACCGGGAAATGAACAATATCCTGCAATCATTATGGAGTTTAAAGTTCGAAATTCAAGGAAAGAAAAAACGCTGGAAGAGACAGCGGAGCATGCGCTGAATCAGATTGAGGAAATGAACTATGATGCACAGCTTTTTGCACGTGGATTCAAAAAAGAAGAGATCAGACATTATGGATTTGCATTTGAAGGAAAGAAGATTCTGATCGGGACGCAAGAATAATGTTACAAAACATAGTGAAAAGGTGCGGAAAAATGTTACAGAAACCGATAAAAAACGCGGAAAAATGTAACGAAACACATTGAATAACCTCGGAAAAATGTAGATATGAGGTGGACCTGGGCGGGATTAGTGAAAAGTTAATTCCACAATTTATTAAACAAAAAAATTAA
>ENA-OPYW01000008-OPYW01000008.1-human-gut-metagenome-genome-assembly--contig:-NODE-8-length-20751-cov-1.457671_pt1 | contig 20751 bp, 16 predicted proteins | sample MGYA00242473_ERZ504483 | MGnify/ENA primary metagenome ERZ504483 (study PRJEB26092, sample SAMD00036221) | human gut metagenome | host: Homo sapiens | study: EMG produced TPA metagenomics assembly of the...
AATAACAATAATAATCGCGGCAATAACAACAACCGCAGCAACCAGCGCCAGATCGAGGTTGATGACGGAGGCTGTAGCACGCCAGGTTAAGGAGACTCTTGCACGTTTGACCAGCAAGAGTCAGAACAAGAAGGGTGCTAAGTACCGTAAGGAGAAGCGTGAGGCTGTTCAGGAGAAGTTGCAGGATCAGGCTCGTCAGGAGCAGAAGGAAAGCAAGATTCTGAAACTTACTGAGTTCGTTACCGTTAGCGAGTTGGCTACGATGATGGATATCAGCGTTACTCAGGTTATCTCTACGCTGATGGGCGTAGGTATCATGGTATCTATCAACCAGCGCCTGGATGCAGAGACCATCAATATGGTAGCTGAGGAGTTCGGTTTCAAGACCGAATACGTGAGTGCCGAGGTTCAGGAGGCCGTGAGCGAGGAAGAGGATGATGAGAACGACTTGGTTCCACGTGCTCCAATCGTAACCGTCATGGGTCACGTAGACCATGGTAAGACCTCTTTGCTCGACTATATCCGCAATACCAATGTGATTGCCGGTGAGGCAGGTGGTATTACCCAGCATATCGGTGCATACAGTGTTACGCTGAACAGTGGCCGCAAGGTTACCTTCCTTGATACTCCAGGTCACGAGGCGTTTACCGCCATGCGTGCCCGTGGTGCCCAGGCTACCGATATCGCCATCATCATCATCGCAGCCGATGACTCTGTGATGCCTACCACCAAAGAGGCTATCGCTCATGCCCAGGCTGCCGGTGTGCCTATGGTATTCGCAATCAACAAGATTGATAAGCCAGGTGCTAACCCAGACCGTATCCGTGAGGACTTGGCTAACATGAACCTGCTCGTTGAGGAGTGGGGTGGTAAGTATCAGTGCCAGGAAATCAGTGCCAAGAAGGTATCGGTGTTCACGATTTGCTCGACAAGGTGCTCCTCGAGGCTGACATGCTCGACTTGAAGGCTAACCCTAACCGTCGTGCTACAGGAACCATCATCGAGTCTTCTCTCGACAAGGGTCGTGGATATGTTTCTACCGTATTGGTTGCCAACGGTACCCTGAAGGTAGGCGACATCGTACTCGCCGGTACTTCTTGGGGGCGTGTCAAGGCGATGTTCAATGAGCGTAATGCCAACATCAAGTCAGCAGCTCCTGCTGAGCCAGCTATCATCCTCGGTTTGAATGGTGCGCCTACTGCAGGTGACCAGTTCCACGTAATCGAGACAGAGCAGGAGGCTCGCGAAATCGCCAACAAGCGTGAGCAGCTGCAGCGTGAGCAGGGCTTGCGTACTCAGAAGCGCTTGACCCTGGGTGATATCTCTCACCGTATCGCACGTGGTGAGTTCCATGAGTTGAACGTCATCGTGAAGGGTGATACCGATGGTTCTGTTGAGGCTTTGAGCGACTCATTCATCAAGCTTTCTACCGAGAAGGTTCAGGGTGAACGTGGTGAACAAGGCTGTGGGTCAGATTTCAGAGAACGACGTGATGCTGGCATCTGCTTCAGATGCAGTCATCGTTGGTTTCCAGGTTCGTCCATCTGCCGATGCTCGTAAGGCTGCCGACCGTGAGGGTGTTGAGATCAACACATACTCTATCATCTACGATGCTATCGATGATATCAAGAGTGCGATGGTTGGTATGCTCGACAAGGTGAAGAAGGAAATCGTTACCGGTCAGGTTGAGGTAAGCAGACCTTCAAGATTTCTAAGGTGGGTACTATTGCCGGTTGTCTCGTTACCGAGGGTAAGGTACACGCTAAGGATAAGGCTCGCGTCATCCGTGACGGTATCGTGATACGTACAGCAGAAATCGATGCCTTGAAGCGTTACAAGGACGATGTTAAGGAGGTGGTTACCGGTATGGAATGCGGTTTGAGCCTCGTCAACTACAACGATATCCAGGAGGGCGACGTTATCGAGACCTTCACTGAGATCGAGGTAGAGCAGAAGCTTTAATAAAGTGAAGAGTGAAGAACGAAAAGCGAAGAATTCATTTGTTTTTCGCTCTATCATATATATAATAAGGTAGGGATGAGTCCTCAGCGGCTTATCCCTATTTAGGGTTAAAATAACGAACGGTTATTCTAAATAACAATGGCAGAAATAGAGAAAGAACAGAATCAGGTTGTCAAGGATGTGATAGACCAGAAATACGAGTATGGTTTTACCACCGATGTACATACTGAAATCATAGAAAAGGGTCTCAACGAGGATGTTGTGCGCCTGATCTCGCAGAAGAAGGGAGAGCCAGACTGGATGCTCGAATTTCGTCTGAAAGCCTACAATTACTGGAAGACGCTCAAGGAGCCAAAGTGGGGACACGTTCACGTGCCACCTATTGACTACCAGGAGATTTCATACTATGCCGACCCTTTGGCAAAGAAGCCAAAAAACCAGGAGATTGATCCTGAGTTGGAGAAAACATTCGACAAACTCGGTATTCCTCTGGAGGAGCGTCTGGCTTTGAGCGGTACCGCTGTAGATGCCATCATGGACTCTGTGTCGGTGAAGACTACCTTCAAGGAGAAACTCCGTGAGAAGGGCGTCATCTTCTGCAGTATTGGTGAGGCTGTGAAGGAGCATCCTGATCTGGTAAGAGAGTATCTGGGAACCGTGGTTCCTTATCGTGATAACTTTTATGCAGCCTTGAACAGTTGCGTATTCAGTGATGGCTCATTCGTTTATATTCCTAAGGGCGTCCGCTGCCCGATGGAGTTGAGCAGTTACTTCCGCATCAATGCCCGTAACACCGGTCAGTTTGAGCGTACATTGATCATCGCCGATGATGATGCCTACGTTTCTTACCTGGAGGGATGTACAGCGCCAATGCGTGATGAGAACCAGCTCCATGCGGCTATCGTAGAGATTATCGTCAAGGACAATGCTGAGGTGAAATACTCTACCGTTCAGAACTGGTATCCTGGTGATGAGCATGGTAAGGGTGGTGTGCTGAACCTGGTAACCAAGCGAGGTGACTTGCGTGGTGTGAACTCTAAGTTGAGCTGGACTCAGGTAGAGACGGGTTCTGCGATTACCTGGAAGTATCCTTCCTGTATCTTGCGTGGCGACAACTCTGTAGCTGAGTTCTACAGCGTAGCTGTTACCAACAACTATCAGGAGGCTGATACCGGTACCAAGATGATTCACATGGGTAAGAACACCAAGAGTACCATCATCTCGAAGGGTATCTCGGCAGGTCATAGCCAGAACTCCTATCGTGGTCTGGTTCGTGCCACATCCAATGCCGATAATGCGCGCAACTACAGTTCCTGCGACTCCTTGTTGCTGGGCAGTGATTGTGGAGCGCATACCTTCCCATATATGGATGCCCATAACGACACAGCCGTGTTCGAGCATGAGGCAACTACCTCGAAGATTTCAGAAGACCAGCTCTTCTATTGCAATCAGCGAGGTATTCCTACCGAAGAGGCTGTCGGCTTGATCGTAAACGGTTATGCCAAGGATGTGCTCAACAAGTTGCCTATGGAGTTTGCCGTTGAGGCACAGAAACTCCTGAGTGTTTCACTCGAAGGAACCGTAGGATAGTTATCATAATTCTCGATGAAATCGATAAAAATTGACTAAAATTATGTTAGAGGTAAAGAATCTGCATGCTACTATTGCAGGCAAAGAAATATTGAAAGGTATCAACCTGACTATCAACGATGGTGAGATACATGCTATCATGGGACCTAACGGTTCCGGTAAGTCAACCTTGAGCGCTGTGCTTACAGGTAACCCTCTCTATACCGTAACCGAGGGTGAGGCTATCTTCAACGGCAAGAACCTCCTGGATATGAAGCCAGAGGACCGTGCCCGTGAAGGCTTGTTCCTCTCTTTCCAGTATCCGGTGGAGATTCCTGGCGTATCCATGACCAACTTCATGCGTGCGGCTATCAATGCCAAGCGTGAGTATCAGGGCTTGGAACCATTGAATACAAGCGAATTCATGAAGCTGATGCGTGAGAAGCGCGAGTTGGTGGAATTGGACAGCAAGTTGCTCGCCGTTCAGTAAACGAAGGTTTCTCGGGTGGTGAGAAGAAGCGCAACGAGATTTTCCAGATGGCTATGCTGGAGCCAAAGCTTTCTATTCTCGATGAAACCGACTCTGGGCTCGATGTGGATGCGATGCGTATCGTGGCTGACGGTGTGAACAAGATGCATACTGACAAGACATCTGCCATCGTCATCACTCACTACGAGCGTCTGCTTGATATGATTAAGCCAAGTGTGGTTCACGTACTCTATAAAGGTAGAATCGTGAAGACAGCCGGTCCTGAACTTGCCAAGGAGATTGAGGCTCGTGGCTACGACTGGATCAAGGCAGAAGTAGATGAGAAATAATAGGGAGGATGGCTATGCATTCAGAAAAACAATATTTAGACTTGTATCAGTCTTCTTCGAGAATAATCAAGAAGAACAGTGCTGAGGTGCTCAATGCGGTGCGCGATGCTGCGTTTGAGAACTTCCGTCGCTTGGGCTTCCCTTCCCGAAAGGTAGAAAGATACAAGTACACAGATATGAGCGCCATCTTCGAGCCAGATTATGGCTTGAACTTGAATCGTCTGGAAATTCCGGTAGATCCATACGAAGCTTTCCGCTGCGATGTGCCTAATCTGAGCACTTCGCTCTACTTCGTGGTAAACGATGCTTTTTATAATAAAGCATTGCCTAAAGTAGAGCTTCCGGAGGGCGTAATCGTGGATTCTTTGAACAAGATTGCTGCAGAAAACCCTGAATTCATCGGGAAATACTACGCTAAGATTGCCAAAACCGACGAAGATGGCATCACCGCATTGAATACATTCCTGGCACAGGATGGCTTGCTGATTTATGTTCCAAAGAATGTAAAGGTAGAGCGAACCATTCAGGTCATCAATATTCTCCGTTCGGATGTTGATTTGATGGTAAACCGCCGTGTACTCATCGTGATGGAACAGGGTGCTGAGGCTAAGTTCCTCTTCTGCGACCATGCAGCCGATGACAAGAACTTCCTCGCTACTCAGGTAATCGAGGCTTATGTTGGCGAGAATGCCAGTCTCGACCTCTATTGCCTGGAGGAGACTCATTACAAGAACCGCCGTGTCAGCAACGTTTATATCGAGCAGCAGGCTAACAGCCGTGTAAACCATAACGTCATCACCCTTCATAATGGTATCACCCGCAACCGCCTCGACCTCGTATTCAAGGGCGAGGGAGCCGAGTGCTTCTGCAATGGTTGTGTGATTGCCGACAAGAACCAGGTGGTTGATAACAATACGCTCATCGACCACCAGGTGGGTCATTGTACCAGCAACGAGCTTTATAAGTATGTGCTCGATGGTGAGGCACGTGGTGCTTTTGCCGGTAGAGTGTTGGTTCGTCATGGAGCCCAGAAGACTATTTCTCAGGAAACCAACCAGAACCTCTGTGCAACGAAGACTGCCCGTATGTTCACCCAGCCGATGCTGGAGATTTATGCCGATGATGTGAAGTGTGCGCATGGAAGTACTGTTGGTCAGCTCAACGATGCCGCATTGTTCTATATGCAGCAGCGTGGTGTGAGCCGTGAGGAGGCTAAGTTGCTCCTTCAGTTTGCATTTATCAACGAAGTCATCGACAAGATGGAGCTGGAGCCATTGCGCGATCGCCTGCATCATCTCGTAGAGAAGCGATTCCGTGGTGAACTCAATAAGTGCGAGGGCTGCAAGCTTTGCAAGTAGATAATATCCTTTTAAAGGAGTTAAGTTCTTAAAAATATGTATGATATCAATCAAGTAAGAGCAGATTTCCCGATTTTATCGAGAAAGGTCTATGATAAGCCATTGGTGTATCTGGATAATGCGGCAACCACGCAGAAGCCATTGTGCGTGCTCGATGCCATGCGCGACGAGTATCTCAATGTAAATGCCAATGTGCATCGTGGTGTTCACTATCTCTCTCAGCAGGCTACCGACCTTCATGAGGCAGCCCGCGAAACTGTGCGCAAGTTTATCAATGCGCCTAAGGTTGAGGAAGTCATCTTTACCCGTGGCACAACAGAGAGTCTGAATCTCGTGGTTTCCTCGTTCTGCGATGCCTTTATGAGCGAGGGCGACGAGGTGATTATCTCTACCATGGAACATCACTCCAATATCGTGCCTTGGCAGTTGCAGGCTGCCAAGAAGGGAATCGCCATCCGTGTAATCCCTATCAACGATAAAGGTGAGATTAACCTCGATGAATTCGCCAATTTATTTACCGAACGCACCAAAATCGTGAGCATTGCCCAGGTGAGCAACGTGCTCGGTACGGTGAATCCGGTAAAAGAGATGATAAAGATTGCTCATGAGCACGATGTGCCTGTCATGGTGGATGGCGCTCAGAGTACTCCTCATTTTGCTGTGGATGTACAGGATATGGATTGCGATTTCTTCGCTTTCAGCGGACATAAGATTTATGGTCCTACCGGTATCGGTGTGCTTTACGGTAAGGAAGAATGGCTCGACAAGTTGCCTCCTTATCAGGGAGGTGGTGAAATGATAGAGAGCGTAAGTTTCGAGAAGACTACTTTCGAGAAGTTACCTTTCAAGTTCGAGGCTGGTACTCCTGATTATGTAGCTACCCATGGTCTGGCAAAAGCCATCGATTATGTCTCTGCACTTGGCATGGATAACATTGCCAAGCACGAGCAGGAACTCACCCGCTACTGTATGGAGCAGATGCGAACCATCGATGGAATCAGGCTTTTTGGTGAGCAGGAGGGCAAAGATGCCGTTGTCAGCTTCTTGGTTGGTGATATTCATCACATGGATATGGGCACCTTGCTCGACCGTCTGGGCATCGCTGTACGTACCGGCCATCATTGCGCTCAGCCTTTGATGGACCGCTACGGCATTCTCGGCACCGTTCGTGCCAGCTTTGCCCTATATAATACAAAGGAAGAAATAGATGCGCTTGTAGCGGGCGTAAAACGCGTGGCTATGATGTTCTAAAGATAAAGACTTTTTAGCCGCATACTGCGCACGTAAAAGTCTTATTTAGCCAACTGGCGAGCGAAAGACAACCTACTGGCAAGTAAAGAACAGCCAACTGGCGCTACTGCGGACAGTTGGCTGTTTGCGTTTGGCAGTTATCAGAAAGTTGAGGTTGGAATGCCCAAATACTCTTCACTCTTCACCCTTTTATCGTAACGTATTGTTATACTGACACTTACGCACTGAAGAGACGCTCAGACTCTTCACCCTCTCTTCACCCTCTCTTCACCGCCTGGTGCTATGAGGTGAAGAGTAGGTGAAGAGTGGGTGAAGAGTAGGTGAAGAGTTGAAATGCTCTTATCTTTGTAACTGCCCTATAATTAGGCGGTTACAAAATAGAGGTGAAGAGTGAAGAGATAAACGTAAAATTCATCATAATTATGTTAGAAAGTCATTATTATAAGGATATGGTAGAGGCTGGCTGCGATGAGGCTGGCAGAGGATGTCTGGCAGGCAGCGTATATGCAGCAGCTGTTATCCTTCCGCCCGGTTATCAGAATGCCGAATTGAACGACAGTAAGAAGCTCACAGATAAGAAGCGCAAGGCGCTCCGCGAGCAGATAGAGCGAGATGCTGTAGCTTGGGCTGTGGGCATTGTTACTCCCGAAGAAATCGATAAAATCAATATCCTCAACGCCAGTTTCTGGCTATGCACCGTGCCCTGGACCAGCTTAAGGTTCGTCCGGAAGCAGTTATCGTGGATGGTAACCGCTTCAAACCCTACAAGGATTTGCCTTATACAACCATCGTAAAGGGTGACGGCAAGTATCTGTCTATTGCAGCTGCTAGCATCCTTGCCAAGACCTATCGTGATGATTACATGGATGCGCTGGCAGAAGAATATCCGCAGTACGACTGGAAAAGCAACAAGGGCTATCCTACCAAGAAGCATCGTGCTGCCATCAGGGAATTTGGAGTCACTCCATATCATCGCATGAGTTACAAACTTTTGGGCTCCGGTGAACTGTCACTTGATTTTAAAGACTAGGCATCATAGCTGTAGTGCTATGATTTCCATATAAAAAGCCGCTCAACAGATTTGCCTGTTGAGCGGCTTTTAATTTTGATTAGAAGTCGAGGGTGATACCCTTTTCGTCAATCTTCTTGTATGTCTTGTCGTTGACAGTCACATTCTTCGAGTTCTTAGCATCGAAGGTGTGATTCTTTGCACTAACCTTGATGTTTTCGAGCTTCACGCCGTCAGTGCGGTTGATGACGATACCATACTCAGCATTGTTTACCTCCATATCCTTGATGTGGATGTTGCTTACCGGCATCTCTGGGAGACCGTTGAAGTAAGCTGCACGGCGGGCTGTGCGGCAGATGACATGGTTGATGTCGATATTGCGGAAGCAAGGTGTTGTCTCGTCTACCTTGAACTTCTGTACCTTCTGGCTCTTAGCCTCATCGCCATCGTTGAGAACTTCTACGGCAGACTTGCCACCATAATAGAGATCGAAGGTGATGACATCTGTCTGAATATCAAACATTGACATGTTGTCGATGTAGATATTCTCTACTACGCCACCACGACCGCGGGTACTCTTGAAACGGAGACCTACATCGGTGCCGAGGAACTGGCAGTCGCTCACCTTGATATTCTTTACGCCACCACTCATCTCGCTGCCAACAACGAAGCCACCGTGCCCCTTGAATACGGTACAGCCGTTTACGATGACATTCTCGCAAGGAATGCCGCGCTTTCTTCCGTCAGCATCCTTACCACTCTTGATGCAGATACCATCATCGCCTACATCGAAAGTAGAGTTGACGATGAGTGCATTCTTGCAGCTCTCCAGGTCAAGACCATCACCATTCTGAGCGTAAGAAGGGTTGCGGACCAATACATCTTCTATAAGAACGTTCTCGCACATCAGCGGATGGATGTTCCATGCAGGTGAATTCTGGAAGATAACACCATTGAGCCAAACGTTCTTGCAGCTTACGAGACTGATCATTACAGGGCGGAGGAAACGCTTGATCTCATTCCATTCTTCTTCTGAAGCTGGAGCCTTAGGCACATTCATGTTGGCACTGTTGTCTGCCTTCAATGCACCTTCTGATGGGAACCAGTAGTCGGCTCTCTTGAACGCACCGCCACGTGAAGTAATCTGCTTCCACTGTGCAGCGGTAACCTTCTGCTTCTTCAATGGGCGCCAGTATTCTCCGTTTCCGTCAATGCAACCCTGACCGGTAATTGCCACGTTGGTAAGATGATGACCAGAGATAGGCGACTGGCAGCGGCGTGTATCCAGACCCTCAAACGATGTTTCTATAAAAGGGTAGAGGGCATCATCTGGTGAGAAAAGGATGACTGCACCTTTTTCGAGATGCAGGTTGATATTGCTCTTCAAAACGATAGGACCTGTGAACATACGCCCTGTGGAACGATGAGTTTGCCGCCGCCTTTCTGAGTCAGCGCATCGATAGCCTTGGCAAAGGCTGTGGTACAGAGAGAAGAGCCATCGCCAATGGCACCAAAGTCCTTGAGATTTACCTCGTTGGCTGGGAATTGCGGACGGGTCACCTTCTCCATCTGGAATGGTAGATTCTCGTAAAGAGCATCATACTTCTTGATGTCGGTTGCCTGGGCACTTAGCGCCAACAAGCAAGCACATACTATGCTAAAAAATTTCTTCATCTATTTTTTCGGTTTGTTGGGTTATTATATATAAGTTATTTCTTCTGCAAAGATAAATATTATCTTTTGAAAAGCCAAAAATAGAAAGGCTTATTCTAAATAAATCGCTGTAAACGTTTTCGTGAAGTGGGGGATATGATAGGATGTAAGTGGGTAGATATGTAGGGATAAATGTGTATATATACTAAGTATATAAACGAAAAAAGGAGAGAAGTAAAACTTCTCTCCATCTTGGTACCCAGACCCGGGATCGAACCGGGATGGATTGCTCCACTGGTGTTTGAGACCAGCGCGTCTACCGATTCCGCCATCTGGGCAAATACCACCTTGCTTATTTGCGGTTGCAAAGGTACTAATAATTTTTGAACTGACAAACTTTTTGGTGACTTTTTTTTCTAAAAATGCATTTTTAATGCAGAAACATTAAATTTTTGTTGTTTTTATAGGCCACTTTATTAAATTTCAAGAAAATCTTTGGCACTTTCACGGATAATCACTAACTTTACAGATGAATTTTGAAAACCAACAAAATATTAGACTCAAGATATGAAGAGTAACGGAAATAATTATTGTGTGATATTGGCGGGAGGTAAGGGCCGCAGACTCTGGCCTTGCAGCCGCAGCAACTATCCGAAGCAGTTTGTCGACTTCTTTGGAGTGGGGCGCACCCAGCTTCAGCAAACCTTTGACCGTATGGCAAAGATCGTGCCTGCCGACCATATATTTATCAACACAAATGAAGAATATGTTCAACTGGTAAAGGAACAGTTGCCTGAGGTTCCTGCAGAACGGATATTGGCGGAACCTATTCATCGCAATACGGCACCTAGCATGGCATGGGCCAATCATCGCATCTCGATGCTCAATCCTGATGCCTGCATCATCGCCACTCCTTCGGATCAGGCTATCTTCAATGAAGATGCTTTCCGGGAAAACGTATTGGAAGGTCTGGCTTTTGTGGCAGAACATGACCGTTTCCTGACGATGGGTGTGAAACCAACCCGTCCTGAACCTGGATATGGATATATTCAGATGGGTGAAGCTATCGGCAACGGATTGTACAAGGTGCAGTCGTTTACAGAGAAACCGGAAAGAGAGTTTGCCAAGATTTTTGTAGAGAGTGGAGAGTTCTATTGGAATACGGGTTTATTCCTTTCTAATGTGAAGTATCTGCGTGAGTGTTTCTGCAAGATTCTGCCGCCTGTACTCCGTGATTACGATAAACAGTATCCCGAATTCAGTGTGGAGACAGAGAATGCATACATGAAAGAGAGCTTCTCTTCTTATCCTAATATATCAGTAGATTTCGGAGTGCTTGACAAACCTAGCAATGTCTATATGATGAAGTGTGACTTCGGCTGGGCTGATCTGGGTACCTGGCACAGTATCTACGAGGCGATGCAGAAGAGCAGCGATGACAACGTGGTTATTGATAGCGATGTGATGATGGAGAATTGTCACAACAATGTAATCAAGTTGCCTAAAGGAAAGTTGGCTGTATTGAACGGACTGGATGGTTTCATAGTAGCCGAGAATGACAATGTATTGTTGATATGCAAGAAAGAAGATTCTTCTGCCCTGGTGCGTAAATATGTAAACGAGGTGCAGATGAAGAAAGGCGATGAGTTCGTCTAAGCAAGGGCTTATGAAATAAAGATATAAAAAGAGCTGCGAATATGCTTCGCAGCTCTTTTTTCTGTTGTATGCTCGGCATGAGCTTATTCTAATGGGTGCAAGTCCCTAACAAGCCCTAATAGCGGGAATTGTATAGCCAATAGCAAGGGTGTCCACTGCGAGGTGGAATCTGAAAGAAGCTGGCGGCAAACATCTGACCTAACGTACAGAAACTTCATATAAGGCATTTGACCATGGATGAGATTGCAAGACAAATCAAAGTCCCATAGCTATTCGGAATGGTTGGTGTAAATGAAGTGGGTATAAGATGGAAAGAATAAGCCCTTATCCGAGGAGGTCTCACGGACGCATGGGTGAAGATGAATAATTCGATGTACAATGACGGAGTAAAGCTTGCCGTGAGAAGTCAGCAGAGGTCATAGTACCCAAGGCACGTGTGCTTATAGGGAAGGACTGAATCGTGCAGTGCATAGTAATTGAATGTTACCTTGTGAGACTCCTCGTCAGATGTCCGAAAGGAACTCTCTATCCAAGACGATAGGACGGAATCCGACAATAGGATAGAAGTGACGCTACTCATAGGGATAACTGAAATCAACTTGCCACACATCGCAAGATGAGAAAGCACGAAACCGCCGTATGCGGAACCGCACGTACGGTGGTGTGGGAGGTCGGTAAATGTGAAAATAGGAGGCAAATGCCTTTTATGATTAGCATTTACCTCCTACCCGATTGAAACTTCTTGCATTTAAAGTTTCTTGAATTCTGTATAAATCTTATCAGCAATTTCCTTGAACTCTTCCTCTGTGAGTTTGAGATGCTCCTTGCGGAAGTTTACATCAGCTTCGCTGTTCATTGGGATGAGGTGGATATGGGCATGAGGAACCTCCAGACCCAAAACAACCTGCGCCACTTTCTTGCATGGGAAGGCTGCCTTGATAGCCTTGGCTACCTTCTTGGCGAAAACCTCAAACTCAGCCAGATCTTTGTCTTCCATATCGAAGATGTAATCAACCTCCTTACGGGGAATTACCAGAGTATGACCTTTGCCGATAGGGCTAATGTCGAGGAAAGCATAGAACTTGTCGCTTTCTGCACACTTGTAGCTAGGAATCTCTCCTGCTGCAATCTTTGAAAAAATGCTTGCCATAATCGCTAATCAATTTATAATTAATAATTTATAATACATATTATCTTATTCTCTTTTTGATGTCGTTGCATCGGCTACTTTCATTTTCTGTAGAGTATATCGGGTTGGCTTACATATAACATAAAAAGGAACCGTCATACGGGCATCGCTGCCGATATGATAGTTCCTTTTATTCCGTTTTATTCAAATGAAATCTTGTCGATGCGAAGGTTGATGGTGCCGCGAGGAATCTTGATTTCTGCAACCTCACCTACCTTCTTGTTGAGCAATCCCTGTGCGATAGGAGTCTTGATGGAAATCTTTCCTTCCTTCAAGTTTGCCTCGCTCTCGCTCACGATGGTATAAGTCATCTTTGCCTTGTTAGCCATGTTGGTCATCTCTACCTTCGACATAATCTGCACGCTGTCGGTGCTGAGCTGCTTGGTATCGATAATCTTGGCCTCGGCAATGGTGAGCTTCAGGCGATTGATCTTATCTTCCAGATGAGCCTGTGCCTCTTTAGCGGCATCATACTCAGAATTCTCACTTAAATCACCCTTGTCGCGGGCTTCAGCAATTGCGGCTGATGCCTTAGGGCGCTCTACAGATACGAGCTGTTTCAGCTCAGCTACGAGTTTGTCGTAGCCTTCTTGTGACATGTAAGCCATAATTTTCTTGTTGTTTTATGTTATTAATAATCGGTTGGCAAGTAGCATAAAAAATAAAGAATTCCAGTGCCAGTGAAGCACCGGAATCCTATATCTGTATCTATGTCTCTTGTTTATCCTTTTGTGTATAATTCGAATGCAAAGATAGGACTTTATTTCCGTATCACCAAACTTTTTGGGGGAAATTTTAAAAATATCCTCCTTTTTCCTTCACATAGTTCATTAATTCGCTAAAAATCTGATTATTGCGCAATATCTCCGGGTTGCCTGTCATAATCATCTGCTTTCGGGCACGGGTGATGGCTACGTTCAGCTTGCGGTCGATGATGGCGCCGTCTTCTACGAAACTGTTGCCGGCAAGGAAGTCGAGCTGCCAGATGTTCTGGATGGTGAAACTGTAGATGATGACATCTCGCTGGCTGCCCTGGTACCGCTCTACGGTATCGATACTGATTTTCTCCAGTTCCGGAATGCCGAGCTTTTCGATGCCTTTGCGCACCATGGCTATCTGGTTGCGGTAAGGAACGATGACGCCTACCGTCTTCTTGGCATCGAAACGTTCTCTATAGAAGCGGTGGATGCGGCGAAGCAGGTCTACCACGATTGCTGCCTCGTTGGCATTGATCTTATCGGATACATTCGGTTCCTTGCAGAATTTGGATGGGAGGAATATCATGCGGTGCTCCTTCAGCAGGTCGTCGAGCGCATCTTCTGATGGAAGGGTGTATGACAGTTCTGTCTCCAACTGGTGTGGACATGGCACGGGTTCCAGTTTCTCCCGACAGTAGAACATCCGGTTAGGAAACTCTGCAATCTCGGGATGCATTCTTCCCTGGCGGCGCAGAATGCCGATGAATTCGCTGCGCTCTTCGTGATCTTCCCAATGAATCAGACGTTCGAAAAGGGAGTTGCGGCAGTTGGTAAGACAGATGTCCTGCAGGATGCTCATGTCGATGACGCCACCTTTCTGACTGTCGTTGATGGTAGGAATGCCTGAATCCTGCTCGCTCTGCTGCACCACGGCTGGCAACTGCTTGTAGTCGCCAATGAGGATGAACTTATCTACTGCTGATAAGAGACCGATGAGATTTGGCTCCAGTATCTGGCTCGACTCGTCGATGATGGCAAGCTTGAAGTGCTTCAGCGAGAAGATGAACGGCTTGGAGGTCATCATCGAAGTGGTGCCCACGATTACACGCGTACCTATTATATATTGTTTGATGGCTTCGAGTTTCGGACAGTCGCTGATGGCTTTCTCTATCAGATAAGGGCGGAACCGCTCGTCGCAGGAGTACTCGCTGCCGAGGCGAAGGAATGGGATGCCGGAATCTACCAGCATCTCGCAGATTTCATCTACGGCTCGGTTGGTATAGCTCATCAGGAGGATGGAGGATGCAGGCTGCTGAGCCGTCTTGCCTCCCGAGGCGATGCTTTCTGCTGTCGGCATTCCCGTTCCATCGTTCAATGCTTCTTCTACCATGAACTTCAGGGCACAACTGGTCTTTCCTGTTCCCGGAGGTCCTACGAGCAGGAAGTAATCCTGTGCTTGCTTGGCACGGAGAATGATGTCGTCCAGTACATCATCGTAATGTCTGGTTAATGTAAGCGAGGCATCTCTTTGCGGAGCACGCTGTCCCAGCAGCAGGTCGCGCTTCTCCTTGGGTGCACAGATAAACTGGTGCAGGTTGCGGATGCTTCCGCCTGTCGATGCATCGCTCGTTCCATGTTCTATGGCGTAAGGCAGATTCATCTCGAAGATATCGGCATTCTGCTGTCCGTCGGTGAGATGCACCACAATCTCATCGCTGTGAATCTCCTGCAGTACACCTTTATATAATATAGCCTTTCTCACATCGGGTTCTTCCTTCAGCTTGTAGGTATAGAGATATACCATGTCGCCGATGCGGAAGTTGGGCAGGAAGTCCTTTCCCTGGTCGGGCACGCTCAGGGTGATGGTATCATATCCGCTTCCTGCACTGCTCTGTTCCTTTCGGATGATGTGCAGGTCGGTATAGATGTTGCCCGCATCTTTCTTTTCGGCGAGTGGCATGGTCCAGAGGTCGGAACTTGATGTGTTCGTTCCTTCCTGTGCGCCCACCTTGCTGATCATCTGTTCCCGCAACACGAGGTCATCATGCGGCAGAAGTAAGCCTCCTCTAATGGGGTGAGGTTGTGGAGCGGACTGGTGATGGCTTCTATCTGCGGCTTCAGATACTTGTTGTAGAAGAAGTCCTGTGTGCCTGCTACATTGAGCACATCGGGTGTAAACTCGTTGAGTGCGTGTTCAAAACCTTCCTTGGCTATCTCGAAAGAGGCGGCTACCAGCTGGTTGCGGTAAGTGATGGCTTCCTGGAAGAGTTTGTGGTAATACGCCACCACCATCAGTCCGTCTTGCGGCTGATACTTGGAATAGAGCAGACGGATATTCACGCGGTCGTTGCTCAGCTTGAAGTTGTGCTGCAATACGCCATAGTAGAGCAGTAGCTGTACATAGTGGGGCTCCAGCTGATAACTGTGATACCCCGGATCAACCTGATGGGTTTCGATATTCATGTTGCGTCCCGATTTCTGCTCCACCAGCAGTTTGCAGTCGGTGGTCATCAGGTCCACACGTCCCTGTATGCCGAGTGCTTCGCAGACGAACGAAGGTTCGAGGATGGCTTTCTTCCTGTCGTAAAGACTTTCGCCGCGGAAGGCTGACATCTGTGCCTGCGATGCGGTGCGGGGAAAGAGAATATCCACTACCTGCTGCAGATTGAATGCCTGCTGGTTGGCATCGGTATAGAATTTCTTGGCATCAAACCAGGGACAGGTGCAGAACTCCAGTGCTTTCTCCCTGAAATTCGTCTTTATGGTTTCGTTCATCTGATATTTGCCGTTTGTATTGATGATGTCATCCAGCGCAGCACCGGCAAAGTTACCGAGCAGGGTAGCCTGGGTGTTGGCACGGGGCTTCATCTGGTTCAGCAGATAGAGCAGGGGATGATGACCGAAAGCCGTAAAGCAGGTGGCGATACTACTGATATCTACCAGATAATCGGGTTCTACCACGATGAGTCGGGGAGTGATGATGGGCTGTTTCACCTGACAGTCGAGCAGGTTGAGCTGCATACCTTCCTTCAGGATATCCCAGAGATAGGTATGGTCGATATGGTTCTCTTCATCTTTCAGTTGAACGAGATATTCCTCTTCATCAGCATCCTGGTCAATATCCACACGGATAAAATCGCTGTCCCAGTTCTTCACGATGCAGCGGATGCGGCGGTTGTTAATCTCCAGTCCTTTCTGATAAGGGCGGTTGGTATGGGGAATGAGCACGTTCAGCTCGTGAGGTACATCCACTCCGAATACGGCAGAGATGAAGATGGCTAGGGCACGTGCATCATATTTCAGATCTTCGTTTGAGAGCGGTTCCTGCGAATTACTGTGGCGGCGCATGGTCTGGATAGCAATCTTGTCTGCCACCTTGATGCCGTGAGCCTTGCAGAGATAGTCCACCTGGGAGAAAAGGTTACCGAAAGCCTGTTTGGTATCCTTCACTCCTTCGTGGCAGCAGAGGATGAGCGTATCGTGCATCATCTTGTTGCGTGTCTTCGGCTCCAGTTCCGGGAGCATCAGTAATTCCCTTACCCGCTGGAAAAGTTCAGCGGTGCTGATATTGTTTTGATTCATGAAATATTGCTTAATCTTGAGAGATGTTTACCTCATCTCTTTCCTCGAAAATGCGATTATTGGCTGTTTTTATTCCCATTATGGTAAAATGTTGTATTCTCTCTTCAGCCAAAGCTCGAAGACAGAATCGACGAATGAGAAATCTTGAAGATGTTTCTCAACGAGATCTTTCTCTACTAATACTTTCTTGTTACGTGTGATGCTCTGTGGCTGCCCCAGACCATACGTCTCTACGACATCCTTGGCATTGAAGTGCTTTTCGCCAGAAGCGATGGCTTTCAACATGCCGATTTGGGTGGGAGTGAGCTCGTCCATCTCTGTCAAGAACAAGTCTTCGTTGGTGTCCAAAACCAGTTGGAGCTGGTTGTCGAGGAGTTCTTGCGTCACCTCTTTGTCTGTGTGTGACCATAGGAAGAAGCAATATTGCTGTACGTACCAAGAGTTATACTTCACTCTTTCGCATAGACATTCTGCTTGGCTCTCAGAGATAGTTTTTCCTGTCTTCTTAAAATTGCTCATGATATATGGAATCCAATATTCCTTGGCTATTCTCTTCAGGTTCATCAGTTGTCCGAACTTAAAGAAGGGACTGTTCGCCTTGTTGAAAATATCTTTCATCATGTGCATCTTGCTGCCGTAGAGACAATAGGTGGTATGGTGCTGCAACTGCCATTCAGCCCTCAGCATAGCTTCAAGGTTCTTCCATTTTGGCAGGTTGGCGAGTTGCTGAAACTCATCGATGCAGACGATAATCTTGATGCCTTTAGCCTCGGCTATCCTTTCGGGGAGTTGCAGAATGTTTTCAGGACTTTCCTTTACAGGATTCACCTTTAGGTTGACCTCTACACTATTCATTGGGTCGGAAGCTATCGTGATGCTTGGGGTAAAACGATTGATAAATTTCACCAAGTCAGATAATTTCTGTTCCAATGTCGAAGAAACTCCTTGTATCACGATGGAGGCAAATTTGTTGTAGAATTCCTCCTCCGTATGAATCTTGGAGGCATCCATAAAGCAAACCTTTGTCTTGGATTCTTCCTGCATTAATTCTTCCATAGAGGTTCTGACAAGCGAAGATTTTCCCCATCTTCTTGGAGATACCAAGATGACGTTGATGCCGTGGCGAAGGAAATTCTTCAGTTCCCTTCGGTCTTCTACTCTGTCGATAAAACTCTCTTTCTCAGCGAGTCTTCCATAAATAAAGGGTATATCCATAATCAATTTTTTATAAGTGATGGCGCAAAGTTACAAAAATTATAAATACTCTTATAATAAATGTATTTATAATTATGGATAATTAACGAGGTGATGGGAAAAAAGTATTCCATTAAGTATTTTTTCGTATGAAATGCTTGCCGTATCATTTCTTTTTTGTATATTTGTAGCCCCCAATTGAAAGAAGGGGTATTATTAATCTAAAAATATTAAGCAATGACAAAGGAAGAATTGATGCATAGAGCCATTGAGCTCTCAAAGAATAGCGTGAAGACGGGTGGCGGACCTTTTGGTGCTGTGATTGCCAAGGATGGTATTATCATCGCTGAGGCTTCCAACAGTGTAACCATCGACCTCGACCCTACGGCTCATGCCGAAGTGAACTGTATCCGACAGGCTACCCGCAAATTGAAGACCTTCAATCTGGAAGGTTGCGAGATCTATACCTCCTGCGAGCCTTGCCCGATGTGCCTGGGTGCCATCTATTGGGCACATCTCGACCGTATCTATTATGCCAACGACCGGAAGGATGCGGCAAAGATAGGTTTCGATGATGAGTTTATCTACGAGGAGATAGACCGCAAGATAGAAGACCGCCACAAGCCGATGATTGCCCTGATGCGCGATGAAGCGCTCGGTGCTTTCCGCATGTGGGAGGAAAATGCGGAAAAGACGGAGTATTAATTAATAAGATAAAAAGGGAAGGTTGCACGGAATATGAACAGCAGCCTTCCTTTTTTCGTAGATTCTTCTTGTATTCTATCATGCGGGATAGAGAAAAATGGAGAAAAGGAACGATTTCTCAGATTTTCTTTGTAATTTTGTCGCCAAATTCAGAAAAGACCCTGAATTGATGGATAATGGAATTTCTCTAATTATTATGACGACAATGGAACAGTCAATAGAAAATCTCTACAAATTAGACGGCAGAGTGCCCGTAGGTAAAGCACTCCCATTTGGTCTTCAGCATGTGCTGGCGATGTTTGTCAGCAATATTGCGCCAATCATGATTCTCGCTGGTGCGATAGGTTTGGACAGTTCGGTGAGCGCCGTGCTTATCCAAAACTGTATGGTCATCGCCGGTATCGGTACCTTGGTGCAGCTTTATCCGGTATGGCGTATCGGTTCTCGCCTTCCTATCGTGATGGGTATCTCCTTCACCTTCCTTTCGCTCGCCATCGCCATTGCCGGTGCTCATGGTATGGGTACTTTGATAGGCGCTGTCATCATTGGTGGTCTGGTAGAAGGAACACTCGGACTTTTCGCCAAGTATTGGATCAAGCTCATTCCGCCTGTAGTAGCCGCTACCGTGGTAACAGCCATTGGTTTCTCGCTCCTTCCTGTTGGTGCCAACTCTTTTGCGGGTGGTCAGGGTGCTGCTGATTTCGGTAGCATGAACAACTGGGTTGTGGGTTCTGTCACTTTGCTGGCTTGTCTGCTTTGTCAGATTTTCGTCAAGGGTTTCTTGCGTTCACTCTCTGTATTGGTAGGACTGCTGGTAGGTTACATTCTGGCGCTGTTTATGGGAATGATAGATTTCAGCGGACTTTCTGGTCTCTCTATCGTAGCTTTGCCAAAGCTTCTTCCATTCACTCCTGAATTCAATATCGGTGCTATTCTCTCGGTGGTAGCAGTATATCTGGTTTCTGCCACAGAGACGATTGGTGATACTTCTGCGCTCTGCAACAGTGCGTTGAAGCGTGATCCTAAGACTAAGGAGATGGGTGCGGCAGTCTGCTGCGATGGTTTCGTCAGTTCGGTTTCCGGTCTTTTCGGTTGTACTCCTATCACTTCTTTCAGCCAGAATGTGGGTTTGGCAGCGATGTCGGGAGTGGTGAACCGCTTTACAATTGCCATGGGTGCCATCATCATGATTATCGGTGGTATCTTCCCAGCTATCGGTTATGTATTGACTACGATTCCTCAGGCAGTATTGGGCGGCTGTACCATCATGATGTTCGGTAGCATCCTCTTTGCCGGTTTCGGCATGATGGCGCGTACCGGCTTCTCTCAGCGCAACATGGTCATCGTGAGCCTCTCGCTCAGCGTAGGTCTCGGATTCACATCTGCAACAGGTATGTTCAACATCTTCCCAGAGATTGTACGCACCGTTTTTGCAGATAACTGTGTGGCAGTAGTCTTCCTGCTCGCCGTTATCCTGAACCTCGTGTTGCCGAAGAATCTGGATAAGGCATAAGAATCAAAGATATTTATAGATAAAAAGGTGCAACTCACAAGTAAGAAAGTGAGTTGCACCTTTTTTGCTATAAACTATTAACTAAATCACTGTCCTCCCAGTCTTTCGAAGAAGGTGATGATTCTTCGAAGGTCTTGAATTCATCGCTGCCGTATTCTATCGTCGTACCCATGAAACCATCGCATGGGCTAGGTCGATGAAGTAATCGCCGTAGAGCAGGTTCTTCTGGTTGCAGAAGATGATGTGGTTGTAGGCTGGGGTAGAGAGGTATTCCTCCACCCAAGTCTGTACCTTCGCCATGTATTCATGGTCGTTGGTTGGCGCTGGGGCTACGATATATACGTTGTAATGCTCTATCAGCATTTCGTAAGCCTTGTGCATCGAGCTGGTTGCCTTCATGTAACTGTCGTGCAGGGCATCGAAGTCGATGTATACGATAGGGCGCTCCTTGCCGTTCTGCTTGTCGTCAATCCAGCGGATAACCGGACAGAGATAGTGGAATGCTACCTTGTCGATAAGTCGGTGCTCGCCATGGAATGGGATGGCGAGTGGATAGTGCTCATGGAAGAGGTCGAAGGTATGGACCAGTGGAT
>ENA-OPYW01000009-OPYW01000009.1-human-gut-metagenome-genome-assembly--contig:-NODE-9-length-20577-cov-1.779951_pt1 | contig 20577 bp, 21 predicted proteins | sample MGYA00242473_ERZ504483 | MGnify/ENA primary metagenome ERZ504483 (study PRJEB26092, sample SAMD00036221) | human gut metagenome | host: Homo sapiens | study: EMG produced TPA metagenomics assembly of the...
CTTTTAGGATGATTTATCCTAAAAAAATAGTATCTTCGCAGCAAATATATAATCAAAGAGCAATGAAATGATATGAAACGAATAGAAAGAACGGAATATCTCAATAAACTGATCGCTTTCAAAGACAAGTCTCTTATCAAAGTGATAACCGGCATTCGCCGTTGCGGTAAATCCACCATTATGGAGATTTATCGTGACTGGCTTAAGAGGCAAGGTGTCAGTGCCGACCAAATCATCTATCTCAATTTCGAGGATTACGACTTCTATGAGCTTCGTAATCCACATAACTTATACGCTTATATCAAGCCATTAATTCATCAAGACAAGATGACTTATATCTTCTTTGATGAGATACAACATGTGGAAGATTTCCCAGACATCATCAACAGCCTCAACCTGAAGCCAACAGTAGATCTCTATATTACGGGATCGAATGCCTATATGCTGTCAAGCGAAATCGCCACGTTACTATCCGGAAGATATGTGGAAATCGCAATGCTTCCCCTTTCATTCAGAGAGTATGTTGAAGGTATCGGAGGAACCGACAATCTTCCCAAAGCCTATACAGACTACATCACAAGGAGCAGTTTTCCATATACCCTTGAACTGGATACTCCCGCAGAAATCAGCGACTACCTGAATGGCGTATATAACACCATTGTAGTAAAGGATATCATGAGCAGGAAGAAGTTACCCGATGTCATGATGCTGGAAAGCGTTATCCGTTTCACAGCCGACAATATCGGCAACATCCTATCCACCAAGCGCATAGCCGACATCATGACTGCCGATGGAAGGAAAATAGACCAGAAAACCGTAGAACGATATCTGACCGCACTCTGCGAAACCTTCTTCGTATATGAAACCAAAAGATACAACATCAAGGGTAAGCAGCTGCTCAAGACATTGGGTAAATATTATCTAGTAGATATCGGTTTGAGAAGAATGCTCCTAGGTTCCCGCTCATTCGATGCCGGCCGCATCCTGGAGAACATCGTTTATCTGGAACTACTCCATCGCCAGCAGAAAGTATATATAGGAAAGATGGATAATCTGGAAGTAGATTTTGTAGCGATTGATGAAAACAATATCACGTATTATCAGGTAGCTGCTACCGTTAGAGATGAGACTACCTTAAAACGTGAATTGGCATCTCTGCAGCAGATCAATGACCAATATCCTAAGTATATCCTTACACTTGATGAAGACCCTACTGCCGATTACAACGGTATCAAGAGAATCAATGCCCTAAGATGCTGATGGGAGAAATAGGATAGCCTATATTTCCTCAGAGTAACACCATAATATATAAGGCACAAAAATGATAATTCGATGAAAGATTTTGCAGCGATAGATTTCGAAACGGCCAACCAGCAGCGTACAAGTGTCTGCTCGGTGGGCATTGTGATAGTGAGGGATGGCGAGATTGCAGACAGCTACTACAGCCTCATCAAGCCCGAACCGGAATAGATGCTGAAGCCTGTGCCTGGATAGCAAGAGAGCTGTTATAGTAAGTACCAGACTGCATGAGGGTGTGTCATAAAGCCATGACACACCCTCTTCTGTTATTTGTCAATTTCAGCACGTATGAATATACCGTTATTGCTGTAATAGAGATCGTAGCCAGGAATATCAATTTCATATCCGCCAACCTCTTTTTCAATTTTGTAAGGCTTCAAATCAGGATATTTCTTTGCAATATCCTCAGCTATGACAGTAGGAATAATGCCTACAGGGATCTCAGAGTATTTGCACTCAACACTCGTCCACTCTCCCTTCTCATTAAACTCCACTTTAGAGCCATCACTGAGCAATACTTCATATTCCCAAAAGCCATTATCTTTCTCCTTTTCCACACGGCTGTATGATGCATCAGCAAAATATTGCTTTACAAACAGCTGTGCCGACATCGGCAATGCTGCATAATCAAACTCTTTATCTTCACTGCTGCATGAAACTGTAAAAAGGACCAGTAACATCGCAAATAATGTGGTAATAAATGGTCGTTTCATATTCATAATGTTATTGTTTAAAATTACTATAATATATTCTATAATCTCTTGAATCTAGGTTTGTTATGCAGATTCGTATCTATCGGTTACAAATATAATAGTTTTATTTTAGATAAGAATGATTTCAAACTCAAATTAACTATAATTCAATATTTTTTTATTTTTCCATTTGTTCTACTGCCATAGTTCTTAGTTGTTAGACTTATTCAGGTTACAATAGATATTGCATAGATAGAAATTACAAGGTAGACTTTTAGGTTCGGTTTTTGAAAGTGAATCCTGCTGGTAGTGATGCCGGCAGGATTCTGCGTTATTGTACTCTAATGCAGACTGCGCTTACTTAAATTCTTCAATCTACGGGCAAACTCAGGTGCAACCTCTATCCTATAACTCATTAAGCAAATCCTCCGCAGGAATAAAATCTATTTTTCCTTCGCGATGAAGCTTCAATTCCGTAAAGGCCTGATTGATACTAGCAAGGCTTCTTCCAAATAGCTCTCGTCATTAGAAAGTACGCCCAAGCTATGATAAATATCAGTATTCAATTGCATCACATTCATTATCGAATCCTTTCTTTTAGCGATACATTGCGTAGAAATTCTGCACCTTGTCATGGAGCATAGAAGCATGGAGAAGACCATTCTTCCATTCTTCAGGAATTTGGTTTATTCCAAATTTAGCGCCCAGGATAGCCCCTGCTACTGCAGCATTGGTATCTGCATCTCCGCCTGATAAAACAATCTTCAAGATACCCTCCTTATACGAGGTTGCATGCCAATAAGCCCATAGGGCAGCCCCTAAAGTTCTGAGCGTATATCCCATACTCTTTTCATCATCCAGGCACAAAGAATCCAGACCTTCATAATATGCCAAGTCAACAAATGGAACGATTCGTTCATCATATTGTTTGGCAATGCCAATCACATTTTCATAATCTAATATCCTGTCTTCAAAGACAAGAGCATGTATGATAGAAGAAACGACAACGCAAGAGCCCACACAGCGTGGATCAAAATGAGTTAGCTTACAGATATTCTCAGCATTATTAGTCACATTTTCCTTCAGAAGCCCTACCACCGAAGTTCTCATAACAGCCCCATTAGCTGCAGCTTTTTTCTTTCCCATCTTCCAGATAATCTCTGCAGCCTTCTGTGGATTCGAAGTATAGTCGCCAAGAGCCATTACATTATAGGTATGCCGACCAATTCCCATGCCTCCGTTCATCATCCATTCCTTAAACCTTCTGGCAATATCAAGAACATCTACCTTTTGACAAGCCACAAAAGAATCTAAGATGCATAGCATCATATCAGTATCATCTGTCCAGTCGCCTCTTTGCCAACGACGACGATGATCATCCTGCACGATTTGTAAATAGTCATCTATCCCATTAGGATAAAAAAGATCCACCTCTTGCTTGGACATAAACTCCGTGCTCAGTCCCAAGGCATCTCCTACAGCTTGTCCGAAGATTGTGCCGAGGAATCTTTCTTTTATAGTTTCATTTTCCATATTTTTTCTATTCATACAACCAACAAATCGTAAAGTCATCCATATCTAGCAATAGTGCTGTACCGATTACACAACTTCACTTTTTTAACGACAACACTTATTCCCTTTTATGATCCTTCAGATACAAATTAAACTCATTAAGAATCTGACGAAGATTATCATCAAGCACATTATTATATACACAACAAGCCAGTTCTTTTGGCATTTCCATCCCTCTTGTAGCAACAGCTATTCCTCCAGCCATACACGCCATAGTATCTGCATCACCGCCAAGAGAGATGGCATTACGGATAACAGAAGTATAACTATCTGCTTCGAGATATGAGATGATAGATTCAGGAACACTCGACTGACAACTAACCCTAAATCCATAATCGGGACGTATTTCTGCAAGAGTACGGTGAAGATTGTACCCTTCAAAATGAGCCTCAACGTAATCGCATATTTGCTTCTTGTCTTTTCCTTGACGAGCCAGGAAGATACAAGCAGCTATAGCCTGCGCCCCCTTTATCCCTTCAGGATGGTTATGAGTCACCTCTGCAGAAATCTTAGCAAGCTGTAAAGCCTCATCCAATGTCTTGGCATAAAAGCTACATGGACTTACTCGCATGGCAGAACCGTTACCATAGCTGTTATACGGTTCCGTTTTTCTACTAATAATCCACCGCAAGAACTTCTTCCCATAGCCAACAAACATATACTTCCGTCCCAATTTTTTCATACACTCCACGAGCTTCTCATGAGTATGTTCAGGATCAATCGTCAGCCATTTTGCAACAGCCAAGGTCATAACCGTATCATCCGTAAAACGAGGCTCTTTATATATATCGAAGTCCCCATGCTTTACCGGATGAAATTCATACGCAGCCCCGAAGCAATCGCCAGCGATTGCTCCAATGATACCAGTTGTAGGAAAGGCAACTCTGCCCTCCCCTTTGTCTTGAGTTTCCCCATTTTACGTAAAAATGCACTGCATGAATCCGATAAACTCTTTAGTAACGTCATAATTGCAAATTCCTTTAAGCTTTAACACATGTGGCGATAGTGCTATATCACAAATTCAACAAGCATTGTCAAATGTCAAAAAGCGTCCTAAACACAAAGATTTCCACTCTAAAAATGGATTTTATCAACAACCGACTTTTTGACTCATATATATGAGTATGATAATGATTATTCGAAAGACTTGGCTGACTTCGTGCCACAGAGGCTACGAGAGAAAGGAATTTTGTAATGTCTCTTTAAAATTCTCGAAAGTTCTTCTGAAATTCTTTGAATATCTCCGAAAATCTTGTAGTTTTTTGAAGATTTCTACAAGATTTTCAGAGAATATGCAAGACGAGGTTAGCCGATAGCTTTCATTAAAACCATTAGAAAGAATTATTCAACTACCTTCCACTCGCCTCCATTACGTGAGCCTCCGATGCGAATTAACCGTCCTCTTTGCTTTAATTTCTTGATATGATAGGCTACCCCATCTTCTGTTATGCCACATACGATTGCAATCTCTTTTGCCGTGACCTTTGGATTATTGCTGATTATTTTTATAATAGTTTCCGGAGTATCGGCAGGAGTTTCCGTAGTTACAGAGGGTGTTTTCGTAGTTGTTTCCGTAGTAATCGTAGAAGTTTCCGTAGTGCCATTGATGTTTCTTTCCAGTTTAAGGCAAGTTTCGATTCGGTCAGGATTACTCTTTTCTTCAACTGTTGGGATGCTCCAACCATTATCCTTCCATCCTTTTGTGATAACATCGGCACCTGTACCACCTTTTTCACCAATTCCCAAGAATACAAACATCTTTTGGATAATAGGATTTCTGCACACGCTATGTCCTCCTTCGTAGTATTCTTCCATGCTGATAAGCATAGTGCCAGGATTTGATAAGATAATCCGGTCAAAGTATCTGTCGAAAACAATATTACCTCTCACTGTATATGCAGCATGAATCAAGCTGTTGGCTAAAGCCTCACGCAGAGCCACATGGGCGGTAGTGGTATTATTTCTTATTTGATTATTGTCAAGGCTGAATGGCACTGGTAATGCATGTTGTAACAAAGGCAAAACACGAGTGAAGAACTGGTAAAGGTTGGCTTCCCATGTTCCGTCGGGATATATACGATTTGTCCAACGTATCTGAGCGTCATCACTCAAATGTTCACGATAGTCTGGAAAGAACTCTTGACAACATTCTGGATCTGTAATACTGTTACTTTTGCCAAACATCAGCATTCCTGCAACCGTAAATCCTTCGGTTGATGTAGCTCTATCTTTACGATAGGCACCTATATTTTCCAAGAACTGTTTGTCGTCAACCTCTGTCCAAGGGTGGTTTTCGTGTTTGATATCATATGCACGGCGATACTGGTGAAGAGTCAGCATATCAATGTCATTAATGGAATAACCTCGTAAAATTCGAGAATCAGCGGATGCTCTCATATTGTTGGCATCCGAGTACATCTGCTTTATCTCATCATCTGTACATAGATAATCTCCCTCGTCCCTGCGCTTATAAGTATGTCCAAACGGAGTAAGTGTAAGGTGAATGGGGCGCAAGTTATATTGTGCACGAGGAATTCTAAAGGCTAGTAAGTATTGCCCTCCGTCAGTCTTTATTTCTTCTATATCGCTCTCTACTAGCAGTGGAATACTTACGCACGACTTATTGTGTGCATCATCCCAAAACTGCTTTCTGTATTTTATAACAAGCTCTTCTGAAAGGCCATCAGGGGTGAATTTATGATTCTTCTCTTTCACTCCCAACACAATTGTTCCACCATTAGTATTGGCTAATGCTGAGAAAGAACGCCAAAATTCAGCTTTTGGGAATCCGCCTGCGGCTGATTTATATTCAATTTCAGAGCTTTCCTGACAGTATCGGCGAATCGGTACCACTATAGCGCATGAATCGGTACCATCATAGCACTGCATTCGGTACCATCGTATCACTTGAATCGGTACCATCATAGCGCACCAATCGGTACCAAAAAGATGTAAAGTTCTGCTCATGTATAATAATAACCGCCTATCTTTGCAGAAGAATTTTTAAATCTGTATAGATATGGCACAAAGTAATGTAAACATGAGTAAATTAAAACGTTCATTTCAAATGCTAGCGGCAAAAATACCGCAACGCACCATTTGCGAGCAACTACACATGGGACGTGGCGTACTGAACCGTTACAAGACCTTGGCGGATTCCCAAGGTTTGTCCTATGGCGTGATAGGCCGCATGAGTGACGGGGAAATAGAATCTTTCCTCCAGTTGTCCAAACCCACAGCAGCCCCATCTTCCCAACGTCAGGTGCTGGACGGGCTGTTGCCTGAATATGTGTCAGACTTGTCGCATAACCGCTACCTCACCATTCAAGCCCTACACGAGTCATACAAGAAGGAGCATCCCGACGGATATGGATACACCCAGTTCAAGAAGTCAATCCGTGAGTATCAGTACTCACACAACCTCAGCTTCCATAACACCTATATTCCTGGGGAAGAGATGCAGATTGACTTCGCCGGCGATGCCCTGTGGCTTACCGACCCGAAGACAGGTGAGCTAACCAAGGTTGTCGTCTTGGTCTGTATCCTGCCATACAGCGGCTTGGGATTTGCCAAGGCTATGTACAACGCTTCCATGGAGAACTTCTTCGGCGGTATATCCGATGCCTTCTCTTACTTCGGCGGAACAACTCGCATAGCCAAGAGTGACAACATGAAGCAGTGGGTGAAGAAATACGACCGCTACGAGCCAGCGTTCAATGATGCAGCCGTGGAATGGGCCGCCTACTACGATACAACCCTCCAAACCTGCAGGGTTCGCACTCCCAGGGACAAAGGTCCAGTCGAGGGACTCGTCCAAAAGACCTACAATGCCGCCTACGCTCTGCTACATGACGAGGTGTTTTACAATCTACCGAGTATGAATGCCCGTATCTATGAGTTGATGGACGGCTTCAATGAAAAGCCGTCCAGAACGACAGGGAGAAGCAGACGTGACATCTTCGAGGCGGAAGAGCACCCTACGTTGGGCAAACTGCCCATGACTCCATACCGCTTCAGATATCGCAAGGAGGTGAAACTGTCCGGTACCTATCACGTCATGGTTGACAAGCACAACTATAGCGTGCCATACCAGTATGTCGGGCAAAAGGTGAGCGTACTGTGGGACTTAGATACCGTGGAGGTTTACTCCGGGAGTTCTCGCATAGCCATCCATCAGCGTCGCCAAGGATCTGGATACAGCACGCTTGACGAGCATATGCCAGACAAACATCTTGCCTACAAGCACGGACAGGGATATAACGCCGCCTATTTTCTGGAGGAGGCAGCATTGGTTGGCAGCAACACCACTTCCGCAGTCCAATCCATCCTCAATCGCACGAAGCATGTCGAGCAGTCGTACAAGTCCTGCCAAGGAGTCCTGTCTCTCAAGCGCAAGTATGGCAAGGAGCGCCTGGAGAAGGCCTGCAAGCGTCTGGCAGGTTGTTCATCCATCACCTACACGACCATCCGCAACGTATTGGAGAAGAACCTTGACCAAGTTGACGGGGAAGAAACAGTCTCAAATGTGCCACAGAACGACTATGTGAGAGGCGCGGAGGCATTTATGAACATTTAAACATATATAGTAACATGAACTTACAAGAAACCATCATACAACTCAACGAGTTGAAACTCAGAGGTATGTCATCCTCCTTCGAGGCCATGACCAGCCTTCCTGTACAGAACCGCCCATCCCTGGAAGTCGCCATCTCCAAGATGGTGGATGCAGAGGTGCAGGACAGACGAGATCGAAAGACCGCCATGTATCTAAAAATCAGCAAGCTTAGATATACGGCACTCTTAGAGGATGTCATCTGTGGAACAGACCGCAACTTCACCAAGAATGACCTTGCCGCCATTGCCGACTGTGCCTTCATACGCAGACATGAGAACTTGCTCATACAAGGAAAGTGCGGCTGCGGAAAATCCTTCCTTGCCTGTGCCCTTGGAAGACAGGCTTGCATGCTAGGCTACAGAACTCTCTATCTCAATATGAACAGCTTTGTGGAGAAAGTTGCACTCAGCAAGCTGGATGGGTCGTACCTGAGGATGATAACCAATCTGGAAAAGTATGACTTGCTCATATGGGATGACTTCGGGTTGCAGCCAATGGATGACAAGACCAGACTCGCAATGCTTCAAATCCTAGAAGAGAGATACGAAAGAAAGTCCGTCATTATCGCCTCACAGCTTCCCATTGCCAAATGGTATGATTACATAGGTGATCCTACCTTGGCAGATGCCATTATGGACCGTTTGGTGGCAAATGCAAGTAAAATAGAGTTAAAAGGCGATTCTATGCGCCAGAAATTGAAAAAATAAATTACCTTTGCAAATTGAAAAGCAGAACTGAAATCTTGGTACCGATTGCAGCGATACAAGCGGTACCGATTGCAGTGATAGCATGGTACCGATTACACCGCTACGCTTGGTACCGATACAGCGCTATCGTCAATTAAGTCTCACAATCTACACTTTGTCAGCTTTTGGCTTTATTGTCCATTGTTATTATTCAATAATGGTTCTTTCTCTAACGATATGCTGTTTTTACCAAGAATTTACATAAAAGTTGTTATAATATATATAAATATTCGTCTTTGATACTTCCTGCCATTATCTTTGCCGATTAAAATGTTAGTGCAAAGCAATAATGAAGTAATAGAAACGTAAAAAGTAAACAACATGGAACGCAAAGAACAGACCGGGCATATCTGTAGATGGATGGCTTTAGGCATCATGACTGCCATCGTCATCGTAGGATGTACCATTGTAATCGGCCTATTTGAATGGCGCGACAGAAAGGAGATTGAGTGTAGAAATGCAGAACTGCATCAGTGGCGAAAGAATGTGCATGACTTAAACTTGCACATAACGGAATTGTCACTGCTTGGTGAAATGGTTGCGGATTGGGACTCAACAGATGTAAATGAGTATCATTCGCTTCGATTGGAAGTGGACAGTATGCTTGAAGGCATCGCAGGTATCTGTCCGAAAGAAGATTCTGATACGATCTGCCGTCTTCTTGCAGAAAAGGAACAGCTCCTTCTAGATATAAAGGATGCTATGCAGGAATTGAATGCCACTCAAGAAAAGCTGACCGCAGAAGTTCCAAGAATTGTAGAGCAGAATAAGACTGAAAGCAAAAGACTTTCAGCTATGCCACAGCAGGCAAAGCCAAAGAAGCGAGGTTTCTTCAGCAGATTGTTCGGCAAGAAAGAAAATGCAGTAACAACAGGCAACCGTTTAACCCAAACTGAAAAGATGCTCACCAACCTAAACCAAACGGTTGTTGCTAAACATCACCAGCAAAGCCGTAAGGTAGTGGAGATATTGGATAGTCTGGGAAACAGAAATGAAAGTATCAATAAGCAGTTGAAAAGAGTAATTAGCATAGCTGATGAGAATGTGGATAAAGGCATAAAAGTTCGTGAGCGACAAATCGCAGACTTGGAAGGCAATTATACCTATTATTATATAGGGATGATAGGATTGTTGATATTGGTGTTTTTCGTATTATTCCTATTGGTGTGGCGATTCGCATTCAAGACACGTAAGAGCAAGGAAGAAACAAGAAAGGTGATGCTGACAGTAACACATGAGATGCGCAGTCCTTTGTCTGCCATCAAGGATTATGCCCGCAAGATTAGCGGACTTGAAGATGCTACGGATGAAAGCAAACGGTATGCCGACTTGATTGTTGACACATCGAAAGGCTTGACTTCTATGATAGACAGTTTCCTGGTTTACTCCAAATTAGCGAATGGAAAGGCGACCGTCAAGGAACGCCCTTTCCGTATGATGGACATTGCCGAGCAATTAAAGATGGAGTATGAGCCCTTTGCTGCGAAGAAACAACTTGAATTGAGCGTCAACAATAAGGCAGATGGTGTTGTCAATGGAGACAAGGAAAAGGTGCTTACAATAGGACGCAATCTGCTTTCCAATGCCATCAAATATACGGGAAAGGGTGAGATAGTATTGTCCACAACCTATAAAAAATGGTGTATTCATGCTAATGGTTAAGGATACAGGAACAGGATTGGACGACAAGCAACAAAAACAAATCTTTAAGGAATTTGCAAGATTGGGAAATGCGGTCACCCAACCGGGATTTGGCTTGGGACTTTCCATTGTCAAGAACCTCGTTTCACTGATGAAAGGAAAAATCGATGTGTCCAGTCACCAAGGGCTGGGAAGTATATTTACCATTAGTCTTCCTATGGCTACAGCCGAAAAGCAGAATGTGGAACCAACTCAGTATAGAACGAAACGACAAGATTCGTTTACTGTCATTGCCATTGATGATAGCCATGTGCAACTGAGTACCATTCGTGAGGCGTTTGCATCAAACGGCATTGTATGTGACACTTGTAATAATGCCACGGATTTATTGGATATGATGCGCAAAAAATCTTATGATCTGCTGATAACGGATTTGAAGATGGCTGAAGTGAATGGTATCGAGATTCTTGAAATGATGCGTATGGTGAACGTGCGTAACTCCAAGACCATTCCTGTTGTCGTTATGACAGCAGCACCAAATGTGAGTGAGCAAGAACTGCTTGATGCAGGATTTGTCGCTTGCCTGTTCAAGCCGATGTCTGACAAGGATTTGATAAACACTGCAAGAAAGTGTGTGAACGGTAAAATAGCAGAAAAACAAATAGACTTTTCTATGTTGCTGACCTACGGCAATGAAAAAGAGACTTTGGAGAATTTCGTAAAGGAAATGACTGATACATTGGGCAGTATCCGTAATGCAGCCAAAGAGGAGAACCGCAAGAAAATGTCCGATGCCATTCACCACGCAAGAAGCTCGTGGATGATGGTACAATCTGACGAGTCTTTGAACTATCTTTTTGACCTGATTGAAGATTCTACATCATCAGACGACGTTATCAACCAAGCGGTTGAGGATGTTTTCGCACATGGTGAGGCAATCATCAAAGCCGCACAAAAGAAAATTGAGGAGGTAACAGTATGAAGAAAGTAATAATCATTGAAGACAGTCCGACATTTTGCAATATGTTGGGCAAGAAGTTGGAGGCGAAGGGATGGAAAACAATCTTATGCTACAATTACAGAGATGGTCTGAAAGCTGTTAAGGAATCCTCAGAATGGAATGTTGTCATTTCGGATATGCGCTTGGGGAATGATAACGGCATCGACCTGTTGGAATGGTTGCGTAGTAACGGCTACCAGAATCCATTTATTATCATGACATCTTACGATGAAAGCATGAGTGCCGTGAAGACTATGAAATTGGGAGCGGAAGACTATATACCGAAGAAATTGTTGCTTGATGTAGTTTATGAACGTTTGGAAGAAATCATAGACAAGCAGAAACGACTCGTAGAGTTGAATAACAAGATTGTTTACCGCAAAAGTGAGAAGTTTCGCCGTATATACAAAATGGCAGAATTGTTTGCCAAAAGCGACATGGCTGTTATGATATTGGGCGACAACGGAACTGGCAAAGAACATATAGCGGAAAAGATACATCTGCAAAGCAAAAGAGCCGACAAGCCTTTTGAAGTAGTAGATTGCGGTACGCTTTCTGCGGAACTTGCCGTTTCCGCTCTCTTCGGGCATGAGAAAGGGGCATTCACAAGTGCGGAGGCAGCAAGAAAAGGTTACTTTGAATTGGCTGCTGGAGGTACGCTGTTCTTGGACGAGATAGGCAACCTGCCGAAAGATGTACAGGCGATGCTGCTGCGTGTGTTGCAATCCAAGAGCTACCGACCATTGGGAGCTATAAAAGACAAAGTGGCTGATGTGCGCATTATTGCCGCCACCAACGAAAACCTGCAAGAGGCAGTTCGGGAAGGACGATTCAGAAGCGACCTGTATTATCGACTTCACGAAGCGGTTATTGAGATTCCACGGTTGCGGGATTGTAAGGAAGATATTATGCCATTAGCTAACTTCTTCCTGAAACTATATGATAGGCATACGGACAAAGAAATAAAATGTATCAGTAAGGAAGCGCAAAGGGCACTTGTAAGCCATACATGGCCAGGTAATGTGCGTGAGTTGAAATCATGTATCATGCGAGCTATGCTGTTATGCGAGAATGAGATAATAGATGTCGAGGACTTGCAGTTGTCACAATCGGCATTGACAGAAGAGGCTTTGGACTTTGATGAACAAGAACGCAAGATCAATCGAGAGCGTATCTTGTGGGCTTTGAAGCAATGTAATGGCATCAAGCGTGATGCGGCAAAAATGTTGGAAATGAGCCATACTACATTCTATGCCCGCATGAAAGAGTATGGTATTCCAACTAACAAGTTGTAATGGTATAAGAACCGTGTAAGGAAGATTGGACAAGTGTCCGGTTTTCCTTACACTATTTCTGCTTGCAATTCCCTTGTGAAAATCTTATTCTCTTGATAAAGTTGCTGATTATCAGGAAATATCATCATCCTATTGTTTAGTCTGTCTTGGAATGGCATATGTATTGGACTAATAAATGGTGTGCGCACGAATACATCAAATTAGTACAAACCCATAAAAGAGACAGCAACATGGAATACAACATATTGTTAGAGACTGATTTTTTCAACTTGCTGAATGCAGGTCATAAGAACAAAAGTGGTAACGCTTTAGAGAACTCATATCGTGAGTTTATCAAGGTTGTAGTTGATTTATGCAGCACTAACGTGAAGCAAGCAGTCTTTGCACTGTCATACGCAGAGACCGAGCTTGACTTTCATCTGTCAATGCCCCATATAAAGGATTGTTTGGGAACCATAGGCTTGTATGTGCGCAAAGCAATTGCATTTGTCCGAAGGATGCAAGAGCATGTGGCAGCAACATATCATCTTCATGTGCCCACATCCACTTCAGAAGGTTCCCCGCCAGTATCATCAGAATCAAAGCCATTTGTGAAATGGACTGGCAATGTCGTTGATCTTGTAGAAATGGTATATGGCATCTGCGTCATGGGAAGCGTGAACGATGGCAATGTGAAGTTCAAGGACTTGGCGCAAGCCATGTACCAGTTCTTCGGCATCAAAGCCAAGGACTGCTATCGTTTCTACACCGACATCAGAAGACGCAAGAACTATAGTCGCACCTATTTTCTGGACAAGATGCAGGAGAAGTTGAATGAGAAAATGCGGAGGGATGATGAATTGGAGAGAATGAGGCGATGAAAAAGCAAAGCACCATTGGCTATAAAATACCTCAGTTCGGGATAACGAGCTCTATCTAAAGGCTTTATAATGTTTTTATATAAGGGACACAGAGGCTTGGCAACCATCTATATATCTTGGATGGTTGCTGAGACAAAATCCTCATGTAAAATATGCAATGTTAGAAAAGACTAAGCTGTTTCGTATCTTCGATAACGTATCCAGTAAGTGCCTTGGGCTTGTTGTCAAAGAAACAGTATGCCCCTAATGCAGAAATAATATTTATGATGAAATTCGCAACAGACCTGTGACGTGAATGTACTATCTGAGCCGTATTTTTCAACAGGTCATTAATCGTTTCAATGATGTATCTTTTGCGTAGCATCATCTTGTCATAGAACGGCATTAGTTTGTTCTTCATGTTCACTCTCAGTCCTGTTACCAACTGGATGCCTTCCTCAAAAAGCGAATCGAAAAGTTTTTGCGAGATATAGCCTTTATCTGCAAACAGCTTACCATACAGACGTTTAGCCAACACATCGAATACCGTTGGATCTTTGTCGCTAACGTTTGCACCAGTGAGAACAAAAGCAATTATCTCACCTCTATCATTACAAGCCAGATGTAGCTTGAACCCATGACACCATCCCATTGTTCCCTTTCCGTTTGTGGCAATGCCTTTGAACACTTTGTTGGCATAACGCCTGAGATTGTGGCATATTGGTATCATGGTTGAATCAACAAAGGTTATACCTGTACATCTGCCAAAAGCGCGGAGATTCAGGAAGAACATGAGAGGGAAGAATACGCGACTTTCAAGTTCTACAAAACGGTTATAAGACACCGCATTTGGAAAATATGACTTCAAAGTTCCTCTAATAAAGAATAGGTAATAATGCTTGAAGTTTCGGAACGAGCCGAAATGGAAATACAGCAAAATCGTCATGATTTCACTATCAGATAAAGAGGCTTTACGTCGTCTGCGCTTTACTCCATCTTCACCCAAAAGCAATTTTCCTGCATTTTCAGCATCAAAAACTTTGTAAAATTCATCAATAATACAAAATAATTCTGTAACTTTGTCCTTGGTAATCTCCATAATGATATCTTTTTATGTTTGTAACTAATTGGATTTCAACTACAAAGATACAAAAAATATCGGAGATTACCAACTTTTTTAGGCACTATTTCTTATCCCGAACTGAGGTATAAAATGTGTAACCAATGGTGCTTTGTGAATCGTTATAGAATTTTCGTTTCAAAGAAATTCTTTATCTTGTATATACCTATATCATGCTTATAGCGTCCGAACAGAAGTTGCGGATTGACATTGTGTTTGTCTGCTTCTGTCTGAATATATGGTGCTATTTTATAAGGTACAACATCACGAGTCCTTGCCATGAACTTTTTCCAGTCTGCATTTGGTAGGGTCGCATTTAAAGCAAACTCGTCAGCCTCAGACTCCTCGATGTTCTTCTTGTCCTCCATGAGATTAATCATTGCCTTACCATTTTGGGTAAGGTGCTTGAATACATGACCGACCTCATGTAAAGTGGTGAAAGCAAAATTGTCAATGGAAGCTATTCTCTCAGTGATGACAATCGTCGGTGTATCTCCTATCCAAAAGGACATTCCATCAACAGGAACTTGCCCAACCTTATTGACTACAAGAAAACGAATGCCATACTTGTTAAGAACCTCTTGGGTTTTGTTCACCGTATTCTTGTTTTCTTTAAATACATTGTTCAGCTCTCTTGCCAGCATCTCTGTATCTGCCCCCTTGTCAAATGTGCATAAAGTTGAATCATCATTTTTAGAGAGATGATAGCAATAATATTTCCAAGACAGAATGTCTACGGGATTGGTTTTCACCTTTTCTGACTTACGGTAATAAGAAAGTTCCATTTCTTCTGCCTTCAAACCAAAGAAATCATCCAAGTTATCCACGGAAAAGACCTCGAAGATGCGTTTTACATCCTCGATGATATTTCCTCTAACGATACCGACTTTTCTGAAAAAGGGAATTGATACTTGGTCTTTGAGTACATTCCAAATCTCAAGCATTTTAGTCTGCAACACAACCCTTTCGCTCTGTTTGGCGCAATCCAATTCGTATTGCGTCTGGATGTTCATGAGATATGTCGCAGAAATGCCGAGAGCGTTTTCCAACAACAATGCCATTTCAGGTGTCAGAGAACGTTTACCTTTTATGACATCATTCAGAATGGATTTCTGTATGCCAGTGAGTTCGGACAATTCGCTCTGCTTCATATTACGAGCAGACAATTCGTCCTTAATCACCTCGCCCACATGAGTTGCCTCAAATGGGACTGCCTGATTGAAACTAAACTTAGTCATAATGATGTGATATTTCAATTAATTCTATTTCGGTAATGATAATACTGCCATCGGCAGGAGAGCTTTGGAAAATCAATCGCCAGACATCATTGCATCTTACGGATTCTTGATCTTTTCTGTCTCCGTGCAATCTTTCGTAGCGCAAGCCATGATCACGCATAATGTCTTCAATTCTTGTTGCAGCTCTCATTTTGTTGACAGCCTTAACATAACCCTTGATTGCGGCTATAGGAAGTCTTTTATACTTCTTGTCAGATGTCTTTCCATTTTCGAACAGTTCCAACAAAGCCTCGTCTTCACTTGTTATGTTCATATATTATTCAGCCATGTTATTTTATTTGTGTGCAAAATTACGATAAATATTTTGATTATCAAAATTGATAACTAATTATTAGCTATATTATAATCATTTTTAACTATAATTCTTGGCTCTCGCGGAAAAAAGCAATAATATTCAACTGTGAAAAGCGCATTTATGCCTTCTGTATCAAGTGCTTTAAGTTCTCATCGTTGGCGATACGCCCCAGCTCATTCTTGACTATCTGCTTGACATCTTCCTTGATTTGGTTGTAGTTGTCCTGTATGGTCTGCTTCATGCAGTCGTTGCCATCGGCATCCTTGAAGTCGTTGATGATAGGGATTGGCTGATAATTGCTTTCCTCTCGCTTCACCTTATCGGTGTCAACCACAATCTCGGCATGGAATATCTTTTGCTCTATTCGTTCGGTGAAGTTGTCGGAAACGGAGCCGACAAACAGACCTTGGGTGAGACCGCTAATCTTGCTTGGCGGGATGAGACTGTCCATCTGGGTATTGATGGACGTAGAGACATCCTGACGATTGATGGAAATGGACTGACGCTTTTGGAGCACTTTTCCAAAGCGCTCGGATAAAGTCTTGGCGGTTTCGCCAACGACTTGTCCGCTGAAGATATTACCAACGGTATTGATAACCACCTTTGCCTCCTTGTCTCCATAATCGCGGACCAACTGTGAGAAGTCCTGAAAGCCCAAGCAGACGGCAACCTTGTTGCTTCGTGCCGTAGCAATCAGGTTATCCAATCCCTTGAAATAGATGGTCGGCAACTCGTCAATGATAACGGATGATTTGAGTTGTCCCTTCTTGTTGATGAGTTTCACGATGCGGCTGTTGTACAAGCCGAGTGCAGCACCATAAATGTTCTGACGGTCGGGATTGTTGCCGACACATAGAATTTTCGGTTCTTCGGGATTGTTGATGTCGAGTGTAAACTCGCTTGCGGACATCACCCAGTAGAGTTGTGGTGAAATCATTCGTGACAGCGGAATCTTTGCGCTTGCAATCTGCCCCGCCAACTGCTCCATTGCCCCACCTTGCCATGCATCCATGAATGGAGAAAGATAGTTCTCAAGTTCGGGATAGCTCGTCAGTATCGGAAAGACATCCTCGTATCTGCGGTTGAGCAATTCGATGGCATGGGGAAAGGTACAATACTTCCCGTTCTTGTAGATTCTTAGGTACCAAATGATGGCTGCAAAGAGGATAATTGGACTCTCCACGAAGAAGTCGCCCTGCTTCTGAACCCACGTCTTGTTGAGGTTGAGCATGATGGTGTATGCACTCTCATAAGCATCGGAGATGTCACTCATGAAATCCGGGTGAATAGGATTGCAGCGATGACTTCTGCGAGGATCGTCAAAGTTGATGACATAGAACTGGGGCTTGACCTTATATCCATTCTGATGGTTCATCATGTGGTTGTAGGCAATCGTCGAAAGGTCGGAAAACTTGAAATCATAGATATACATTGAATACCCCTTCTCTATCTGCTGTTTGATGTAGTTGTTCACTACAGCAAAGGACTTACCACTACCCGGTGTACCTAACACGATGGTCGCTCGGAACGGATTGACCACGTTGATCCATCCTTTCTGCCATTTCTTCTTGTAATAGAATAGTGTTGGCAGATTGACGGAATACTCGTTCTCCATTAGTTTGGTCTCCTGCATGAAGCTCTCGTTCTCATTATTGAAGACATCCTCCATGAGGTTGTGCTTCAAGAGTCGGCTCATCCACAGTCCACCCATCAATAGGCAGATATAACCTGCTGTCATTGTAAAGATGTACAGCGTGGCATTGCCCAAATAAGATATAGGCAACAATAATATCCACCAGTTGAGGAAGAACAAGAAGAAGCCAACTGCAAGAACCGTCCAAATCCTGTTCCAACTCATCTTTTCCGCTTTCACGCCCTTGGTTCCCAGACATGAGAGTGCCAGGAGCAGAAGCGAAAACAGCTTGGTGTAGAGAATGGAATGGAACAAACCACCTGTACGGTTGAAGTTGATCAGAATTCTGTCAACAATCCCGATTGTCACTCCCCACATGCGCATTGCCTCATAGCAATACCAATATACATTCATAATTGCGAGTATTATACTCACGGCACGGAGAAAATCCATGATTTTTCCCAGTGCTCTCAAATCGTCTTCTTGTGCCATTGTTTTTCAGTTTTGAAGTTATACAAATTGTTTTTGATTGAAGGCAGGCTTTCTCCATTGTATAAGAAAGCCAACCCTGATGATACGGTTAAAGGCTTCGCCCTTTTCGTTTCTTCTTCTTTCTACGCAACTCTCTGTCAAATGCAGCTTCCTGTGCTTCATTTGAAGGACCTCCTCCAGACATAAGTCCAAGACCGCTGCCGTACTCATCGAACAAGCCAGAACCTTGAAGTTCCTGCTCCAAGACAACGCCATCTTCCTTCGGGATGGTAAGCGGTATCGGCTGCTCATTCTCGTAAGGCAAGGTGAAGTGCTCCTGCATGGCATTGGCAGAAAGATTCGTTCCAAGCCTTGAACCATTGAACACGCTTTGGGTGCGGTGGTCAATGAATGTTGCTCCGTAGATACGGCCGTCAGCTGTATGGCGGAAAACAACATCAATGCCCTTTGCTTTCAGCAGTTCTACGAACTTATCCTTATGGTACGTCTGCTTCAAGACTGCTTCCACGCTATGACGGGTCATCTCGGAGAGTTTCTTTTCCTCCTTGAACTTCTTGGTAGAATAAGCGAACCGTTTTTCTATCGCCTCCGCACCGACAGACCTGTCAATCTTGGAAGCCTTGAAAGGATTTCCCACCTTGTTGCCCTGTCCGTCCGTGGCAAAATAGACAAAACCTTGATACTCACGACCGCCAACCTCGCCTCTGACTTCCTCCAAGGATATATTATATAAGGAGAGAAGTGCACGGTATTCGCCTAAGGACTGGAACCTGTAGGTGGCGCAGAGAGATTTTACGGTGTTGGCAACCTGCTTCTTCACATTGCCTTGGCTTGCATCCACCTTACGAAGTGGATTGTCGAATCGATGTTGCTTGCGGTCTGCCTTGTTGAGATTGTACTTCATCTCCAAGTCACGAGTGATAGCCTTGCTCCTGTGGTAGTTGTATCGGCTATCCAAACACTTGCCGTTTTCATCCACTCGGATGGTCACGATGTGCATGTGGTGACGGTCGATGTCCTCATGCTTGTAAACCATGTATGGCTGGTTGCCATATCCCATGCGTTCCAAGTATTCCCGTGCGATGTTCTCCATCTCCATATCCGTCAGCACATCATCGGGATGCGGATTCAAGGATATATGCACGACAGGCTTTTCCGTTCTGATATGCGGAGAAAGGTATCGCTGGAAATCACGCAAGGCATTGGTGATGCTTGTTTTTCCCGAACAATCATCGAAGATCTTGTTCGTTGCCAAGAGCTTTCCCTCTTCCTTGTTAATCTTCTCACCATTGTATGCCAGTGCGCCATACAATGAACTTCCGAAACTTATCTTTGCGACCATCTTTCCTCAAACTTACGGGTTAGTTCAACAATCTCACGGGTAAGAGAGACCAGTTCCCTGGTGCAATTCTCCAGCTTATAGAGCAAAGCCATCGCCTTTTTCTCTGAGAAATGACAACGGAGTTCCTTAACAACCTGGTTGTAGTTGTTGCCAATCATTCGGTACTGCGAGTGAAAAGAGGAAAGCTTGGTGTAGTATTCCACCAGAGTCTTATCCTCACGCAACACCTTGAACGCTCGCCGAGAATGCGTGCCTTGGCAAAGACAGCCTTCGCCTTCACATCAGTCTGCTCATACATGACGAGGAATTTCATCCACTCGTCATCGTCGAACCGAAGCATCACATGGTGCGACTTCGGGTTCAGCTTGGGGATTCGTCCCCCTCGTTTTCTTTCTGTGTTCATATTAAAATGGATTAAGTGGTACATGCGGCAATAATGGAATTGCACAAACTATCGTCAGATTGGAACATGGGGAGCCCGACTTCGGAGAGGCTACCAACCGGCAGGGCAAGGTCTTTGAGGTACCCTCGAACATCGGCTGCGCTCGGAAGAATGAAAAGGAACTTTTCTTCTTCTCTCGCTGGCACGATGTTACGGGGAGTAACTCCGAAGGTTTGAGTAACTCAAAACATACCTTGCTATGTCTTTGAGGACATAAAAAATCCGCTTAGGGTGGATTGAAGTTAGCCTTCGTAAG
>ENA-OPYW01000010-OPYW01000010.1-human-gut-metagenome-genome-assembly--contig:-NODE-10-length-20387-cov-1.267868_pt1 | contig 20387 bp, 21 predicted proteins | sample MGYA00242473_ERZ504483 | MGnify/ENA primary metagenome ERZ504483 (study PRJEB26092, sample SAMD00036221) | human gut metagenome | host: Homo sapiens | study: EMG produced TPA metagenomics assembly of...
CTACTACGATTTCCGGATAATTTTCTATATAATACTGCTTCTCGTTCGTCAGACAGGCAACTCCAAAAAACTCTTTTTTCTCTTTCAAAAGATACCTTTTATCCACTGCCTGATATTGTTCCTCACTGACCTTCAACACTGCATATTTTTCAAGAATCGTATCCATCGCTTCATGAAGTATGATCTTTCCTTTATGTATCACATAAATGTCATCACACAGATGTTCTAGGTCCGAAGAATATGTGAGCTGATCAGGATACTTCTCTCCGGCTCTTCTTCCATATACTCTCTTAAAATATCCAGCATCCTTTCCCTCGCTCCGACATCAAGACCGGCTGTCGGCTCATCCAGCATCAGGAAATCTGCCTGATGCGTCAATGCAATGATCAGATTCAGCTTTGCTTTCATTCCAGTTGAATACTCTTTTAAGAATTTATCCAGTGGAATCTGATGTCTTTCACACATCTGAAGAAATTTTTCTTCTTCAAACTTTGAATACAATTTAGCAAGAACTGCCTCAACATCTTTTCCTTTCAAATATCCGCTGAACCCTGCTTCTGCCAGGACTACTCCCATCTGTTCTTTTTCTTTCTCGTTTAACTCTTGCGGTGTTTTTCCAAGAATCTTTATCTCGCCACCATCATAGGAAATGAGTCCGAGTACTGCCTTGAACACAGTGCTCTTACCGGCTCCGTTCTCTCCGACCAGACCTGTGATTCTTCCTTTTTCTACATTTAGCGAACAGTCTAACTGAAATTCGCCGTAGCTTTTCTTTACCCCTTTGATATCTAACATAATTATTCGTCCTCCATGATGAGTTCAAACAAGGAGCGGATCTCTTCCTCTTTCATTCCGCAGCGTCTTCCCTTCTGAATCGCCGCTTCCAGATCCGCCTCAACTTCTTTTCTGCGCTCTTCTTCCATCAACTGTGTATTCGAAGCTGCAACATAAGTTCCTTTTCCATGAACCGTGACCGTCATGCCCTCCGCTTCCAGATTGTCATATGCCTTCTTTACGGTAAGTGCACTGATCTTCAGTTCCTTTGCCATCGTTCTTACTGACGGCAGTATATCATTTTCTTTTAATTCTCCGGAGATGATCTGCGCTTTGATCTGCTCCATGATCTGTTCATAGATCGGTACCATCGATGAATTATTGATTATAATCTTCATAAGCAACCTCCCGTTGTAAACAGTATATAACAGTGTATCACTGTTGTCAACTGTTATATACTGTTTGTTTTTTTATTTTTTAGAGCAAATGTTTTATTATATTACTTCGTTATCCATTATTTTTCAGCGTGTTGTAAACCAAAACACATCTTAAAATATAAAAAAAAGAAGTTTCTAACGTAAAATTTTCATCTTATATCAGAAACTTCTTTCTTCATTTGCTCTATTTCATTATAACCTTGCAATGTTTCTTATTACTAAAAAATCGCCACAGCCACATTCACACTCTTCACACCCAACAGCTTGATTCCCTTAACATCCTTCACCGTCTTCATGCACACTTCCGGAAGGATACACGTCTCGAATCCAAGCTTCTTCGCCTCAGCCACACGCTGCTCCGGCATATTCACCGCACGTACCTCACCACTCAGACCAACCTCACCGAACACGATCGTTTTTTCATCGATCGGACGATTCCGGTAACTTGACACAAGTGCCATCACGATTCCTAGATCGATTGCCGGCTCATTCATCTTGATTCCGCCCGCAATATTTACATAAGCATCGCAATTTCCAAGATTCATACCAAGTCGTTTTTCAAGTACTGCCATCAAAAGATTCACCCTGTTATAATCTGTTCCTGCTGCAGTTCTTCTCGGCATACCAAAGTTCGTTCTTGCAACTAGTGCCTGAATCTCCAGAAGAATTGGGCGTGTTCCCTCCATCGAACAGGCTACAACAGAACCGGATGCATTCTCCGGTTTTCCACTCAGCATATATTCGGATGGATTCTCTACTTCTACAAGTCCATTCTGTCTCATCTCAAAGACACCGATCTCATTCGTAGAGCCAAAACGATTCTTCACAGCTCTGAGGATTCGGTAAGATGCATGACGATCTCCTTCAAAATAAAGTACCGTATCCACCATATGTTCCAGCACACGCGGACCAGCCACGGTTCCTTCTTTTGTCACATGGCCAACAATGAAGATTGGGATACATAGTCCCTTCGCCAGCTGCATAAATACATTCGTAGACTCGCGGACCTGGGAGACACTTCCCGGTGCGGAATTCACATCTTCACTGTACATCGTCTGGATGGAATCAATGATCACAAGCTCCGGCTTCTCTTTCTCGATCACGCTGCGGATAATCCCAAGATTCGTCTCACACAAAAGCAACAGATTCTGGCTGAATTCACCCATACGGTTTGCACGAAGCTTGATCTGAGTCTGAGACTCTTCACCTGAAATATATAAAATCTTCTGCTGCTTCGCCATCCTCTGGCAGACTTGCAAGAGCAAAGTTGATTTTCCAATTCCCGGATCTCCTCCTACCAGAACGAGTGACCCCGGCACGATCCCACCACCAAGAACCCTGTCTAATTCTTTAATTCCAGTCTTATTCCTTGTATCATCATCCGCGGAAACTTCTGTGATTGGAACCACTTTCGCTTCATTCACCGCTCTGGCTGCTACAGTCGTTCCTTTCGTGATGCCACTGTCAATCCTCTCCTCGACAAATGTATTCCATTCCTTACACATTGGACACTGACCAAGCCACTTCGCTTCCTCATGCCCACAATTCTGACAGAAGTAAACTGTTTTCTTTCCTTTTGCCATTCATAATTTCCTTTCTGTTCGAAGCAAGCATAATACAGCTTGCCAGGTTTATAGATTAGAAAAGGGAAAGGCGCATCTTGCAATTCCTTTCCCTCTGTTTTTACACTACTCTTGTTTCTATCCGAATCTGACTGATTAGCATTTGACAACTTTGATTGCAGCACTCTGATCTGCGTTAAGTTCAACACTTACACTTAATTTTCCGCTTAAGTTTGTTCCCATCTTACCTGCAGACTCTCCGGCGATAAATACTTCATATTCGCTCTCTGGCTCAAGTTCCAATGTAAACTGTACGTCTTCCGGTGCTGAAACTGTGAACTCAACTTCTGTTTCTGTCTCTTTGAAGTTCTCTACTGTACTTCCCGGAACAGACTCATAAACGAACATTCCATTTTTCTCCAGCTTTGTAATCTCCGCAAATGTCTTTACTTTATAAAGATCTCCTTTAAATTCAAATCCGTCCTTCTTTGTCTTGGATGCAAGAGTGTAATCTCCAAAGCTTAATGTTCCGTCGTTCTCTGCACGCAATAATTCTTTCACTGTTGCCATTTTTAATTTCCTCCTGGGTATATATATGTTCCTATTATATACTACTTAAAAATAGTTTTTCTATAGATTTTATTTATTCTTCACATTTACAATTCGATGTGATTTTAAGATTCTGTCTTCACAAAATGAATTCCCTTTTTGGATGCTCCTGCTGCCACATAATCCCCTTCCTGAATCTCTCCGTTCAGGATCGCATCTGCCAGCTTATCCTCCAGTTCTGTCTGCAATGCACGTCGCAGTGGTCTTGCTCCGTACTTCGCATTCCGTTCCTTTCTCCACAATGTAGAGCCTTCGCAGATTCACGCAGTTTCAGATGAATATTCATCTGTGATTCCAGACGTTTAGTAAACTGATTGCATAACAAAGAAACGATTTTCTTCATTTCTTCTTTGCCAAGTGAATGGAATACAATAATCTCATCAATTCGGTTCAGGAATTCCGGACGGAAGATCTGTTTCACTTCGTCCATCACATTCTGCTTCATCTTCTTATAATCACTCGCCGGATCTTCTTTTGTCGCAAATCCTAGCTTCTTCGGTTCAACAATTGCTTTCGCACCTGCATTTGATGTCATAATAATTACAGTATTAGAAAAGTCAACCTTTCTCCCCTGAGAATCTGTAATATGCCCATCGTCCAGCACCTGAAGAAGTACATTGAACACATCCGGATGTGCTTTCTCAATCTCATCAAACAGAATCACGGAATATGGATGTGTACGCACCTGGTCACTGAGTTGTCCACCTTCTTCATGACCGACATATCCCGGAGGAGATCCGATCATCTTGGAAACGGAATGTTTCTCCATATATTCTGACATATCAACACGGATCATTGCATCTTCTTTCCCAAATAACGCTTCTGCCAGTGCTTTTGATAATTCTGTCTTACCAACACCGGTTGGTCCCAGGAACAGGAAGGAACCGATCGGGCGCTTCGGATCTTTCAGTCCGACTCTTCCTCTCTTCACGGCCCTTGCAACTGCGCCGACAGCCTCGTCCTGTCCGATCACTCTCTTCTGAAGGACATGCTCCAGATTCTTCAGACGCTGGGCATCACTCTCTGCGAGCTTACTCACCGGTACTTTTGTCCAGGCAGACACCACTTCTGCAACCGCATCTACAGTTACCGGTGGGTTGGCCTTTGCCTGTTTCTTCTCAAAGCGTTTCTTCACTGAGTCTAATTTCTTCTGCACTGCATCCTGTTCTTTCTGAATCAGGGACGCTTCTGCAAAATCTCCCCGTTCAATGCTCTCTTCCTTCTGCGAAGCAAGTTCTTTCACTGCCTGTTCTAACTGCTTCAGATTCTCTGGAACCTCATATCCCTTCAGACTCACCTTTGAGCATGCTTCATCTAAAACATCGATAGCCTTATCCGGAAGATTCCGGTCTGTGATGTAACGCTCTGACAGCTGTACTGCTGACTCCAGTGCCTGTTCTTCGATCACAACTTTATGATGCGCTTCGTATTTCTCTTTCAGACCTTTTAAGATCTCAATACACTGATCCTGTGTCGGCTCTTCAATCGTCACCGGTTGGAATCTTCGCTCAAGTGCTGCATCTTTCTCAATGTACTTCCGATATTCTGCAATCGTAGTTGCACCGATCAGCTGCATCTCACCTCTCGCCAGTGAAGGTTTCAGAATGCTGGATGCATCAATCGCTCCTTCTGCGCCTCCGGCACCGATCATCGTATGGATCTCATCAAGGAACAGAATCACATTCCCACAGGCTTCTACTTCTGAGATCAGGCCTTTCATACGCTCTTCAAACTCACCACGGTACTTTGAACCAGCGATCAGTCCCGGAAGATCCAGACTGTAAATCTTCTTATCTTTCATCTTCTCCGGAACCACACCGGATGCGATTCTCTGTGCCAGTCCTTCGATGATCGCTGTCTTTCCAACCCCCGGTTCACCAACCAGGCATGGATTATTCTTTGTCCTACGGCTTAAGATCTCCATCAGACGGTAAATTTCCTGGTTTCTTCCCACAACCGGATCCATTTTTCCTTCTGCCGCACGTTCTGTCAGATCTGTACAGTACTGCTCCATCATCGCACCGCTTCCGCGATTATCCTCCTGAAGTTCTTCCTGATAGATCTTCGGATCGATCCCTGCTGCATTCATAATGCTCTGGAACAATTTCTGAAGATTCACATTCAATGTGATCAGAATCTTTTGCTGCCACACAATCCACATCACGTATCATCGCAAGAAGGAGATGTTCTGTTCCGATTTCCGTTGTACGGAGTCTTTTACACTCCTTCGCGCTGTTCTCTAACAGATACTGGAGTCTCGGACTCTCTTCTAATCTCTTTCCTTCGCTGCCGGATGTTCTTCTGCCGGAGTGATCAGCTCATCCATCAACTTCAGGATCTTCTCCGACTCTACTCCACTGTTCGCAAGTACCTGTCCTGCCACTCCTGTATATTCTTCTCTCAATGCCAGAAGCAAATGTTCTGTTCCGATATACGGATGCTTCATCTCTCTGGCAGCTCTAGCCGCATACTTAAGCGCATGCTGCGCCGACTTTGTATATGAAATCTGCATATATATCTCCCTTATGTCTTTCTACTTCTCTGCTACCGGTTCTCGTGCAGCTCATATTCGTCAAAAATCTCATCTACCAGCTCATGAACCTCCTGCCGTGAGATGTTCTTGCAACGCCCTCGCGCAAGTACGATCCTTAACTGCTCTTTCATCACTTCGAGCTGCTGAAGTTTATCTACATCAACCGCGATCACTGCGCCTCTGCGTTTATCCAGACTGATATATCCTTCCCGCTTCAACACATGATACGCTTTGTTCACAGTATGCATATTCACTCCAACCGTATCTGCAAGCTGTCTGACAGATGGGAGTGAATCCCCTTCCTGAATATCTGACATAGCAATACCAAGAATGATCTGGTTACACAATTGAATGTAAATCGCCTCATCACTGTTGAAATCAACTTCTATCAGCATACGCGTAACCCCTTTCTCTTTTGTGTAAAACATATCTCCTGTAAAATCAGCCGCAGGAGATATTTTCCACTTGTTATATCCATCCTAGCACAACCTCTTGTTTGATTCAAGCAAAAACGCAGAAGAAAAGGAAGGTTTTCTTCCTCTTCTCCTGCGTAAAGCATCACTATTTTATTTCTCAGGAAATACAATTTCCATTCTTGTTCCTTTTCCGTACTCACTATCCACCTGAACTTTTGCCCCATGCAGAATTGCTCCATGCTTCACGATCGACAGTCCAAGTCCTGTTCCCCCCCCGTTCTTTCGAATGGCTCTTATCAACTCTGTAGAATCGTTCAAAGATTCTATCCTGATGTTCTTTTGGAATTCCGATTCCTGTATCACTCACGCGGACTTTCGGTCCTTCCAGTGTATTTCCTACCCAAATGGTTACATTTCCATTTTCTTTATTATACTTTACAGCATTTTCTGTAATATTATAGATCATTTCATCCAGAATCTGACGGATTCCATGTATTTTCACAGATTCTCCTGTCAGTTCCATATGAATATTCCGCTGAGCCGCAGTAAGAGAAAGACGACTGACAATTTCTCTCGTCAGTTCAAATAAATCTACATCTTCTTTCTCAAGCTCAACAGATTCGTCATCTAGCTTTGATATCTTAATAATATCTTCGATTAAGGTCAGAAGTCTGCGTGCCTCCTTATAAATAGTCTCAGAGAATCTTGGGATATCCTCCGGACGTACCAGTCCATTCATCATGATCTCTGCGTATCCGGAAATCGAAGTGAGCGGAGTTTTCAGCTCATGGGATACATTTGCAGAGAATTCTTTACGCATATTGGCCACAGCTTCTTTTTCTTTATTCTGCTTATCCATAGCTTCCAAAAGCGGGGTCATCTCCTCATATACAACATTATCCAATGGGTTTTCCAAATCCAGATGAATTACAGGTTCCATCAGTCTGTTTGTCTGCCATTTTGCAAGAAACCAGGCAAGTACAAGTCCAATGATTCCAATCCCTATAACCACCGGCAAAATATTTAATGAAGTCCACATCAAACTATCCATTGATTTTGAAACACGAAGAACGTTCCCATCATCCAGAAGAACCGCATAATAATACAATTCTTTTCTTACGGTATCTGACATACGGATCTTCTCGCCTGTCCCATTCTTCAAAGCCTGCTGTACTTCGGCTCTGGTCTTATGATTCTCCATTGTACTTCCATCATTTCTGGAATCATACAGAACCTCTCCCGTAGATGCGATCAGCGTCACCCGCGTTCCCTGATCCACATCATCCAGCTGTGCAAGATACTCTGTTCCTGACAGATCGACTGCCCGTTTGATATACGATGCCTCCTGTTTGATCTCACCCTCAAGGATCTTCAGGTTCCGCTGATACACACCAACAGACATGATCAGATATATCGGAACTAAAATTGCAATCAGTATAAACATCATGCTTTTCTGAATTCGTTTTCTCACTTTCTCATATCCTCCAGACTTGTATTACGCTTCTCCACCGATCCGATATCCAACACCACGAACCGTCTTGACCAAACTGCCCTGCTCACCTAACTTCTGGCGAAGCGTCCGGATATGAACATCAACCGTTCTTGTCTCTCCATCAAAATCATAGCCCCAGATCTCTGTCAGAAGCTGGTCTCTTGTCAGCACGATTCCCTGATTGCGCATCAGTTTCTCAAGTAACTCAAACTCTTTCAATGTCAGTACGACACTCTCTCCGTCTACTTTTACTTCATGTTTCTTCGTATCTAAGCAGATTCCTCCAACAGAAAGTTTCGTCTTATCCTGCTGCTTTCCACTTCTACGAAGCACTGCTTTGATTCTGGAGATCAGCTCCATCATACCGAATGGTTTTGTCACGTAATCATCCGCACCGGAATCCAGTCCCACTACCTTATCATACTCTGACCCCTTCGCTGTCACCATGATCACAGGGATATCCTTTGTCTTTGATGAATTTTTCAGTTTCTTAAGAATCTCAAGTCCATCTTCCCCCGGAAGCATAATATCAAGCAAAACAAGCTCTGGCGTGTCAAACGCCAAAGCCTCCATAAATGCCGTCCCGTCTGCAAATCCTCTGGCTTCCAGACCGGTTGTCTCCAGAGTGTAGATTACAAGTTCGCGAATGTTATCGTCATCTTCTACACAAAAAATCATATATTTCGTTCTCCCTCCTGATGCATCACAGAACTATCCTTATGTACTCCGGTAATTGAAAATTCTACCCACTCGGCAATATTTGTCGCATGATCTCCAATTCGCTCAAGATATTTTGTCACCATGATCAGATCAAAGATTTTTCTTCCATCACGCTGTCAGCCTCACGGATCAACTGAATCATCTGATCTCGGATCTCATCAAAATAATCATCGATCTCATCATCATCTTTCATAACTGTACGGGCAAGTTCAAGATCTTTTTCAACATATGCTGTTACACTGTTGCGTACCATCTTACTTACTCCTGTTGCCATTGCTGTCAGCTTATCAAGATTCTCCTCCATCTTCTCCCACTTGGAAGAAATGATGATTTCTGCAATATCAGAAGTCTGATCTCCGATACGTTCCATATCTGTGATCATCTTAAGTGCTGCTGAGATTCTTCTAAGATCTCTTGCAACCGGCTGCTGCTGAAGCAAAAGTTTCAGACAAAGTCTCTCGATATCTTTTTCAATCTGATCGATCTCTTCATCTTCCTTGATCACAACCTGAGCCTGTTCTGTGTTGCCGTCCTTTAACGCCTGTGTTACCTTTGTAATTGCTGCTTCACACAATTCACCCATATGTGTAAGCTGTGTATCCAATGTATGAAGCTGCATATCATATCTGTACCGCATAAATCAACCAAACCTCCCTGTGATGTAATCCTCAGTTCTCTTATCCTCAGGAATGGAGAACAATTTTTCAGTGTCATTATATTCAATCACTTCTCCTAAGAGGAAAAATGCTGTGTTATCCGATACACGGACAGCCTGCTGCATATTATGCGTTACCATAACGATAGTATAATCTTTTTTCAGTTCCATCGCAAGGTCTTCAATCTTAGATGTTGAGATTGGATCCAGTGCGGATGTCGGCTCATCCATCAGAATTACTTCGGGCTCAACTGCCAGTGTTCTTGCGATACACAGTCTCTGCTGCTGTCCACCGGAAAGTCCGAGCGCACTTTTATTCAGACGATCTTTGAGTTCATCCCAAATCGCTGCCTGACGAAGGCTTCGTTCAACAATCTCATCCAGCTGAGATTTTTTCTTGATTCCGGAAATTCTCGGTCCATAAGCCACATTGTCATACACACTCTTTGGAAATGGATTTGGCTGCTGAAATACCATTCCAACACGATGACGCAGTGTGATCTCGTCCATTTCCTTGAAAATGTCCTTACCGTCGAGCAGAACCTTTCCATCAATCTTACAATTTTCCACCAGATCATTCATACGGTTCAGTGTCTTCAGAAATGTAGATTTTCCACATCCGGAAGGTCCGATAAATGCAGTGATCTTATTCGCCTCGATCTTCATATTCACATCTTTGAGTGCATGGAAGTCTCCATAATGAAGATTCAGATGGCTGATATCAAATTTATAATCATTTGCTTTTTTTGCTCCATTTTTATTAATTATCCTTTCCACATGTCAGTCAACGAAATGATTGACATAGAATTATCAGTTAGCTTCCTCTTTCATTTTCTGTCTTTAGTTTCCTGAATTCTTCTTATTAATGTGTCGGCTCAATGCATTTGCACCAATGCTGAACAGCAGAACAAGAATCATCAGGATTGCTGCTGACAGGTTTGCAAGGTTCGGATCCTGTCTATTGATCTGAAGTCCCCAGATCTGCAAGGACAATGTCTCTGCCGGACGGAAAATATTCAGTGGGCAGGTCGGTGATGTCAGATCCCAGTTATTCCAACGCAGGTCTGTTCCTGATCCTGTTGTATACAGAAGTGCTGCCGCCTCACCAAATCCTCTTCCGGCTGCCAGAATAACACCTGTCATAATTCTTGGAATACACGCCGGGATCAACACATGATAAATGGACTGCCATCTTGTTGCTCCAAGTCCAAGACTTGCCTGCAGATAATGTCCCGGCAGACCATTGATCGCGTCTTCTGTCGTTGTTGTGATAACCGGAATTGCCAGAATGGAAATGGACAATGCTCCTGCAAGAAGACTCTTTCCAAGTCCGAAAAATACAAGGAATACCAGATATCCGAACAGTCCGACAACAATGGATGGAAGGGAAGAAAGTGTCTCAATACAAATTCTCAGAAATTTTGTAAGAAATCCTTTCTTCGCATACATTGCCAGATAGATTCCGGCTGTCACTCCAAGTGGAATAGAGAATAACAGCGAAATAAATACCAGATAAATTGTATTGAACAACTGGTTTCCGATGCTTCCTTTTCTCGCAAAGGCAAACATCTCCGGTGTTGCTCCTGTAATCCCTTGATAATTACATAAGATGCAAATCCAATCAATAATGTAAAGAAGAACACTGCGATCAGATAAAACACGCCGGTCATTATTTGATTTATTCCACGCGCACGTTGTACTCGATTCATCTATTTGCTCCCCCTTACTCTTTGTCTTTCTTCGGTCTTGAGAAATAATGGATCAGCAGGATGAATAACAGAGATAATAAGAACAATAACAATGCCATTGTCCAGAGTGCTGTCTTCATCTCACCGCCCTCCGTTGCATTTCCCATCTGTGCTGCGATTTCTGTAGTCAAACTCTTTGTTGTGGAGAATAATCCCTTTGGAAGAGCTGTTGTCTGTCCAATTACCATTGCAACCGCAAGCGCCTCACCGAATGCTCTCGCAAGTCCGAGAATAATTCCTGAAAGAATTCCTGAACCTGCTGCCGGAATGACAACTTTATAGATGGACTGCCACCTTGTAGAACCCAGTCCGTAGGCTGCCATACGGTAATCTTTTGGCACAGAATGAATGGAATCTGCCGCCACATTACTGATGGTCGGGAAGATCATCAGTGCCAAAACAATCCCCGCTGCCAAAACAGAATGTCCAACCTGTAAATGAAATACTTTCTTAATTGCCGGAATCAGGACTGTAAGTCCAACCCATCCATAAACAACGGAAGGAATTCCAGCGAAAATTTCAACGATTGGTCTGTAAAAACTTTTCTCCGAATTTCGGTGCGATCTCAATCATAAAGATTGCCGAACCTACTGCAAATGGAGTCGCGATCAAAAGTGCCAGACCACAGGTGCACAGAGAACCTACGATAAAGATCAATGCTCCGACAGTTCCACCACCCTGTGCATTATCTTCCGGGTTCCAGTCTGTCGATCCTAAGAATTCAAATATGGAATGACCAAATATCGTAAATGTACCGGATCCCTTATATATAAGAAAAGCTCCGATACAGATTGTGATGGCAATAACAAGCAAACCGCCCGCTGTCATCAGTCCTCTCCATGCATACTCTTTTGTAAACATGTTTTGTTTCTTCATATTTTCACCTTTTATCAGTGAAATGTACTGCTGTTCTGAATTTTTCCGGAACACACAGTACATTTCATAACTTTTCACTTTATGCTATTAGTGCTCTGTTGCAGTCATCTTAGATGCAACACCATAACCAAGTTTCTCCATCTGAGCGCCATATTCATCACCTGTGATATAATCAAGAAATGCTTTTGTCACTTCATTTGGTTCACCCTTTGTGTACATATGCTCGAATGTCCATACAGGATATTTTCCGCTGTAAGTATTCTCAAGTGTTGGCTCAACATCATCAATTGCTACTGTCTCAACACCTGCATCTCCTGTCAGATAAGAAAGTGCTACATAACCGATTGCTCCGTTTGTACTTTTCACATTTGTAAGAAGAACTCCGGAATCATCTGTTTCCATGGATGTGTTAGAAGCTTCTTCGTTTCCGTCCAGTGCATATTTCTGGAATGTTGCTCTTGTTCCTGAAGACTCGGGACGTGTTACAAGAACGATATTCTCATCCGGTCCTCCAACATCTTTCCAGTTTGTTGTCTTTCCTGTGAAGATGGAGATCAACTGCTCTTTTGTCAGACTCTTAACACCTGCTTCTGCAACATCTTTGTTTACGATCGGTGCCATAGTTACAACACATACCTGATGATCTACAAGCTCTTTTGCTGCTGTCTCATCCAGTTTATCTTCTGCTGCCACATCAGAGTTACCGATATCTACAGTCCCTTCTGATACCTGCTTCAGTCCTTCTCCTGAACCGCCTGCATCGATTGTGATAGATACATCCGGATGATCATTTAAGAACGAATCTGCTGCATCATCAGCAAGTGGTTTCAGTGCTGATGAACCGGCTGCTGTGATTGTTCCGCTTAATGAGCTGTCACTGCTCTCTGTATTTGTATCTGCTGAATTATCTGAAGTTCCGTTTGATGAACTTCCACATCCAACTGCCATTGTTGCTGTCATAACTGCTACTGTAAGTAATGCGATAAACTTTTCATTTTCATGTCAATTATCTCCTTTACATTTCATACACATTTCTAATCCCGCTGCATTTTCTTTTTTATTTTCTGCAGCCATTTGTGCTTCCCTCAAGCACAGTACATATGTTACGTAAGAAATGTAAAGTCTGAAATCAACCAAACGTTAAGTTTATGTAAAACAACAACAGGTGTTTTTTCAGATTTGTGCGCATCCCTGGCGGAGCGTTTTTTATATATTAGGAAAGTAACTTTCTATATATAAAAAAGAGAGGTCTCTCAACCTCTCTCACAAATCATCTCTTTATCTGAAGCAAACACATAAGAACTACACCCAGAATCAGACCACCAAGAAAACAGACAATATACCCAAGAACCACCTTCCGATTTCCCCTTTCACAGCTTGTCTTCCTGATGTCATTATATGAAGCTTCCTGCGAAAATATTCCTTCTAATCTTCAATTGTTCCCCTTGCCCAACGAATCAGCCATAGAATACTCCAAGTCAGCAACACTCCCATGATCACACCGATAATATTGATTCCTGCTTCATCCCACTGACAGTGTCTTCCTACGATCAGAACCTTGTGTGCCTCATCCGCAAATTGCAGGATCGTACAGAGTCCGAATACCGCACACGCCGCTTTCCAGACTTTCATCACATTCTTCATTGCCAGAACCAATAATCCTGATTCTATAAAATAAACGATAAAGTGTGCCCATTTTCTCAGATACATGTGCACATCATCCACGCTGTCCTGTGGAAAAAAGTGCTGTTGGATCCATTCTGCCATCGGCAGACTGGTTGCTGCTGTCTGTGGTCCGTTCTGGCTTGACAAAACCAAAAGAAGGATCAGCCAGATGATTGCCGGCAAAAACGAGATCATCGTCAGCTTCCTGTTCTTCTCTCTATTCGTTTTCTTATTGCTCTTCAAAAATCTACTCCTAACTGATATACTGCTTTTCTTTTTTGCTCATTATACCATGTAGAAATACTTTGTCAAATTTTAGTTTCTTACCTTACTTATACGTTAAACAAGTAGTTCGCAATCCCATACATCTACGCCACTGTCCTGGAACACGCCATGCAGACGTTCATGCAGCTGCTCCTTTGTCACATCTTTCTTTAGAATCACCTGAATGAATCCGCCTCCACCGGCTCCTGATATAAACTTCCCATCTACCAGGTCTTCACATACAAGAAGGATCTGATCGATACAGGTATTGGTTGTACCGGCATCCAACATACAGGATAATTTCCAATGTTGGTTTAAAAGCTCAGCAAATTCGTCAATATCTCCCTGCTCCAGCGCAAAACGCATTAACACGGCGATTGCCTTCATCTCCTTTAATGCCTTCAATGACTCTGGTCTGCTTCCGATATAGCCACCAACTACATCACGCAGCAGATTTCTTGCAAGACGTCTCTGACCAGTATAGATCAATGCAAAACGTTCTTTCAGTTCTTTCTTTCCCTCTTCCGGCATCTCTATCTTCTCTACAACAAGATTCTGGGCAATCCCCGGTTTTGTTGAGATCAGTTTAATTCCTTCTGTCAGTCCGCCAACCTGATCCTGCCAGCCGCCTCCGGTACTCATGATCTGCTCCATACCAAGGACAACATCATAGATCTCTGCATCTGTACGCTCCTGACCAAGGAATTCAAAGATTCCCTTTACGCACGCTCCTGATAAGATACTGCTTGTTCCAAGTCCTGATCCTTTCGGTACTCCGTAAACCTGGGTAGAAAGATAGATTCCTCCTCCCATCCGCTTTAAGATCTCCTGAAGATCTGCTTCTTCCTTGACCGGGATAATTCCACAGGCGATCAAAGCTGCTTTATGCAGTGCAAATGAATCATATGGATTATGACAATCCTGGATCTCAGCTGCACTGTCTACAGTTGTATAGACTCCGATATCCTTACTTTCAAATTCCACATGAAGCTCATCTAATCTCTTTACCGTGATCTGTACCGGATAGATTCCTCTTAATTTCATTGCAGCATTAAGAACTACTCCACCCTTTTCATTACAATGTGGTGGTGTATCCGTCCAGCCTCCGCCCCAGTTCACGCGGACCGGAAGGGCGATATCAACCTGATCTTTTACAATTCTATATCCTGCACTATCTGGAAGCTTCTTCTCTGCTTCTTCATAAATTGCCTCCTGGATTGTTCCAAAACAGTCATTTTCGAGTGCATCATAATGCAGATCATCATAAATCGTTCTTGTCTTTTTCATATAACAGGAAACTGCATGATAGATTCGGATCTTCAATGAGAAACCTGCTTCTTCCGCATCTTCAATCAGCAACTTAAAGATTTCTTTCGACATTCCACGCTTTCCAAATATCTTGAGTGCATCCGCATAATACATTCCCTGCTCCAGTTTTCTGATGAAACACTTTGCAAGAATACGGTTTTCAAGAAACCTCTCCTGATCACAGGATGCCTCAATATCTGCTGCATTAAAACTGGAATATAGACTCATGCGTTCACTCTCGCGCCATCTGGAAATCTCTTCTTCTGTTGCAGTACCATGTGCCATCTTGTAAATGATTTCAGCCATATCAAGGGCATCTTCCCAGTCATCACACACCGGATAAAGATCTGCAAACCACAGATAGGTCTCTTCTCCTTTCCAAAGTTCTTCTTTCATCACTTCATTCTGAGTCATAAACTGATTCAATGTCGTGCCGAGAAATGAAACCTCTCCCGGATATTTTCCCTTCGGATTATCTGGTACACCATAAATTCTGATTACTTTTTTCCCACCTGTCAGTTCGATTCCGTGCATAACAATCTGTTCCGGAATCTTCCGATCCATAATACGCACATGCGAAAGAACGGTTCCGTCGCCGACCTCAGAATTACCAAGAATATAACAATTCTCCAGATATGCTTCTTTTCCTATCTTCGCACGGCTTCCTACATAAGCATTATGCGCTGCAAATCCTTCTTTTTGCACTGCTGAATTCACCTGCATCTTCCAATCCAGGAACTCGTAATCCTGCACATCTTTTGTTACAAGACTTCTCAATTCCCTTGTTGTTCCGAAATGAATAAATTCCGCCGGTGACAGACACAACAGCTTCATTGAGAAATGATGGATCGCATTCCAAATCTGTGTCCTACATTCATGCAGTGCTTCATTGAGCTGTCCTTCTGCTGCCTCTTTATAGAAATCTTCTAATGTAGAATCATTTGCAAGCGGATATAAAAAATCCCCATAAAAGCTGATCCTTGCTTCTTCATTACAAAACTGCCGGAATTTCTTCTCGTCCACCTTGCCCTCTGTTGAAATCAGACGGAACAGTGCCTGCAACAATGCGCTGCCAAACAATACCGCACCTGTATCAAGGTCTACATTTCCTGCTTTATTAACAGCTCCCATCTCTCGCAAACGCTCTTCTGTCTGTTTATGAAGAAAACACTTTACATAATCATGTCCATCGTTCAGAAATACGCCATGATTCTTTCCTGTAGCTACCGGCTCTTTAATGGAAATTGCTGCTCCGTCAAACTGCGCATCGATCTGAAGCGGATTAAACAGGAGCAATACATCACCTGACAAAACAAGCATTCCCTCCTGGATCCTGGATGGAACTCCTGACATTCCTACAATAAACTCATCAAATAAAGTGGAACTTCTTCCATCCGGCAATTCTCTTGGAACCGGTGAGAAAAGCTTGCCGATCGCAGAATACTGCGGCACTCTCTTGCTGTCACCACCTGAATGAATCACAAGAATTCTACGATTCTTAAAAGGATTCTCTCTCTCAGGCTCCTGTTCTGCAATATAACGCATCACCTGAAAGGTAGCGCCTCCGGATCCCACACGTTTTCCCTCCGGATCTGGAAGAACCGCATACGTTGTCTCTTCCGGAAGAAGACCTTTTTCCAGACGGTTCTCGATCTGATTCCGATAAGCCGTTGCCTGTGCTTTATTTGATGCTGTCAATATAATATAATCCCATTTAATAAAGCTTTTTTTCTTTAAACTTCTTTCATAATCTTCCCAGGAATCTAGATAGGACTGACGTAGGAAGAGATTGTTCATCTTCTCGTATTTCATTTTCTTACTCCTTATCTAACCTTTTCTTTTTTCTTATCTTAGTTAAACATTCAAATAACATCCAATGCTAGGATAACACACATTTTATAAAATTGAAAGTAATTGCAACCCGAGTAGACGTTTTTCTATATCAGAACAGTAACCAGAACACGACTTTTTCATATACAAAAAAGAGCTGTGAAAAACGAAATTATTCTCTATTTTTCACAACTCTTTTCAAAAATCAGTTTAAAATGCTCTTATTGCTGTGTAAAATCATTATTCGCTGTTGCTGCTACCGCACTTTCCTGAGCACTGATAGACTGAACTGTCTCAGAAGGTGTATACGTTTCTGTCGGATACAAAAATGTATGCATCTGTGTACTCATGTCATTCAATGTAACCGGAACTTCATAGAACACACCATCAATCTTACCGGAATAGAATACCTTTGGAAATGCATCCATTGCTTCCACCTTGTATTCTGTAATTTTACTTAAAAGACGAAGTACTTCGCTCTCTAAATAGTTTGTATTAATTTTATCAAGCATGCTCTTGGCAATATCGATCTTTTTCGCTTTATCAAGCTCCTGTGCTTTTGAGAAAATCTTAAAGAGAACTGTTCTCTGTCTTTCACTTCTCTTATAATCTCCTCCTTCTGTATAACGGATACGGCTAAATGCAACCGCCTGTGTTCCGTCTAATGTATAAGTACCTGCTTCTGTAATGTGTGCAGAAGATGTTCCCCCTGATTCCATTAAGCTCATCAATATAACCATTGATATACTTTGTTTCTTCTTCTGTAATATCCTGCTCGATTCCATCCATATCATCAACCAGTTCTGCTACATTCATGAAGTTAACTGTAATATATTTCTGAATATCCAGATCAAAGTTTGTATTTAATGTATCCATTGCAAGCTCCGGTCCTCCGAAAGAGTGTGCATGTGTGATCTTATCCAGACCATGACCTTCAATCTGTACATAACAATCTCTATAGACAGAAGCAATATACACTTTTTTATTTGTATTATCTACATTTACCACCATCAGGGAGTCTGATCTTGTTCCCTTACCAAGATTATTTTCTCTGGAGTCAACTCCAAAAATAGCAAATGTCTCCTGATTCACTTCCGGCTCTTCTACTTCTTCCGGCTCTTCTTCCTCTTGCACTACCTGCTTTGTCTCTTTCTTTGGCTCTTCCTTTTCTTTCTTCTTTCCGCAACCGGAAAAAGAAGCAACTGCAAGTGCAACAATCAAAAGAACTGCAAGCATTCTTCTCTTTTTCACCTGAATTTTCCTCCTTCTCTCTGTCTTATCTCCATATTTGCACAAAATGGCTATGTTTCTTTAACAAACACAGCCATTTTAGCACACTTTAATTTAGAATGCTATAGAAAATCCTCAGTTCTCGCCCGAAAACGGTTCTTTCTGACATTTTTCACCGATTTTCTCACCCATCTTTACCAATGTCTCTGCACCGGTTGCACTGTTTCTCACCAGATCTTCATCCGTCTGCACTTTTCCCGGTTCTGTCAAAAGAACGACTGTAGACCCGCCAAACTCGAACATTCCTTTTTCTTCTCCCCGGTGTACAACAGATACTTTCTTCTTATGATTCTTAATCCGTCCAACCATAAGAGCACCGACTTCCATCTGCAAAACGGTTCCCAGTTCTTCTGTCTGTACAAGACAATATTCCCTTGTATTCATCTTGTAAATCGGAGCATAGTCATTTGCCACCGGATTTACTGTATGAAATACTCCTCTGATCTTTCGCTGTGCAGATTTCACACCATCTGCCACATAACAATATCTGTGATAGTCATCTACCGTGAGACGGATTATATAGCTGTTCCACCTTCATAGCGTTTCGCAAGCTTTTCATCCTTCAGAAGACTACGGACTGTATACTGTGTCTGTTTGATAAGAAAAAGTCCATCCCTTTGAATCGGACAAACTGTCACTTTCCCGTCACAAGGCTGATCAGTACTTCTTTTCTTCCGTCAATCGGACGTTCCTCTGCTAAAATCTTACGCGTAAAAAAGTCATTATAAGAAGAATAATGATTCTTATCATAGATTGACAGATCAATCTGATTCTTTCTGACAAACGATGGAATCAACAGCCTGGATACTCTGCTGTCCAGCACTTTTCCACCAAGTCGGGATACCCTGGAACCAAGCAATGGTTTCAGCATCATTCTTGTCAATGTATGTCCATAGATATATTCCAGGAATCTGTCCTGTCCTGTTGTTTTCTCCGTCCTGTTTCCGTTTCTGTCTGCATAAATCATAATCTCTCCTCTTACATGAATCTTCGTCTCAATGTCCAGACTACTGCAACCGCTACTACTCCGACTAATGCAGAAAGTGTCTTATTCCCCGGCTTTTTTAATTTGAAATCCATAACAAACAGAAGTCCTACAAGAAGAACCATCGCATGCAGTACAATTCTGAAATCACAGTGCAGAAATGGGCGAAGCACAACAAGAATCGGTAATGCGATCGACATGGATGTGATTGGCAATCCCTGATAACACTTTCTGTTCTCTGTTGTCTCATCCTGCCTGGACTCTTCTGTTACATTAAACCATGCCAGACGGATCAATCCTGCCAATACATAAAACATAAGAATAAGAACACCGACAATCCCATTCATTCCCATACAATAACAGATGATCGCCGGTCCAACTCCAAAACAGACAATGTCACACAGGGAATCAATCTGGATTCCAAAACGTTTCTCTATTTCTGTTTCTATCCTTCTTTGTTCTTGCAATCTTCCCATCAAACATATCACACAGACCGGACAGTGCAAGACACAATACTGCAAGATCCAGATGTCCATTCAATGACAGCATCATCCCACCAATCGAAATCCACAGACTGATATATGTAAGTATAACTGTGTAATCATAAACACCTAACATTTTATTTCCCCCTTGTTTTTATTCTTTTCAGAATAACTCTCCAGTTATTTATGCTTTCTTCCTTAAGTTTCTTCCTATTGTAAAATTCGCCACGATCGTAAAAATTGCACTGATCAGTAATTCTGTATAATATCCAAGTCCTCTGCTTAAGATCATTCCCGGAATCAAAAGTGTGCTTCCAAAAACTGGTTCAAAAATCATCGAAAACAGTTTTTCACTGATGCCCATACCACCTGGCAGTGGCAGCATATCCACAGAAACTGAAATCACAGACTGCAGAAGAATGATCACGAATGCATTCGTTCCGGACAGTCCAAATGCCTTATATACAAACCAGGTTGCTGTAAACAGTGCGAACCTCTGAAATAGTGTGATTGCAAATACATTAACCAGCACCATCATATGATCTTTCAGATAAACCGCTGTTGTATGATACTGATCCATTGATGCATTCAGTTTCTCAATTCTTGTACTCTTATGTCGCATCAGATGCATTTTTTCCAGTCAGTTCCATTCCTTTCACCAAGAATAGAAACGTGCAAGCACCGGATGAAATACAAAGGAGCAGCATAGAAGCCACACAAAACAACATTTAAACCTGTTCC
>ENA-OPYW01000011-OPYW01000011.1-human-gut-metagenome-genome-assembly--contig:-NODE-11-length-20341-cov-1.474077_pt1 | contig 20341 bp, 17 predicted proteins | sample MGYA00242473_ERZ504483 | MGnify/ENA primary metagenome ERZ504483 (study PRJEB26092, sample SAMD00036221) | human gut metagenome | host: Homo sapiens | study: EMG produced TPA metagenomics assembly of...
CTCGTTCCAGTACTGATCATGACATATTATTCCGTTATCGGCGGTTGGATCACAAAATATCTGTTTGTATACCTCGTTTCTGATGGAATAGAAGCTGCGGCAGATGGATATTTCACATCCTTTATTACATCAGATATTGCACCGATCGTATTTATGCTGATCTTCCTTGCGCTGACAGCATGGATCGTGTTTCGCGGTGTAGAGAAGGGAATTGAGAAATTCTCCAAGATTATTATGCCGGGATTGATCCTTCTGATCGTGATCATTGCAGTCTTCTGTCTGACATTGACAAATACAGCACCAGACGGAACTGTTCGTACAGGTATGCAGGGACTGGCTGTTTATCTGAAACCGGATTTCCACGGATTGACAGTGAAGCGTTTCCTCGAGATTCTCCTGGATGCGATGAGCCAGCTGTTCTTCTCTCTGAGTGTATCCATGGGAATTATGATCACATATGGTTCTTATGTGAAAAATGACATTGATTTGAATAAAGCGACAAATCAGATTGAGATTTTTGACACAGGTGTGGCAATTCTTGCCGGAATGATGATCATCCCAGCAGTATTTGTTTTCCTTGGAAATGACGGAATGGCTTCCGGCCCGAGTTTGATCTTCATCTCACTGCCGAAGGTATTTGATGCTATGGGAGTATTCGGACGCCCTGCAGCGATTGCATTCTTCCTAATGATGGGATTCGCAGCACTGACATCCTGCGTATCTGTCATGGAGACACTGGTTGCAAACGGTATGGAATTGTATCACAAACCACGTAAGAAAATGTGTGGAGTAGTTGGTATTTACTCCTTTATTACAGCGGTTTTGATCTGTCTTGGATATAACAAACTCTACTTCGAATTGAAGCTTCCGAACGGATCCGTAGGACAGCTGCTCGATGTTATGGACTATATCAGCAACAGCTTTCTGATGCCGTTTATTTCACTTCTGACAAGTATCCTGATCGGCTGGGTAATCGGACCGGATTGGATCATAGGAGAAGTAGAACGCAACGGAGAGAAATTCAAACGTGCAGGTATGTACCGCTTTATGATCCGTTATGTTGTTCCGGTCGTAATGCTTGTCCTGTTCCTTGTATCCACAGGATTCGCAGATTTAATTGCATAAATTACTGGATATTAAATGTTTGCGAATCCGGAAAGAAGACGTTACATTTTACGTTTCAACATTTCCGGATTTGCAGCATACTCCAGAGCTGTTTCCGCAGTGATTCGGTTTTCCTTGTATAGAGTCAATAGACCAGAATCCATAGAAACAAAAAACCACCCGCTATTGGTCCTGATTATGATATACTAGACGTAATGAGTTGGTAGTGAGAGTGGAGCAAGCTGGTCTGCTTTCCATCAGCGATACGATTATATTAAAACAAAGGAGGACTTACTCGATGAGAGAAGTAAAAGCAGTAAAGATTAATGCAGCAGATTTTGCACCGTACGGAACATTTTGCAGTATGACAGAACCAGAGGGATATCCACTGGAGGGAGAGATTCATAAATTCTATCCGGACCGCATCTCAGGAACCTGTGTTGGAACAATGGCATTTTCACCGATTGAAGTTCGCAAGGACGAAAGAATTGTCAAGATGGCAGAATATCATACAACTACATGGGAAGGGATTGTTGCTCTTGATGACGACATGCTTATCCATGTTGCACCTGCTTCCGGCGGAACACCGGTTCCGGAACTTGCGAAGGCTTTCCTTGTACCAAAGGGATGCATGGTAAAGATCAATGCAGCGATCTGGCATCTGTGTCCACTTCCGGCGAATAATGAGGTACTTCATGCAATGATCGTACTTCCGGAATGTACTTATGCAAATGATTGTACGGTTGTTGAATTTGAAGAGAAAGATTGGTTTAAGATAATATTATAAAGATGAAACAGATTGATTTTGACCACGGAACGATTACAGGGAATATTTTGGGAGCAGCGTTACCAATGCTTGTGGCTCAGATACTGAGTCTTTTGTACAACATTGTGGATCGGATTTATATTGCCAGGATTCCGTCCGTGGGAACAACAGCGCTTGGAGCAGTGGGATTGTGCTTTCCAATCATTGTGATCATCACTGCATTCAGCAATTTATTTGGAAGTGGCGGTGATGTATATATCTCTGTTATGACGATCGTATCAAGTGTTCGTCAGATGGTGGAAACTCCGATCTATGCTATCAATGAAGGAACTTCTCCGATCTTGAGCTATAATTATGGAGCTCAGCGTCCGAAGAAAGTCAAGAAAGCTATCTGCGTATTGACTTGTATGATATTGATCTATACAGCAATTGTGGAGCGTGATTATTTTCGAACCGGAATTTCTGATCGGAATTTTCAGCACAGACAGTGAATTACTTGCCGATTGCGTAGAAGCACTGAAACTTTATTTCGCAGCATTTATATTTATGGATCTGCAGTATGTTGGGCAGACGGTTTTCAAATCATTGAACAAGAAGAAGCAGGCGATTTTCTTCTCGCTACTTAGAAAAGTATTTATCGTTGTGCCGCTTACATATTTGTTTCCATATACATTTCGCATGGGAACGAGAGGGGTGTTCTTAGCAGAGCCTATATCTAATGTGATTGGTGGAAGTTTGTGCTTTATTACAATGCTGGTAATGCTGAAAAGATCTATTTGACATAAGAAAAAAGAAATAGCTTAAGGATAATGCGAAGGAAAGCAGCAGACAATGAAAGAACTTGTTATCCGTTTACTGTAGAAAAAAAGACATGAAAAAACATGACATGATATAATTAAAAATAACAGAAAACATTGAAGATGAAGAGGCAACAGTAAATGGACAAGGGAAGTACCGGTTCTAAACAAGACAAAAAGATACAGTTGGATCATTGGCTTGCTTATTTTTATAACAGCACTTCTTTTGGGCTGTATTATTGTAAAGAACATAGAGAAAGAAAAAAAGACAGCAGCTGCTTATACTGCACAAAGTACAGTAAAGCGGATCAATGCACAATTAGATCAGTATGTTGAACTTTCAGAATTTCTTGAAAACGTGATTCTTGCAGGATATGATCTGAATCAGACTACATTCTCAGAATTGGCAGAAATGCTTCCGAATGAAGCAGGTGTTGTAAAAGCATTCGAACTCGCACCGGATGGGATTATTACTGATATTTTTCCAGAGCAGGGAAATGAGCAGGCTTTTGGAATGAATATGCTGACAGAGCATGAACGCAGTGGAGACGCAAAGCGTGCCAAAGAAACGGGAAAATATACTCTTGGAGGTCCATATCAATTAAAACAGGGAGAAACAGGAGCTTTGCTGTTCCATCCGGTTTATCAGAATAATATTACAGGAAATGACACCTTTTGGGGGTTTGTGATCATAGTTATCGACTGGGATAAATTTATAGATGAAATTGGCATGGAACGGCTAAGTGAAGCATCCTATCGTTATGAGATATGGACGAATGATGAGAATACCGATGATCGGATTGTTCTGGCTCAAAATCAGGAACATATGCCTGAGAATAGCCTTACGGTAGAGTGTGAGATTCCTAATTACACATGGTATGTGGATATCGTACCAAAGGAGGGATGGATTTCAATTTATCAATGGATTGCTGTTATTGTATCAGCCCTCATAATTGCCATGATGGGTGCTACTATTTTTGATCAGATCTGCAGCAAAAAACGTCGAGAGAAGCAGTATGCAGCTGAATTGAAAAAATCGGCAGAACAGGCAAAAGAAGCAAGTGAGGCAAAAACACGATTTCTGTTTAATATGAGTCATGACATCCGAACCCCGATGAATGCAATTATTGGATTTTCAGATCTTCTCGGAAAGAATCTTAAGAACGAGGAAAAAGCAAGGGAGTATTTAGGAAAGATCAAGTCCTCGGGCAATTTTCTGATGACGATTATTGATCAGGTGCTGGAAAAGGCTCGCATTGAAAGTGGAACAGCTGTGTTAAAAATGCAGGCAGAGAATTTGAGCGAAATGTTTTATTCTGTGAATACAGTATTTGAATCTGCTATCCAATCGAAGGGAATTCAATATTCGATAGATACAAATATACAGCATAAATACGCAGTCTGTGATAAGACAAAACTTCAGGAAATATATTTAAATATAGTGAGTAATGCAATCAAATATACTCCAAACGGTCAGGCGATTCATGTAAATATTACGGAAACAGCATCAGATGATAAAAAAGCATGGTATGTATTCATCTGTGAAGATACCGGAATAGGGATGAAGCAGGAATACCTTCCACATATTTTTGATGAATTTTCAAGAGAACATGCGGCGACAGAGAATAAAGTGGTCGGTACTGGTCTTGGACTTTCTATTGTGAAATCTTTTGTTGAACTGATGGACGGAAAGATTTATGTAGAAAGCGAACAGGGGAAAGGAACAAAATTCACAGTGGAAATTCCACTGGAGATTGCATCAGAAGAGGATGTATACAAAAAGAAAGAGTCGGAACAGTCTGTTATATCTGATAAGAGTATTAGAAAGCGAATTCTTCTTGCGGAAGATATACAGATGGCAAAAAATGCAGGAATGAACGGTCATATTGCAAAACCATTGGATGGGGAAAAAATGATCACTGTGTTAAAACAGTGTCTGGCAGATAACAGCGACGTCAAAATACAGGAAGATTTATAAAAAGGCATTCTTGAAAGAAATAACAGATGGTGTGGGATTTTAATATAATCCCACACCATCTGTTATTTATTCAGAGAACTTATCACTGTAACGGATATGCATGTCTGCCCAATCCATAAACAACACATAAAATACTCTTCCATATTGCTGGTTTTCTACTATTCTTCCATGATCAAGTACAGAAAGGTAAGTTCCATCAGCTTTTCGAAGATGAAAATGAATATAGTCATTTTCATTGCCGCTGTCAATTTGCTGCCAGATACTTGCCTCAATCTGCTGTTGCTCATCTCCCCGGATAAGATTTCGAAAGCTCTTCTTTGTAAGCTTAAACAGCTCATCTATATCTTTGTATCCGGCCATGTGGAGAAACTCACGGTTTGCATAAAAAGAGTTCATCATTTTCCTTGTCCGCTCTGTAGATAATAAACGCACCAGGAAGATGTTCAGAGATATCCTTGAGTGCAAATCCAAGTTGTTTGCGGCTCCTTGAATGGAGTCCTTCTCTGTAAGCCATACATCCATTTTTACCATGCAGTTTTACTTCATAAAGTGCAGCATCAGCACAGCGCATGAGCTGTGCACGGTTTGATGCAGCTATAGGATATTCAGCATATCCAAGAGAAATATAAAACGGGTAGTCATTTCCCTTGCATGAGAATATCTTTGGAAGCATAGTGAATTGTTGTAACTGTTCTTTCACATCATCATATGTGCAATTTGGGAGAAGAATACAGAATTCGTCACCGCCGTTTCGTCCCAACAATGTATCCGATGGAAAAAAACTCTTCATACTGTCAGCAAGATTCTTTAAAGCCCTGTCACCGTAAACATGTCCATAGATATCATTAATAAACTTAAAATTATCTATATCAAAGAGTGCAACTACATAAGGAGCGTTCGGATTTTTAGCGATCATTTCTTCTGCTAATTCATCAAATCCGTAACGATTATAAATATTGGTAAGTGAATCCATATGTGCTAGTTTCTGGAATTTGTTTTTATGTTCTTTTGCTGTTAACCAGACCCAGATAAGAACCGACAGAACAAATACGATAGAAGTATAAAGTCCGATGATTACAGCTATAAGTTTAGCATTTCTCCATCCACTCACAGGCATAACCTCAAATCTCCAGTTCTCTTCACCTATTGTAAAATCATAAGAAACAGGATTTGTTAAATTTCCATCTGACTGACAAACAACTTCATATGTGTCACTCCAGGGAGTGTCTGTTTTTGAAAGCTTATATTCATAACCAAAATTTGAAAGTGCACTGATCGAGTCGGAAAAAATCTCAGGAACACGCAAAATAACAATCGTAAATCCCCAGAAATATTCTTGTCCGTTTTCATCATTTAAGTAGACTGGATTGCGAACCGCAATTCCATAGTCACCTTGTTTTAATTCAAAGGGTCCCTGCGTAATGACTGTATGATTGTCTCTTGCATAACAGGAGATTTCACCACGATCTTTATCATGAAGCAGATCAATCTTACCCGCTTCGTTTCCTTCAGCAGGATAAATATCTGTCACAACACCATGTGGAGCGAGCTGCACACTTTCAATGGAATCAGACATAAGATTTTTAGCGATCGTGTTAAAGTGCTTGATCGTTCCATCATCACTGATCAAGATTTGTTCCAGAGTATCCGTAATCTCAGTTCCATTTACAATCTCATTTTTTATGCGTTCTCCATAGGTCGCTGCGTTTAATTGTGCAGTTGTGTGTCTCTGTTCTTTTTCAAAGGCGTCTGTTTTGTATACAATCAAACTAACAAGGCACATGCCCAGTAAAAAAACGATTAGAGGCACAAGCGTTTTCTTCTTCAAGTAAATCACCCCTGTTTAAGCATTCTATATTTTTGCAATATCGTATTATAGCACAGAAATTGAAAGATTGAATGAAATCTGTGGAAAAAACAGGAAAATTGGGTGTTGGAAGTGATCAGGCAGAGAAAACAAAAAACAAATGTACAGGAGTGATTTGCAGAGCCGTCAGGTTTGTGATTGTATTTGAGTTATAAATAGGATAAAATAATAGCATGAAATAAAAGCATAGTTTTCATTCTGTCTCGCATATTTTGCAATTTCCGGATTAGATAATAATGCAGAAAACTTTTGAAATCTTGTTTTATAAGATTTAATCATATACACCCTTGCCTATATTTTAACACAATGAAAGGAACCTGCGAACAGATTCCTTTCTATTTTTTCCTTAAGTTTATGATGTTGCGTTGGACGGGTGGTCCTGATTATCTCTGATCATATTTCGGATGGCAGGTGTCACAGTCATAATCTCGAAGACAGGGATCATTTTCCCATCAATCGTCGGTACAAGCTGCTGTGAGATAACGGCCTGCAGAACCATAGATAGCTGCACTGCGATCTGATGCTGCTGGTTTGGCGGGAATACGTCAATGATACGGTCAATTGTGCTGGCAGCACCAATCGTATGCAATGTTGAGAAGATCAAATGTCCGGTCTCAGCCGCCGTCATTGCGACCTGCATAGTCTCGTAGTCGCGCATCTCCCCAAGTAGGATAACGTCGGGACTTTGGCGAAGAGAAGCACGCAGAGCAGTCACATAGCTCTCTGTATCGACGTTGATCTCACGTTGCTGATGATACTTAAGTCATGTCTGTGAAAGAATTCCAGAGGATCCTCCAGCGTGATAATATGCTTCCTATAATGATGATTGATCGCATCAATAATACAAGCGAGTGTTGTAGACTTTCCGCTTCCGGCAGTTCCCGTTACAAGGACAAGACCTTTAGAAAAATTAGAAAAGTCAATGATCCGTTGCGGGATTCCAATCTCAGTCGGATTTGGCAGAGAGAAGGAAATGATTCGAATCACAACGGACAGCGCACCCCTTTGCTTATATGCACTGACACGGAAACGTGACAATCCCGGGATAGCAAAAGAAAAGTCGTCGTCACCGCTTTGTTCGAAGTCATTCACATCACGATTTCCGGCCAACTGGTAGATTGGAGATACAATGTTACTCGTATCGGCAGGGGGAAGATTTTCCCCATTTTTTCTAGTGATAATTCCATTGATTCGCATGGAGCATGGAAGACCGGCGACGATAAACACATCGGATGCACCTACTTATTGAATCAGCTTCATAGAGTTGTCGGCATCCCACGCATTGGTTGCTACTTCCTTCCAGGATGTGATCGTATAGAATCCTGAGGAAGTCGTCCATGGGTCATTCAGTGTTAAATCCACTTCCTGAGCCTGTGAGTCGTCAACAGTAGTAGTGTAATTAAGAGTAGCTGAATTAATTTCTATAGAAAAGTTTAAGTTCACATCCATATCCGATTCACTAGCATTGCTTCAATTTCAGAAAAAATAAGAGCTGGAATCAGGGGAGATCTGATAGGACTTCGCAAGGATTCCATCAATCTGATCTAGAATCTCTTTCGCCTGATTCGATGCTTTATAATAATTTGTACTATGTGCAGTGAATTTGTCTGCAGAGCTCTTATTACCGGCTGCAGAAGCAATTGACGGATATACAGTAGATGCTGAAACAAAAAATGTAAAGATCACAACAGGAAAGAATGAGATCACATTCTACTACACAAAGAGAGCGGATCTTGCTTACACAGTAAACTATTATGAAGAAGGAACAACAACGAAACTTCACGATAGCAAGAAAGTAGAAAACCAGACATTCTGTCAAGTGGTTTTGAGATATTTTTTGAAAAATCTCCAAAGCGTATAGTTGTGCGTAAAGTCAATCAGGCAACATCTGCTTCCTGCAAAGCCATTGTTTCTCTTGCAATCAGAGCCTTTACAAGCTCCTTCTGCGTGTGCTTTGCGTTCTCTGCGGGCATTGCATTGACAACGAAAATCGTGTCGCCGATTCTCTCTACAAAGCCGGTTTTCATTTTCTCCACGGTCATCACCTCCCTAGTATAATAATATGTAGTCTTGATTGACTACATCATTATTATACTAGGAGGTAGCGATATGCGTTATTTTGAATTTGTTCATAACCTTGGCTTACATGCCTGGGATATTCCAGCATTAGTTGCCCTGGTGATTTTAGTAATTATGATTATTGTGCATCATAACAATCAGAAAAAGCGTGATGATGATTTTGAGAAAGAGCTGGCAGATAAGATTCAGGAGATTCGAGGAGAACAGAACTCAGGAAATGATCAGACCGCAAGAGTATAGGAGGGAGATATATGGCATATTTATTTGAACATACCAAATTTGGTTTTTGCTGGTTGGACCTTCTTGCATTGCTTATATTGCTGGCAGTAATCGTTGTATTCGGTGTCAGAAATCGAGACTTGAAAAAGCAGCAGAAAGATCTGGAAGATCAGCTGGATGACCTGTATTCAGGAGATGCGAAAAAAGACAATTCGGTGATACAGGAATAAGCGGGAATGAAAAGATCGTGAAGTAAAAACAAAAGTTTAGAAGAAATTCTTAAATTAGAAGAAATTCTAGGATGAAATGGCAGCCGGGGCAGCAATGTTCCGGCTGCTGTTTCTTTTAGTGAAACTCATTGACATGCAGCAAGGAATTGCCGTATTTTAATGAGTAGAGTATCGGACTTGGGAATCCGTTGGAACAGATAAGGTTTTCAACTCCGATCGGAAGAAGAAAGAAGAAACAGATGCGCAAATACCGTGCAGTGATAACATTAGAATTTGTTGTCCTGATCGTACTTATTATGGTGTTATTCTATGCTTTGATGGGAATTTCAACAGTGCAGGGAAACTCTATGTATCCGATATTGCACAGTGGTGAGAAGGTTGTGTATAACCAAAGAGTCAGTGATTATAAAGCCGGAGATGTGATTGTCTTGAAAAGACCGGATGGAGAAGAGTTTGTGAAGCGAATCGTGGCTGTGGCCGGGGATACTGTGAATATACAGAACGGCAAGCTGTATGTGAACGGAGCAGAAGAAAAGCAGGAAGGAACGCTTGGTGAGACACTGACTGAGGAAAACAATCAAGTAAGCTATCCATTGACGGTAGGTGATGACCAGATCTTCGTACTGGGAGATAATAGAGAAGTGTCCGACGATTCCAGAGCGTTTGGAGTTGTTGATATGGATGATGTGAAGGGAAGAATTGTCTGGTATATGGGACGACTGTAGCGAGCAGTGGACAGTACTGATTGGTTACAAGGCAATGAAAAAGAAATAGCATAAATGAAAAGGAATACTGGAGTTCCGAATTTGACAAAAAAGGCACCTATAAAGGATGAATTAAACAAGCACAATGAATAGAAAAAATTTACAATGAGAATAATCAGTCACTAGGTGGAGTCTGTCCAAAAACAGATGAATCTTAAGACAATAAAAAAGATACATCAAATATGTATCAGAAAGGGAAATTATGAGAAGGAAAATGAAATGGAGGGTGCTTGCAAGTGCTTGTGCAGCAGCGGTAGCTGTGACATCTATGCCGTATATGGCAACGCAGGTCCATGCAGAACCAGCAGCTGTAACGCAGCAGACCGGTAATAATGATCTGAAGCTATGGTATACGAGCCCGGCAGATATTACCAAGTATTACCAAGGATGGCAGGAAAAGTCCCTTCCTATAGGTAATGGAGGAATCGGTGGAACGGTATTTGGTGGAATTACCAGAGAACGTATCCAGCTCAATGAAAAATCACTTTGGTCAGGAGGACCAAGTGAGAGTAGAAAGAATTACAATGGAGGTAATCTGGAGAATAAAGGAAATAATGGAGCGACAATGAATTCAATCCATGAGTACTTTGCGAATGGCCAGGATAATTCTGCAACTAATCTTGCAAAAAGCAACTTGATAGGTGCAAGTGATGATAACGGAACAAATGGATATGGATATTATCTGAGTTTTGGAAATATGTATATCGATTTTAAGAATGTATCATCCAACAGCGATGTGAAAAATTACACTCGTGATCTGGATCTGAATACAGCAATTGCCGGTGTTAATTATGATAAAGGAAGTACTCATTATTCAAGAGAGAACTTCACAAGCTATCCGGACAATGTTATTGTTACTCATATCACAGCAGACGGTTCTGAGAAGATCAGTCTGGATGTAAGTGTAGAACCGGATAATAACAGAGGGGATGCTGTTAATGGGATTGGTGATAGCAGCTATAAGAGAGATTGGGATACAAAAGTATCAAATGGATTGATTTCCATCAACGGACAGCTTAAAGACAATCAGATGAAATTCACATCCCAGACGCAGGTTATTACTGACAATGCCGGTACTGTGAAAGATGGGAATGGAAAAGTAAGTGTTTCCGGAGCAAGTGAGGTTACCATCATCACGTCTATAGGAACAGATTATAAGGATGAATATCCGTCCTATAGAACAGGCGAATCTGCGGATGAACTGACAAGTCGTGTGAAATGGTATGTAGATCAGGCGGCAGCGAAGACATACGAAGAACTGAAAGCAAATCATGTAAGTGATTATCAGAAGATCTTTGACCGTGTGGATCTGAATCTTGGACAGACAGTCTCAACAAAGCCAACAGACGAACTTCTTTCTGCATACAAAGCAGGAACTGCAACAGATGCTGAAAGACGTCAGTTGGAAGTTATGTTATTCCAGTATGGAAGATTTATGACAATTGAGTCTTCCAGAGAGACAACTACAGATGAGAATGGTTATGTAAGAGAGACACTTCCTTCCAATCTTCAGGGACTGTGGGTAGGAGCGAACAATTCTCCATGGCATTCAGACTACCATATGAATGTAAACTTACAGATGAACTACTGGCCGACATATTCTACCAACATGGCAGAGTGTGCAGAACCACTGATCGATTATATCGATGCTTTGAGAGAACCGGGGCGTGTGACCGCGGCAATCTATGCAGGAGTTTCCAGTGCCGAAGGTGAAGAAAATGGATTCATGGCACATACACAGAACAATCCGTTTGGATGGACATGTCCTGGATGGGACTTTAGTTGGGGATGGTCACCGGCTGCAGTACCGTGGATCTTACAGAATTGCTGGGATTATTATGAATATACTGGAGATACTTCTTACTTAGAAAATAATATCTATCCAATGATGAAAGAAGAAGCTAAACTGTATGACCAGATGCTTGTTCGTGGAGCAGACGGAAAGTTGGTATCTTCACCGGCATTTTCACCGGAGCATGGACCGGTTACAAATGGAAATACATATGAGCAGTCTTTGATCTGGCAGTTATATGAAGATACGATCAAAGCTGCAGAGGTACTTGGAAAAGATGCCGAGCTGGTAGCTACATGGAAAGCAAACCAGGCAGATCTGAAAGGACCAATTGAAGTTGGTGATAGCGGACAGATTAAAGAGTGGTATACAGAGACAACTGTTAATTCAATGGGTGATGGATATGGTCACCGTCATATGTCTCACTTGCTCGGACTTTATCCTGGAGATCTCATCACAGAGGACAATGCAGAATGGTTTGCAGCAGCAAAGGTTTCCATGCAGAACCGTACGGACGTGAGTACCGGATGGGGAATGGCACAGAGAATCAACAGCTGGGCAAGACTTGGTGATGGAAATAAAGCTCTTCAGCTTATTGAGAACCTGTTCAAGAATGGAATCTATGCGAACTTGTTCGATTATCATGAGCCAAAATATTTCCAGATTGATGGAAACTTCGGATATACATCAGGTGTAGCTGAGATGCTTCTGCAGAGCAATGCAGGATATATCAATCTTCTTCCGGCAGTTCCAGACGCTTGGGCTAACGGAAGTGTAGATGGATTAGTTGCACAGGGTAAACTTTGAAGTATCTATGGACTGGGCAGATGGAAATGTAAAAACTGCTACAATCCTTTCTAAGAATGGCGGAGAAGCAGTTGTGCAGACAGCGAATGCATCTCTTGCAACAGTGATGGACAGCGACGGAAATGTAGTTGATGTGACACCTGTAAAGGAAAATCGTATCTCTTTCGCAACAGAAGCAGGAAAGAGTTATACATTAAAAGACATTCCGGCATCCGCTACTGTGGCAGCTCCGACAGGACTGACGGCACTTCGTGCAGATGATGAAAATGTAAATCTTTCCTGGAACGCTGTGACAGCAGAAGAGGGAAGCAATGTAACATATAATGTATATCGTCAGGTAGAAAATGGAGATGTGATCTGCATTGAGACAGGTTTAACAACAACAACTTATAAAGATACAACAGCATACAAGACACTTGGAGCAATGAAATATCAGGTGGCCGCAGTTGTGGATGGAATTGAATCTGAAAAGAGTGCAGTAGTAACTGTAACAGAGCCGATTGGCGCAGGTAAGATTGACAATGCTGATGAAAGAATCGCATATGTAGGTGAATGGGGCAACTGGACACAGGATAAAAATGTCAACTATATGGATACAATTCAATATCTGAATAGTCCAAAGGGCGGAGAGACTGTTACTCTTACATTTAAGGGAACAGGAATCAAGGTGATCGGCTGTACCAATAAAGACAGAGGTAAGATTGAAGTATTTATCGATGGTAAGTCTCAGGGCGTAGTTGATACATATAGTGCAAGTACAGTGCGTCAGAAGGAATACTTCAGCAAAGATGACCTTAAAGCAGGAATCCATACACTTCAGCTGAAAGTTCTCAACGAGAAACAGGCTGCAAGTTCTGGTACAAAGATTGAACTTGATGCATTTGAAATTCTGGATTCAACACTGGTAGCACCGACAGGTGTGACAGTAAGCTCCAAATCCGGAATGACTACAGTATCCAAAGCAAACAGCACATTACAGTTAAAAGCAACTGTAGAACCGGAGAATGCAACAGATAAGACAGTTACATGGAGTACGTCTGATGATAGCATTGCAACAGTAGATGATAAAGGATTGGTAACATTCTTAAGTAAGAACGGAACAGTTACTATCACAGCAACATCCGCTGCAGATGCTACAAAGACTGGAACAATTGAACTGAAAGTTGCAATCAAACAGGATGTGGCAGAGGTTGAGACAATCGTAGAAGACGGTAACGTGCCGGCGTCAGGAGACTATGGAACAACAAATAACGCAATCACATGGCATGGAACATGGACAAACTGGGCAGGAGAACGGGAGAAGCATCACGGTGGAACAAAGACAGAGAGTAAAAATACGTCAGACGCTGTAGGAAGTTATTTTGAATATACATTCAATGGAACTGGTGTAGAAGTTTATTCTCAGAAGCATGCTAACTTTGCAAGCTTTGATGTTTATATTGATGGTGAAAAGATTGGAAATTATTCATTAGAGGGATCAAGTAACGGAGATAATCAGCAACTTATCTTCTCAAAGAAAAATCTTGAGAATGGTGAGCACACAATCAAATGTGTGGCAGTAGAGCGTGACGGAAAATATCAGATTAACTTGGACTACTTAAAGATCTTTTCACCAGGTGAAGGTGTAGCAGTTGATAAAGCAGAGCTCCAGACATCAGTTGAGGCAGGAGCAGCACTTGTTAAATCAGAATATGATGAGACAAACTGGAATGCATTTATGGCGGCATATAATGACGCAGTTGAGGTAATGAATAATGCTGATGCAACACAGGAGACTGTTGCTGCAAAGAAAGAAGCATTAGACGCAGCAATCAAAGCACTTGGAGAACCGAAAGTTCCTACAGTAGAAGACCAGACAGGTTCAGCAGTTCTTGTGGAAAGCAAGAAAGTCGTACTGAAATGGACGAAGGTTCCGAAAGCAGCAAAGTATAAAGTAGTTGATGCAGAGAATGGAATTGAAGAGATTGTAAGTGACACAACTTTAACACTGGAAAATCTGAAACCTGGAACAACTTATAACTTCAAAGTATATGCTCTGAATAGTGCAGACGTTGCATCAGAGAAGGCAATTGAGATCAGCAATGTGGCAACAATGGGTGACGGATCAACAAAAGGTGAGATCGAGTCTGTTACAAAGACTCCGGTTAGTGATGATTCTGTAAAACTCACATGGACATTAAAAGAAGGCTCCTCTTTCGCAAACTATGATGTTTATGTAAATGGTGAGTTGAAAGGTAATACGAAAGATCCAGAGTTCACACTTAAGGGTCTTGAGGAAGGAACATGTGTTGTTAAGATTGTTGCAAAGACAGCAGCAGGACAGTCAGCACTTCCAAAGCAGTTTTCTTTTGAAATGAAAAAGAGTGTAAAAGTACTCAGTGTAACAAACCCAGAAGGAATTTCAGTAGAAGAAGGAACTACATTCAAGGAGCTTAAATTACCAAACAAAGTAACTGTCACAGTGACAGGAAACCTGAATGAAGAAGTAGAAGTAACATGGGCAAAAGATAATTATCAGACAACACCGGGAACTTACACATTGGAAGGAACACTGACAATGGGTGAGAATATGAAAAACCCAGATGACGTGAAAGCTTCTATTAAAGTAACAGTTACAAAAAAGGCAGAAGAGCCGAAACCGGAAAAAGACGCAGACTATACAGCGGTGAATGCAGCAATGGAAAAAGCAAATAAGATTGACAGAAGTAAATATACAGAAGAAAGTCTGAAAGCTTTGGACGATGCAGTAGCGGCAGTAGAAAAGGGTCTGAAAGAATCCAAACAGGATAAAGTTGATGCAATGGCAGAAGCAATCAATAAGGCATATGCGGAATTGATTGAAAAACCTGCAACTGATAATGATAAGAAAGATGATTCTAAGAAAGATGATTCCAAGAAAGATGATTCTAAGAAAGATGATTCCAAGAAGAATAATTCTGATAAGAAGTCAGGTGCAGTTAAGACCGGAGATGCAACTCCACTGATCTTGTGGGGAACTGCGACAATACTGGCAGCAGGTGCCAGCGTTACAGTTATTTTACGCAGACGTAAAAGAAGATAAAAATTTTCCTGAAAAGTAAAAGGAAAGAAGTTTTCAAGAATTCTTTCAAAAGAAAGGGCTGGCATGTGCCAGCCCTTTCTTGGTATAAATATATTACTCCCTTTTTACATGTGAATATAATTTACGGTATTGCCTTGGTGACATTCCAACCTTCTTATTAAAGATCTGTGAGAAATAAGATTGGGAAGAGAAACCTGCACTGGAAGCAATCTGTGTTACAGAGAGATCAGAGGTTGTCAAAAGTTCTTTGCATGCTTCGATCCTTCGATCTGCTAAATAGTTGATCGGAGATTGACCAATGCATTCTGTAAAAGAATGTGCCAGATAAAATTTATTGATATGTGTGATCTCAGCTAATAAATCCAATGTAATATTTTGGGAATAGTTTGTATCAATATATCGTTTAGCTAATGCACATTCCTTAGAAAGCTGGAAAGAGGATTCAGAAATAACAGAAAGGTTTTGCTTTCTGGAAATGTATACCAAAAGAACCTCAAGTAATCCGTGACAGACTTTTTCAAATCCGGGTTTTTGTTCTTGAAATTCATGCATCATTAATTGTGCAAAATTAATAAACTGATTTTTATCAGAACCATAACTATAGAAACTATATCCTTTTGAAGCGTCCTGTTCAGGATCATCGAAAGAAAACGCAAGTCCTTCAACACCAAATACAATGTATTCCATTGGGTTGTTTGGAAGTGTTTTTTCAGTGTGTTCTACATAAGGATTAATGATCATTAAATCATCTGTTTTCATAGAAACTTTTTCATCTTCTATATAGAAGATACCCTCACCGTGCAAAACATAGAAGAGTTCTGAGAACTGATGTGTGTGCGGTAGAGAGTTCCAGTCACCTTCGTATTTAGAAATAGAAATATAGCGAAGACTAAAATCGTCGCGACTGCTCGTGGCGGAGCCAAGGTTGATAAATTCATTACTCATAAGTGCATATCCTCTTCGGTTAAGTTATAGTTTGTATGGGCCTTCTCAATTGATTAAATTTTATATAAAATATATGAAAAAGCAATAATTTTAAAGTGAATTCGTAAAAAAGACGAAAAAATAATATAACAATTCTATATATTAAACATATTATACATAAAAATAATAAGAAAAACAGTATTTTAGTAATAAAAAAGCAAAAAATATAACAAACCGAGCAACAATGAAATTGATATCCATTGGTGAAAACGTTATACTTTAGTCGTGAGATAAGTAAGAATAAAAGTTATTTGGAGGGGAACATATTGATGACGGGAAGATTGACGCTGCCGACAGATGCAGATGTTATTGACGAGACATTACGATTAAAGAATCTCTTGGGAGCAGATGCGTTGAGAGATTGTGACGGAACAGAGATGCCAGAAGAACTTCTGTCAGAGCCGGTTAAGAAATACGCTACTTATTATACAACAAGAAAAGATAATGAGTGGGCAAGTGCCAATCCGGAAGAAATTCAGCAGGAATATTTGATCAGTAACCGTGTGACAGCAAGAGGCGAAACACTTCGTATTCGCTTAATGGAAGGATTTCACACAGAGCAGCTGAAAGTAAATACGTTAGATGATCCAAAACGTTGGTGGGAAGTGATCGACCGTACAACTGGAGAGATTGTTCCTACAGATAAATGGGAATTTGATGAAGCTTCAGGAGAAGTTGAGATCCAGACAAAGGCATATCATGAATATACAGTAAGCTTTCTGGCATTCCTTATCTGGGATCCGGTACATATGTATAACTTCATTACAAATGATTGGCAGGATACACCACATCAGTTGACATATGATGTAAGACAGCCGAAGACACAGAAGTATGTAAAGGAAAAGCTGAAAAGATGGTGTGAAGAGAATCCGAATATAGATGTTGTTCGATTTACAACATTTTTCCATCAGTTCACATTAACTTTTGATGATCAGAAGAGAGAAAAGTACGTTGAGTGGTTTGGATACAGTGCAAGTGTAAGTCCATATATCTTAGAAAAATTTGAAAAATGGGCAGGATATAAATTCCGTCCGGAATTTATCGTGGATCAGGGATATCACAACAGTATGTTCCGCGTACCGAGCAAAGAATTCCGTGACTTTATTGAATTCCAGCAGATTGAAGTTTGTGCACTCGCGAAAGAGCTGGTTGATATCGTTCACTCTTATGGAAAAGAAGCTATGATGTTCCTTGGAGATCACTGGATCGGAACAGAGCCTTATGGTAAATACTTTGCAGGCATCGGACTTGATGCAGTTGTAGGTTCTGTTGGAAGTGGTGTGACACTTCGTATGATTTCTGATATCAAAGGCGTTGATTATACAGAGGGACGTCTCTTACCATACTTCTTCCCAGATGTATCTGCGAAGGCGGAGATCCGATCGGAGAAGCAAGAGACAACTGGAGAAAAGCAAGACGTGCTCTTCTTCGTTCACCATTAGACAGAATCGGATACGGCGGATACTTAAAACTTGCCAGTAACTGGCCGGGATTCATTGATGAGATCCAGAAAGTTGTTACAGAGTTCCGTCAGATTCATGAGAATATGCAGGGAACACCTTCCTATGTAGCACCATTTAAGGTTGCAATCCTCAACTGTTGGGGAGGACTGAGAAAGTGGATGTCCAATCAGGTACATCACGCAATCTGGCACAGAGAGACTTATTCAGCAGAAGGTGTGCTTGAGTGCTTAAGTGGTATGCCATTCGAAGTTGAATTCATCTCCTTTGATGACGTGAAGAAAGGTATTCCGGAAGACATTGGAGTAATCATCAATGTAGGTGATGCATATACAGCATTTAGTGGAGCTGAAAACTGGATCGATGAAGAAGTTGTAACAAATATTCGTCGCTTTGTTGACGAGGGAGGCGGATTCATCGGAGTTGGTGAACCGACAGCATATCAGCATCAGGGAAGATTCTTCCAGCTGTCAGATGTACTTGGCGTAGATCGTGAGATGTGTTTCTCACTTAATACAGATAAGTATAATGAATTAGATGCAAACCACTTTATTTTAGAGGATATTGAAGGTAAAATAGATTTTGGTGAGGGAACAAGCCGTGTCTATGCACAGGGCAAGAATTACCAGATCCTTGCAATGGATGGAGAGTACAGCCAGATGGTTGTTAATGAATATGGAAAAGGACATAGCGTATACTTTGCAGGTCTTCCATATTCTCCACAGAACTGTAGAATTCTTCTTCGTGCTATTTACTATGCAGCAGGCATGGAAAAAGAGATGAAGCATTACTATGTAACAAATGTTGATACAGAAGTAACTGTATTCCCGAAGAGTAAGAAGATCGCAGTTATTAATAACTCATCAGAAGCGCGACACACAGATGTATATATCAATGGCAACTGTGTATATGAACTGGATTTAGAGCCAGGCGAGATGCGTTGGGTAGATGATGTTGAATAAAGATAACTTATGAAACGCAAGGAATGCATTTCATATTTTATAAAGCAGTACTTTTAAATGTATAAGGAGGACAAAAACTATGAAAAAGAAAGTATTGAGCGCACTTTTAGTAGCAGCAATGTCAGTATCTGTACTTGCAGGATGCGGAAGCAAAGCTGACAACAACACTGATGCAAAGAATGATGCATCACAGGAAAACACACTGAGCGTATGGTGCTGGGATCCTAACTTCAACGTTATGCAATGAAACAGGCAGAGGCAATCTACCAGAAAGATCACCCGGATTTCAAACTGGATATTCAGGAAAAAGTATATTCAGATATTGAGACAGCTCTGATCACAGCAGCTGAAGCTGATGATTACAGCACATTGCCGGACATCTTCCTGATGCAGGATTACTCTTTCCACAAAAACGTTGCAAACTATTCAGGAATCTTTACAGAACTGACAGATTCAGGAATTGATTTTTCAAATTTCTCAGCAGGAAAGTTAGCTGACTCTACAGTAGATGGAAAGAACTATGGTGTACCATTTGATAACGGTGCTACAATCATGGCAATCCGTAAAGACATGGTTGAGGCAGCTGGTCTTACAGTAGATGACTTCAAAGACACAACATGGTCAGACTTCATCGAAAAAGCTAAAAAAGTAGTTGAGACAAACAATGTTCCAATGCTTACAAGCTCAGGCGGATCTGAGATCATCATCGAGATGCTTCAGTCTGCAGGTGCTTCTCCGATGGTAGACGGAAAAGTTGACTTAGTTAATAACAAAGCTCTTAAGAAAGCAATCGAGACATACAAACAGCTCATCGACGAAGGAATCATGGTTGATTACACTGACTGGGATCAGTACATCGCTTCTATGAACAAGGGAACAGCAGCTGGTGTTATCCAGGGATGCTGGATCATGTCTTCAATTCAGGCAGCTGACGATCAGGCTGGAAAATGGTCTATCGTAAACATGCCTAAACTTGATGATGTTGAGGGTGCTACAAACTACGCAAACTGTGGTGGAGCAAGCTGGGCAGTATCTTCTAACTGCAAGAACACAGACCTTGCATATGACTTCCTTAAGACAACATTCGGTGGAAGCGTAGAGTTATATGATGATCTTCTTCCAAACGCTGGAGCAATCGCAAGTTACTTACCGGCTGCTGAGTCTAAAGTTTACAATGAGACATCTGATTTCTACGCTGGACAGGCTGTATACAAAGACATCGTAGACTTCGCTGGAAAGGTTCCTGGAATCGATTATGGCGCATACTACTCAGATGTTAGAAGTGCATTAACAGATGCAATCACAAATGTTGTTCAGAATGGCGCTGACATTGACAGCGAGATCAAGAACGCTCAGGATACAGTAGAATTTAATGTTGGTGAGTAATCATCAAAGATTAGAAACAGAACGTACCGGGGAGTGCAGTATTGCGTTCCCGGTTCTGTTTTAGGAGAAAAAAATGGAAAAAGAA
>ENA-OPYW01000013-OPYW01000013.1-human-gut-metagenome-genome-assembly--contig:-NODE-13-length-20022-cov-1.210555_pt1 | contig 20022 bp, 30 predicted proteins | sample MGYA00242473_ERZ504483 | MGnify/ENA primary metagenome ERZ504483 (study PRJEB26092, sample SAMD00036221) | human gut metagenome | host: Homo sapiens | study: EMG produced TPA metagenomics assembly of...
CTGCATATTTTGCGATCTTTTGCTTTTCTTCTTTATTTAATTCTGATTTCTGCGCTACTGTCGGTTCATAGGCAGTTACTTTATGATTTAATGCTACTGCACCGCCGAAAACCTTGGTAAGTTTTCCTGCTTTGTCCAATGCAGTAATGTCTCTGCGCACTGTGGACTCTGATGCATCCAGAAGTTCTCTCAGTTCTTCCTTCGCCTTGGAAAGCTGGCTTCTTTTACTGTAATATAACGAAAGCGTCCTGATTCTTTCCAATGACGGCTCATCCAGTATTTTGTATTTCTCAACAGGTTTCATGTCACTCATTTTCTATACTCCTCCTATCTGTATTCTTTTCCTGTATGCTTGTCCTTCAGTACGATTCTTCCGACAACCTCAAATCCGGCAAGCTCAGCAGTATTCTTCATAATCGGTATGAGATTGCTGATAACTGAAAGCCGATCCGCTTCTCTTTTATGTTCTTCTCTACGAATATTCCCAAACGCAGCACCCGGTGTCGGATCTACATATCCTTCCCCATTTTTATTCATTATTTATCATTCCTTTCTCTTGCAGCTGATCTAAACATCATAAGCAGCATTTCTGATACAGGTCTTTCTCTATCTTTTCTGGCAGATTTTTTTACAGATTTCAAATCGTACCATTCTCCCCTGTAGTTTTTCTTTTCCGGTACCAACACCCCTACTTTGTATGGTATCTCGTCTTTCACTTTTTCGTACACATCTTCCGGCATTACATAATAATTAAAGTCTCCAATGAAGTTATGACCGTTTTTTGAATGGAAGTCCTCTACCGATGACTTTACCTCATAGCAGTAAAAATCTCCTTTTTCAATTCCGGAAACTGTATTATTTACCGGCTTAAATTTCATATAGTCCACTCGAACCGCATTGCTTGTAGCGTAATCAAAAGTCACTTCTTTTGCCCAATATATCCTCGGATCTCCGTGTGGGTTTATGTACATCTCTGTCGATATTGATAGCATCATCGTAATCTCTGGTCTATTGCTCATTATTCATTTCCTCATTCATATACCGTTATTGTATTTTCACTTCAATAGTCCTCGATTTTACATTTCTATTTTTTCTAAGAACAAAAACCTCTTCGAGTACAATTTTAACTTCTCCGATCGGAGAGCATTCTTCATAAGATCTTTCAATATTCCAATCCATGAACCCTCCTAACATTCTTGGTGTTTGTTCAGTCATGTCGTATCTATAATCCCGAACCATATATGCATGTTCTCCCGATACGAATACGACTGGTTGCTTTTCGTTAATCAATCCAATAATTTCTTCTTTGCTCATTCTAAATAACAAAAACAAATCTAAAATTCTTGTATCGCCTTTCATATTTCTCCTCCTAATGCGTAGCATTGAAGTTTTCAATCGCCCATTTGTTCCCGGTAGCTCTAACTGCATTTCTTACTCTTTCCTGAGGCGGAATTCCTTTTCCTTTATTCTCCTGCGGCTTATTTTTCACCGCAGGAGTTTCATTCTTCGTTCCAGTCATTATATGTCTTCTCCTTTCTGCACTTACAAAGTAGTATTCTTCCAAGCTTTCACAACTCCAGATCTATATGGAGTTCTTGCTACTTTTGGTATAGATCCACGTTCTAAATCAACATTGATCTCGTCAAATCTTTCTGTCATAAACCACAATAAAATGAACCAACTTTCATAATCTGGATTGTACCAACCTACTGTTTCTCCATATTTGGTCATTACATGGTATTTGGGGCAAAGTGCTCCTTTATGTTTCGCATTCTCCGGCAGACTTTCATACACCGGAATCCAGCTATCGTTCATGTTACGCCAAATATCGCCCATACATATCTCTTTTAATTCATCATATATCCTTTTCTCCTGTTCTCCTTCAACACAAGCTTCATCAAAAAGAATCTGCCATAATCTTTCATCGTTAATACTTATATAACTGCTGTTATTTACCTTCGCATACCTCTCATCACTGTGTTTACATCCATTTTCACTCCAATCGCAAACAGCTCCATCTCTAGCATCACACATACCGCACAACATGATGACCTTTCCACAATTCGGACAGAATATCTGATAACCGTCTTCTTCAACGTCCCAACATATTTCAACTTCCTTCTCGCAATGCGGACCAATACTCTGTAACCGTATTTGATTGAACATTATTTATGTGCTGGCGTATTATCTCTTTTATCCATTCAGTGCTCACATAATCGTCTGTAATACCGAATGCTTCAAATTCGATTGTGCGAGCATCTATCTCATCAAAAATCTTTTTTAAAGCCTGCATTTTATTCCTCCACTATAATCGCTGTCCAAATTTTACGCATCTTTCAGTCTTACCGGAAGAACCAGGGCTTTCATGTCAGAATCCTCTGCCTCGACAACCATTGGATTTACCGGCCGGGTAAGATTCAGAGTGATATTGTCACAAGTAAAAGCCTTTATGGTTTCAAGAACCAGACGGGAATCGAATCCGATCTTTATCGGATCCTTGATTTTCTCCTGAAGAGCAACTTTCTCCTGATAATTTGCAATATTATCCCTGATACTTACTGTAATCTCATTTTCAGATATATCAAAAACAGCCGGGCTCTTTTCATCCGTACACATCTTTGCCCTTGTCATTGCCCCTACCAGGTCGCTCTTTCCTACGATTGTGTAGTTGTCACTCTCGCAGAACATCTTCTTATACGGAAGATATTTACCTTCCAGAAGCCTTGTGTATATCACATATCCGTCTGTTCGGAAGATTGCGCTATTGGCACTGTATGATACATTCACATCATCATCCATTCCCATAGACAGGAGTTTTTTTCGCCGCTGCTTTCGGTACAATGATTTTCAGATCTGCAATGCCATCAGCCTTAATTCTGTCCCATGCGAGGACGTGACCGTCAGTCGCAACCAGATTTATGTATTTGTCACACCCTTCCAGATAAATTCCTTCCAACATAGGCTTAGACGGCTCCTTCTCTGCAGCTGCGTAGATAACATGGGAAATAGCCTCCATGAAGCTCTTGCCAGGAAGAGTAAGCTCCTCTCCCGATTCCATATCCGTCTTGCTGTATATAAAGTTCTCTGCCGGGAAGGACTGATAGCTGTTCTTGATTTTCTCCATTTTGATTGTTACGACATTCTTATCATCATGGAGCAGTTCCACATCTCCCTCCGGAAGATTCTTGATAAGGTCAAAAGCTTTCATCGGAATGATAAAGGATTCCCCTTCTGCGTCCTCGCATTTGACCTGTATCGTTATTTCTCCATTGGCGGCGATTAAATACCCTTCTTTTACCAAAACTCCTCCCAGAGCAGGATGTACAGTATTTTTCTGTACTACGCTTTTCAGCTTGTCGATAATCCTCACCAGTTCATACTTTTTTACTTTCATGATTCCTCTCTTTCCCGGAGTTCCAGACCATCAAGAAATTTGACAACCCCGTTACTATACTTGATTTTGTACTGTTCCAAATTGCTTTCATCCATGTACTTATGTCCGAAGATCTTCTTCATATCCCGAAACACCTCCCACGGTACCCGATAGTAATTTTCAAACCCTATCGAAACCACAACGAAACACACAGCTCCCATTTTCCTATACCGTTCAAAGCACTTTTCCTGCTCCTCTGTTATGACATCTCTCTGGATTCTGTCCTTGTCCGTATGCTTTGCGTCAAAGAGAATCATCGTCGAATCAGCCAGTGCACCTTTAAAATCCGGCTGTGCCCGTTTGGAAAAGCAGCATATAAACTGTCCCAACTTCCTGTTATGTACTCCGAGCACTTTCATCGGTTCCGGTGTCTTTTCAATCACGGAGATTCCTTTTTCCTCGTAAAATGCCGAAGCAGCTATTATCATCTGCTCAAAATAATCTCCGACTGCTCTGGATCGGCGCCCAGCCATTACCCTGTTGTAATTAGATGTACCATTTTCATCCGCCACCTTTATCAGTTTGCTGATCGTCACAGCTCCAACTCCCGGAATCTTCGCAGATTTGATGTAATCAATAAACTCTTTGACTCCGGTTCCTTTACCGTCAGATGCTTTTCCGCGGTTAAATCCTTCGCTGTCTGCTTTTGCCACACGGTCCTCCACATAATGCACCAGCTGTTCATCCGTCATCTTTCTCATTTTCACAGCCTTTTCATGGATAAGGATCTCATCCTCTGTTCTTCTGCAATTTCTCTTACTTTTTCCCATATCTCTACTCCTTGATTTTATTTTTTTCTAATCCGTCAATATCCGGAACACTTACCTCATGTTCTTCGCACCATGATACGAAACACGATTTGCACATGTGGGCAACGCAGCTTGTCTTCCCGCCTCTTCTTGCCCTGGCCGTAATGGATACCATGTCATTTTTCGGAAATTCTTTTCGGCACTCCACGCATTTTCCCATCAGCCTTTTCAGAACCTTGTCGCTCTTCCGTCTTACCTGAAGATCTTTCGGAATATCCCTTCTCATGTTCTTCTCTTTCACAATGTCAACCAGGCTATCCTTCATAAACACCGGGATCCCCAATGTGTCAGCCTCAAGAACGATTGATTTTATCCATTCGAACTCAGGAACAACCATTCCTTTTCTTTTCCATGTCTCCGCACCGATGATTATCCAGTCAGCTTTCCCTGCCAGTGCCGGCTTGATCCACTTCCCGGAATCTTCAAGCAATGGCTCTATGCAGATGAACTTCTTTTTTCCTTCCGGTAGAAATCCGGCTCTATACACATCATCCGCTTTCGTAATGGTTGTTCCGTAGTACATATTCGTTTCTTCCGGAAGATCTAAATCCATGTACCTCTCAGGATTTACCGTAAGAAATAAATAGTTATTCTTCGGATGCTGTCTGCAGATATTGAATACGTCATATATCCAGCTGTCAGGTACCCACTCCCCGAACATATCGGCCATAGCACCAACCAGAATATTCTGTCCCATTTTCAGCTTGTCCAGCACTCCGTATCTGTATCTGTGCAGTGTAGGCTGAAATCCAAACGGGTAAAGAACCTGCTGCCCCGTTTCATCGAGGAACGGTTCATCCAGAACATACACTCCATTTTCCATGCGGTATTTATCATGCTGCTTTATATTCATTTTCACATTACCGGAAAACCGCCTGCTCATCTGTCTCGCATAACAGTATTCACATTTATACCGACACCCAGTAATGATATTCAGCGTATGATCACAATACTCTATCTTTGAACGGTTCATATGTAGTTGCCTCCTCCTGTGCCGGCAATTTATCAAGGAGATTGCAAGCCTCCTCGACTGCCTCTTTCCTGAAATCAGAATAACTGTAATCATCTTTTACTCTGATTAAGATTTCAACAATCTCTCCAATCTTCATTTATCATTCCTCCCAATACTCAACGGTATATTCTGTCTGTCCGTTTTTCTTTTCCTCCTGCCCAGGAACTGTCTGCCGACCAATTCTTACAGAGTAACCTGCTTTCACAAGCAGCGTGGCGATCTGCAGTCTATCTTCCTCATTCCACTGAGCAGAACCCTTACGGATGCTCCTGATTATCTGTTTTGCCATTATCCGCACCTCCGCATTTCTTTCTCTTTATTCTCGTTTATGGTATCCTGCATTTTCTTCTCAAAGGCTTTTACAAACGCTTCTACCTCCGGTGGCATTCCGCAGTTGTGAGAGCCTCTGCATTGGATAATATGGTTGTTATTCCACTCCATTGTGAAATACGGTTTGTCCGGTTCAGCAGACTTTCTGACGAAAAATATGTTTGTCTCTCCTCTGGCCACCCTGTCAACATATCCTCCGACGCAATGATGTAATGCAGCTCCCTCCGCTTTTATCTCATCAGCAGTCTTCGGTACTACAAGCAGGAGACCTTTTCCTTTTATCTGGAAAGCATCTTTACAGTCTTTGTTCTCTTTAAAGATCTCCGACATAGCCTTTTTCGTCTGTTCCATACGCCTCTTTGCTTCTCGTTCTCTCCTTGCCTTTTCTTTCGCAGCCTGTCTGTCCATAAGTTCCTGATGCTCTTTTGCAGTACGATCATGCACTTTTTTTGAAATTCTTCGGCATATAGATGAACATATTATCCAGGTCATATTTCAGATCTTTGCACCAGTTAAGATACTCCAGCCAGTCCTTAGCCATATTTCGTTTTCTTTCAATACGTGGATCCTCTCGTTCTGTGTACCTCATATACGAATATTTCCAACAGCCACCCTGATCTCCCAGAGGATAATTCTCACATTCTTTCGTGATGTATTTCACGATTTTATGAAGTGTGGTTTTCCTGTTTGCCTGTTGCAATAGATCTGTATTGCACCCGAACGTCTCATAATACTCCTGAATCTGCTCCGGCTTGAACTGTAAGCCGATCTTCTGTGCCACCTGCAACAGCCGAAGTACATCGTGGTTTCCATCAACAGCCTGCAATACTCTGGTATTTACCTTTGTCAGTCCCAAAATCTCATATATGGTATTTCCTTTAACATTGACCTTGCCAGTCTGATAACCACTGTATCGAGAATTGATAATGCCTTTTGCAATCTTATTGAGCCCATCTTGCAGATCCATTCCATTTTCGGAAATTCCATATACTTTTTGATCGCATCCTCATATCTCATGGAAACTGTCGGAAGATTTGTTGAAAGCACTTCCAGAGCCGAGTATTTCATGGGGGTATGTTCCCACGCTGCGGCAGATTTCCTGGATATAATATACATTCCATGCAGGCGATCTTTCCCTGATCCGGACACCAGCGGCAATTTCCTCTCTGCTTATACACTCCCCCACTCATAGGCTTCGCATTTGGGTTTTCCTTTCGGGAACGTATAAATAGCTCTGCTGTACTCCGAAACATACCTTTCGATTCTGCCTTTATTTATTAACATGTCCACATAGCTGTCGCTTCTCATTGATTGGTGTGCTTTGAAGTACCGGAAGACAAAACCGTCTTTCGTAGGATCCACATAAACAAACCACCGTTCATCTTGTGTCTGAGCAGGCATTCGTCCTTTTGCCTTAATGGTTACCCTGCTACCGCAGAACGGACAGATTCCTTTCTCGTTATTCCGCAGACGGATGTTTTTTCTGTCCACAATTCCGATTTCTTTGCAATGTGTGCATTCACATAAAGCCTTACCTTTTTCCACTTCCTTGTAGATCAGGTATCGTGCGAAGCTCATTCCGGTATCCCATACCCAGTCGAAAAATTCTTTCGGTGCCTCCTTTATCGGATCCATTACCGCATCGATCTTGTCAGTCTCTTTCTTATGCTTTTCCTCCAGTCTTTTGTCCAAAACCTCTTGCTGAAATCTATGTATTTCTATCCATGGACTGTATTCATCATCAGGAAGGGCGTATTCTTTGAAGAAACCCTTTACTATTTTTAACTCTTCATCAGATCTCATAAATACATTCAGCCTATGTGAACTTTTATTCTCCTGATGATTCCACACATAATCCATTAGAGAAAAATTATACATTCCGGCAAATGAAGCTGTTAGCCATTTAGTCTTTGACGTTTTTAAATCCTGCGTGATATAATCATCGTGCGACAGAAATGTCCGGAAAGCTGCTTCTGTTTTTCCTTTCTTGAGGGCCTGAATCTCAAAGAAATTCAGAAGCAGTATTTTTTTGTCATCAATCAGCTCTGCTGTCACGATATGTCTCATTCCTCCAAGCCGATCTGCGACTTCCATCATTTCCGGAGTTGCAATTGGTCTTGGAATAGCAGATAATTTTCTCTTTTCCACATCCATCCCTCCTACAGCAGATCGAATAACGACATCTGACCTTCTGTTTCATTCTTCTTTGGAGCCTGCTTTTTGACTTCTTTCACCGGTTTCGCATCAGGTGTTTTTTCCGGTGCCTTTTCTTTGGCAGGCTTCTGTTTAGAGATCTGTTGCTTACGCTTCTCAGCATCCTGCTTCTGCTGTTTTTTCCGTTTCTCCTCCTCTTTTTTCTTCTTTTCCTCAATAGCCTTATCATCCAAATGGAAATAGTCTTCCGCCCATTCATAGACCACATCATCACGGACCGCCGCACAATTTCCATCCCTCTGTTTTCTTGCCTGCTCATAGATATAAGTAAAACATTTCGCCCATGTTTTATGTGGCTGAAGAACATCAGATGACAATCCATCATCTTCCTCGCAGCGTTTCAGAAGATACTTAATAACCGGATCGGCGAAATTTTTATCTTTAGCATCGTTCAGTTCCTTTTCCAGTTTTTCTTTCGCTCTCTGTTTTAATGGTTTCGCATTTTCCTCTTCTGCCTGCTTTATTTCCTCATCCGTCGGCGCCGGTAAGCCTTTCGCTATATCTGCAAGCGACGCTGTTCCCATCGGAACTAAGTCCTCATCTTTTGTTTTCTTTTTATCTCCGGATGTGGCCGCTTCAAATGCTCCCCGTTCAATCGCATCAATCGCTTTTCCCATAGGGCTTACAGGTCCATCATTCTCCGGATCCTCTTCTACATCGGAGATTGCCGATTTATATTCCTTTTCCAGACGGTCATTGGTTACGTCAAACAACGTATCTCCTTTTTCGTCATAGAATACCGTGATAGAATCTCTTCTCAAGATCTGGTATTTCTTATCTCGAATCGTCAGTTCGCACTGTTTATTCTCGCTTTCATATCCAGTCTCAAGATACTTTCCGACAACCTCATTCCACGGCCACCCGTAGGTATTGTCATCTTTCTGCTCCAAAGTGAAATGTTTTATCTCTGCTCCCATTGCATTTCCTCCTTCTTTTCAAAATCAAAAAACATATAATAATGCTCTTTTTCTATAGTCTGTTTCGTATCTGCAAATCCTCCTAAACTTCCGAGAGAATGGAACAGCCGCCTCCACGCCCATACATTTGATTGAAACATCGGCGTGATCCACAGCTCCTGCCCTTCCATTTCCCGTGGAAATAAAACGTGTCCAACAAGTGGGTTTGTTATGGTATTGCCTATGCAGATATAACCGGCACACCCAAGAAGCGAAAGCTGTATGTAACACATCATTCCAACAATTCTGTCTATATCCTGACCGACAAATAATACATGGTTCTGGAAGTTATGCTTTGCATTCCTCATGCTGTTAACAGCTGCTATCAGAGTTGCTCCGGCTCCGCAGGCAGGATCGCAGATGGATATATATCCATTTTCCTCAATCTGCCTGTCCACATCTCCCACCGTTATCTCCGACATCATTTTGCATACACAGTATGGTGTGAAAAACTGCCCTTTCCAATGGTTTCCAAGCTCCAGTTCCATGTATAACTCTCCCAGGAAGTCCTGCTCTGGATTCCTCTCAAGTGCTTCTACCACAATCGCAAAACACTTTGCAGGTTTGTCCACTCCTCCGAGACGTTCGATACAATGTGCATATTCCTTTTCCCGGTTGCTGAACCTCGGTTCAGATCTGTCTACTGCATTTGCAATACTGCAAGCCATTGTGCTTATCAGATCTGACCACACTTGCCATCCACTCCTGCTGTAGCACATCTCATTAAATATTTTTATGAACTCTTTTTTCGTTCCCTGTATTTCGCCGGTCATTGTCATCTCAATCCCTTCTCTCTCATCAGCCTGTCAATGAACTCCGGTGAGGATGGACGGAATGGTTCTTCGGTTTTCTGCTCGATCTTCGGCTTTTCCGGAACTTTCTCTTCAATCATGCCTATGTATTCCCGCTTCTTTTCCAGCACCGCCGCAGGTACCATGGATTCATTTACCGCACGTTCCACAATCGCATCGTATATCTTGAAGAAGTGAGCTCTGTTTGCCACAGGGTTATCTCCGTAGCACAATTCCCGGAACCCTATTCTCTCAACCGCCTGCTTCGTTGGACCGGAAAGGCTCTCCATAGCCTCATCAGATCTGTAATACCCATATTTCTGAATCGCCTTCTGGACATCTTCCCAGGCCTCCCCGGCGTCTTTTAGCTGTGGTGCTGTGTACTCAGCACATTTTGCTCTTATCTCGGAAATCTGCGGCGGGTAAGTGTGTGTTGCTATCAATTCCTGAAGTGCTGTCTCACACAGCCTGTAATCAAGATCTCCGAGCATCGTGTACCACAGCTTTATGCTGTATTTGTCCGGCATGATGTTAAAAGACGGATATGCACTTTTGATAATCGCTCTGATGATATCGAATTGTTCTGCTGTCAACCATTCCACCCCGCAGTCGATTCCATATACTGTTCTGTTCCAATGTTCCGGTTTCCACCTGGGTGAGATCTATATGCAGGTGCCTTATCCTGTGCCCTGCTCAGCCACCCGGTAATAAATCTTTTGATTCCTCTTGCAGTCTTTCTGTTTCTCGGATTGCTATCAAGCCATCCACACATTTTTCTAAATTCCTGTTCCACATCAATCGCCGGATATAACTGCCGGAGAGAATTCAAATAGTCAAAAGTGACATCGAAAGAACCTGATCCGGTAACAAGGGGTAAGGATATGAACACCTTCTGCTCGGAGGTTTCTACCTCCGGGCATAATGTATTTATATCTTTCTCTTTATCTATCTCTATCTCTTTCTCTTTTCTCTACGCTCCCGTTTTGTTCTAATGTGTTGCAAGGTGTTGCATTGGTGTTGCATTGCAACGCTTTTCTCTCTCTACACTGTCTTGAACGCTGTGTACTCGCCGCCTCGGAACCCACCATTTTATCGCATTCCGTTAGGCGGTACTCCGTTTCATCAACCAACTCTATTAACCCCTGTGCAAGCAGGAATCTGACAGTCACATTTACGTTTTCAGCTTCTTCATCCAGTTCCAGGGCGAGTTCTTCGTAGAGTCATCTTCCACTCCCTCGAAGTAAAGCCGGCCGTCCTGTTTCATGGCGATAAGCAGCATTTTCAGATAAATGATTGTATAAGTATCTCCCCCGGCGATCTTGCGAAGTTTTTTTATTGGCTTCTGCCGGAAGAAGTCATCCGGCAGCTTTAACCAATAGTATCGTTTTCCCATATAGGTGCCTCCTAGTAAATTACTTTAGAGCCCTCTTCCGTTTTGATAACGGTCACACTCTGATTGAATCGTGCTTTCATGCATCATCATGTGTGATTGCCATTACTTTTACATCCGGATAGCGCTGACGGATTGCCTCAAGGGAATCCACATAAGCCTGTGTTCCGTCATCATCAAGGAATGGAGGCTCATCAATGAACAACATTCCAAGCTGGATACCGGCGGCTGTAGCCTTAATTTCAGACAATGCAAGGATAACAGCCAATGACGCTTTTACTTTCTCGCCGCCGCTCTTGGATGCGTACGGAAGTGTTGTCTTACCATACTCTTCGATCAGGACATCCAGTGTAGCCTTGTCACCGTCTTTTCCTTTTACCGTTCGCTCCATCACGAAATCGACACCCATTGTTCCTCCGGTCATCTGGCCAAGGATATTGTTTGCCGTGTCCGTGATATGGGGGATGATATTCCGGATAATCTGATGAGGAACGCCGTCCTGTGAGAACGCCTGCTTCAAAACGTCATATCTCGTTGTGATAAGGGCGCATGCTTCAATGTCTTTCTTCAGTTTGGAAATCTCCTCTTTCATGGACTTAACATCTTCCGCCTTCTGGATAAGTGTTCCTTTCTGCACCTGCAAATCCTGAAGCTTTTTCTTTTCAGTTTCCATTCTTTCCTCAAGATCAGAAACTTTGGATTCCATACCGGAATCAAAACTTTCCATAAGTTCAGATGCAGAAATCATATCGGCTACCATAACGATCAGCTCTTCATCTTTCTTTTCAAGCTGCGTTTCCTGCATTGCCATATTTTCCCTGGCATTTTTCACTCTTTCCTCATATACCGGAAGTGACTTCTCCTGTTCCGCATATACTTTCAGTCCGTCAGCCTTTTCTTTGACCTGTTCGTATAAATTAACTTTTTCCGAAAGGTTATTAACTCTTTCCGTTATCTCCTGAGCCTGTAATTTGACCTCAGAGGCGTTTTCAGAACATGAGGCGATAGTTTTATCGTTTGACTCTTTTTCAGCCTCAAGACGGACACGTTTGAGCCTGCTTTCTTCAATCCTCTGCTTCTTTGCCTGATATACTTCCAGTTCTGCAATCCGTTCTCTGATGGACGTCTCCTTTTCTTTTGAATATCCGATGTTCTGCAGCTCCTCCTGTTTTTTCTGTTCAAATTCGGAAAAAGCAGTTGCCGCTTCTTTCATTGCCTCCTTGATTGTCGAAATGCACTTTTCCGTATTTTCGATTTTCGAGGCATCCTCTTTTCGCCTTTTTAAGAAATCTGCAGTTAGCATTTTCGATGTCCGCACATCCAGAATCTTCCATGTAGGCCTTCTGCTGTTTCTGCGTTGAAAGATCTGATTCCGCCAGCCGGAGCTGTGTTTCATAAGCGGCATTCGCTTTCTGGAATTCATCCCGCTTTGCAGATACTTCCTGCACTACAGCATCATGGGCATTCTTTTTATCCATGACCGCATAAAGCTCTTCTCTTTTTTCTTCCAATTCAGCAATCTTTTCAGCGATTCCATCATCAGAATCCGTATCCAGCTCAGAAAGTTCCTGATCAATCCTTGCATTTTCAAACTCTGCATTCTTAATAATGTTCTGGTATCTCTGGAGATTGGCTTCACAGTCTACTAAAGCTTTCTTCTCGCTCTCATAACGGATAAGCTCCTCTGATAAGATCATCATTTCATCCTCTGCAGCTGAATACTCTTTTGACTTCTCCCGGATGACATCCGCTTTTTCCAGGATTGTTTCGCAGGATTCTATAATGGAGTTCAGCTTATTTATGGATTCCTCAATAGACGCTTTCTCATTTTTTACCTGCTCTTTTCTACTGCGAAGATCTTCGCAATTTTTCTTTGCAGCTTCATACTTAACCAAAAGTGCCTGAGCCTCTTTCAGATCTGTGGAGATTTCTCTGATCAACTTTTCCGAGGATTCAATCTCTTTTTCCAGCTCTTCCAGTTCCTCCTGCGGATTGCCTTTGCTGGCGATAATATCATCTTTGATTTTACAGCATCTTTCTTCTGCATCAGAGTACGTTTCGCATCACCGAGACGTTTTCTCGCGTCCTGCTCCATAATTCCGTAAATTCCAAGTCCCAACAGATTTCCGAGGATAGAGATTCGTTCATCTTTTCTCGCCTGCAAAAACAGTCCGTACTGATCCTGCATAATAAGGGCACAGCTGCGGAATGTCATGGAATCCATTCCAAGAACCCTTAAAATCTCACTCTGTGTATCATTGATTCTTTCTTTTGAAAGGTTCAGCCAGTCGGTACAGTCCTCATTTAGCTGTGAAAGGTTCAATGTCGGCTTTCCTGATTTTGTTCTGGTTCTCACTACCCGGAACCTGCTCTCACCAATGTCAAATACAAACTCAATGGAACCGCTTCTGGCATCTTCGGTACCTCTGATCCATGACTTGTTGTCTCCTTCTCTGGTTTCTTCAAATAAGCAATCCGAAATCGCATCCATAAACAGGCTGCTCTTTCCTGCCCCATTCACGCCGTTAATCGTGCAGAAAGAAATATCATCGAAATCAAAGTATTCTTCCTTGTAGGTTCGGTAGTTTTTGACCTTAATGCTTACCGGTTTAAATACACCGTGGATTTCAACAGTGTTACTGCTCTTCATCGCATCGGCGATAATCGGCTCTGCAAGTTCCACAATTTTTTCTGAATCGGTAAAGCACTTCTCATCCAGCCATTTCTTGAGGTTTAAAAGAGGATCGCTTTCTTCGGAAAGGAGCTGTCGATTCGTGATGTTCATCATGCTCTCAGCTTCAATATCCGCCACATAAAACGCTCCGATTTCGTACAGATCTTTTTGCAATACCGGAATATTTAATGCCTTTTTCTGTTCCGTGTTGCAGCTGTACTGCAGTCTCACTATGGCGTCCATACAGGAAGATGTGTAATCTTTCTCGAGAAGATACATCTTTCCAGATCTGAGATATTCAGCCACATCTTCTTTATCCCATTTAATCGTCTGGAACTTCCGGTATGGAGTTTCATATAAATGTCCTTTTTTCAGGCTTTTCTTTTCAAATTCATGAATCCAGAATCCACGTTTCTGTCCTTCATCGTTGAAATTCATAGCGTTTATGGCACCAGAATAAAATACATTTTCCAGACCTTCGAGCATCTGCGGGCGGTGGATGTGGCCAAGAAGAACCGCATCGAATTGTGCTGTCTGCAGAGCCTCTCTTGGAATTACCGGCTCAAAATTTGAAAAGAACGATGTCTGTCCGGATTCCATATTGCAACCAGGAACTGTATAATGTGCCATCAGGATTGCAGGAACCATGTCTGCCACAATATTGGTCTGTGAGCATTGTGCTCTCAATCCCATAACCATTTCGCTGATATAATTGGTCCATGTAAGATTTTCTTCCTCTGCAGAGAGCCCTGGAAATTTTGCTCTGAACTCCTGCTTATCAAACCCAGGAATACATACAATGTCAGCGATCGGCGTACTGATAACCTGCGGCGTTGTAACAACAGCAACCTTTTTATTGTATTCCAGCATCTTTGTAAGTACACGGAACTGTCCGGCGCCGTCATGGTTCGGTGTTCCTCTCATGACAATCACAAATTTGCTTACTTTCGACAGCTCATCAATAATCCTTGTTGCAGTCACCATTTCGTCAGAATACCTTGCCGGCCCGATCTGCTCCTGATGGAACACATCACCGCTGATACAAACCAGATCCGGTTTTTCTTCTCTCGCCTTTTCAACCATATATTCCAAGCATTTTACGGTATCCAGAGAACGGAGATTCACTCCGTCCTCAACAGGACCTTTGAACTGGCCAATGTGCCAGTCAGCTGTATGCAATACTTTCATTACATCTCCCTCACTTTCTTTGTTAATTCCTCTAACTTCGGATAAAGAAGATTGAACTGCTGTTCTGACATTCCGCAGAAGTCAATTCCATCACCTGTCCACACTTCTCCGACAATGAGAATGTCTCCAACGATTGGATTTCCATGCTTATCAGTTTCATAAAGGAAACTTCCGACATAATTCACATCGAGGTCATGATGAAGTCCATCTTCATCAATCAGCATGCTCACACAATTGCCTTTTTATGTTTCCTACCTTGTTTGGTCCTCCAAGCTCTTTGTATAACCTGTTTGGCATTACATGCTCACACAGTCTGCATTTCGGACCGATAAGATCTGCGAGCACCTCATTCTGCTCGGAATAATTACCTTCAGGGAGTTCATGTACTGAAACCTCATTATCTGTTGTGATTTTTATGATTTTCATTACTTGTTTCCTCCACTTCATTTGCACCGACATTAATACGTATGCACTTGTATTTTTTAATCATTGCTTTATTTGCTCCTGTTACTCCGGATATCGCTCTAAGCACATAATTTGGTAACACATTCGCTGAAACTTTACATTCATCGTCTATATCAATGGTGATTTCTATGTTTAATTCTTGCATCTTACATCCTTCCTCCTCTCTGGCATTTAATGCAAAGCGGCCGGCCAAACTTATTCAAAGAGTATTCATAAACTCTTTCGTTGATCTCTGCTCCGCAATCATTACAAAAAAGTCCGTTTTCCTCTTGTGCAGGCTCACCACCAGCTGGCTCATCCGGGGCAACTCCATCGTGTACCGGTTCCTGATAATCTCCAGGATAATCATCTTCCGGAATATCGCTCTGAAATGCCGGATTGTCGGCATATTCAGAAACATCAAATGTATTTTCTGTTTCAAAATCCACACGTCTTACAGGAATTTCCGGTGTGCCGAACATATTATTCACGGACTGCATTCCCTGTGTAAGCATTGCCTGACGAACATTCGGATCGGAGTAATTAGGCGAAAATACAACCGTAGGAATGGCGAAGTTTTTCTCAAGTTCTTCGTGAGTATATGTTCCTTTCAGTCCAAGCAAAGCGCGAATAACACGGAGTTTTGCTCCGGTCATAGCCTTTTCCGCCCAGGTCTTTCTAAGCTGCGTCATATTTACAAGAACAGATCTCTCGATATATTTTTTCTCTGTCACACTCGTCAATCACATATCCGTTGACTTCTTTTCCGAATTTATTCTTCAATTTCTTAAACTCGCCTTTGAAGAGTTCAGCTGCGGCTTTCGCCTGCTTTTCATCGGTAATGCCTTTTACTGCTTTATCACCGAATTCAATTCGGAACTTAGCCTCTTCATCTTCCAGACAGATCACTTTCTGGTCTGTTTCTGTTCTGGCTGTGCCGTCGGCCTTTTTCATGGCTCCCTGTGCCTGCGCCCGGTATGTGTACTTATCAATTCTTTGTCCGTATGTTTCCTTTGGATTAAACTGAATTCCAGCCGCCATAGCGAGTTTATTGAGCATTGGTTTTGTAAGCGAAAATGCACTTACCCAGATAGTGTTTCCATTTCGGTCCTTCTTTCCACTGTCCACAGAACCGACTTTAAAAATGTCTCCGCTGTTTTCTCCGAGATCTACCGGGACTTCTTCGACATGAAATTTGTAGAAAGGATTTAACTGAACATCCGTGGATGTCGGCAACAATAAGTTGCACTGAGAATAATGTTTCATTACTTCTGGTAATGATGATAAAAATTCATTGCTCATTGATTTTCCTCCGTATTCATTGACTTTTTTCCCACATCCATGCTAAAATACGGATGTGGGGTGTATAGGTTTTTCACCCTTGGATTCACTCGCTAAAGCGATTGTGAAATCCGAAAAAAGTTTCTGAGTTAAAGCTTCAATCACTAATTCAGCCAGATACCATGGTGTCCGTCTAACACCGTCGGCATCGCCATAACGCTGTATTATGGATTGGAGCTTTTTCGTTGCTGTACTTACAGCAAGCTGATAGTCTTCTTCATTGATTTCTCTTCCGATCATCTCCTCTATTGTCTTCTTGTCCATACCCAATCTCCTAACCATTGCAAAAACAAAAACATTCCGTATGCCACAAGTCCGGCCGCGAATACTTCTCCGCCTATAGCATCATATCCTCTCACTTCACGAAGTTTCTCTGCTATTGCTATGTAAAAAAGGATTCCGGATGCAAACGATATTGCCAGTTGTGCGAGCATGATCGCCGCCCATTTCAGTTTTTCTTTCACTACTCTAAGAAATCTTTTCATTGCTCTTTTTCGTGAATATTTCTTCCGAACCGGTGGATTATATAATGCAACCCGTTCCGGCCGGAGGATAACCTGCTCTGTATTATTTATCAGGTCATACAGTACAAATGGTTTCATTTTCTTTCTCCTTTACACGATTATTCGCATCTGTCCGTTGTTCTCGGCACAGATAAGGTGAGACAGATTTTCAACTGAGCGAGCAATCCGCTCCTCTCTCATCCTCTCTTCATCTTTGCAGTCACATTTTTCTCCCGGATCCAGATAACATCCACATTCCGGACAAATATAACCATACATTCTCTTCTTCCCTCCTTTACTCAATCATGCAGTTTTCATTAAAGTATTTCTTCGGGATTCTCCCGTTTGGATAAGCCTTTGTAAGTTTACCGCTATCAATGCACTCCTGACGCATTTCCCGGATCATGTTATACGCTTTGGACTGGCTGACATCCAGGAGCTTCACAATGTCATCAACTTTATAGTAAGAACGGTTGGAACTATCCAGTTCCTTGACAATACCAGCAGCCATATCTCATCCTCCTATCTAATATTTTTTCTACCCATATCTTCAGCTCGTTAGTAATCTGAGTGACCTCATCCAGTTGTCTTGATAATGATTTCTAAATCTCCCTTTTCCTCTTCAGTGATCATGCCGTCTTCCGTGATGTCCAAAAGCAGATCTTTTGCCTCGATATTTTTCTGAACGAAGAAAGAGCTTTTACACTGATTCTGTCAAGATCTTCTGATTCAACTTCCGGGAAATCCTTTCCAAGCGGACACATATATTTGCAAAAATGAGCCTTCAGTTCCGGAGCATTATATATATCTGACATCATGAGAACCTCATCAGGAAATGGATTTTTGCTGCCAAGCTCTATTCTCGCAAGCCTGCTTCTGTCAATTCCAAGCTCCTCCGACGCTCCCTCTCTGCTATTCAGACGGTCATTGAACTTTGCGGCGTTGTAACGTGCCTGTGTGAAGATATTTTCCTTTGCTTTTGTTGCATACTTTGCCATTTAAGTGACCTCCGTAATAAGCTAAACTATAATCAAATAACTGTATCGGTGTAAGGAACCGTAACGTGTCTATCCTCACCGATCACCTTCGCGATCTCAGGTGCATAGACTCGGCCATTGACAACACCAGAAACATAATTTCTGCTAAATCCAACACGCTCTGCAAGTTCAGGTCACGTTAATATCATCATCAATCATGGATTTTTTTACTTCTTTGCACCATGTCGGAAGAATTCGTTTCATTTTTCCACCTCTTTCCGTTTGTTACCATTTGTTGTTTACATTTGTTTAAAACTGCCTTAGAATAACGGTATACGTTAATCAAAATAGAAAGGAGTATCTGCTATGAATAATCAGACTTCGTGGTCGGAGCAATTACAACGCATTGGAATGTCAGAGTTTTCGTCGGCTCATCAGGACATCCTTATGCAGTTACGAGAAAGCCGGATTCCAATAGGATCTGCTTCTCTTTCGCAAGCATCTGCCGAAGCCCTTATACGGGCTGTATCAGTAATGATTGAAGAAAATAACAAAGCCGTTCTTACGGAATTAGAACAGTAACTATTCATTTTGCATTACTTCTTTTGAGCTATTTTTAAGCTCTGTTTTTAAAAAGTGTTTTAAACATTTGGTGATTACAGTTTTATAATAATCCCCATTTGTGAGTTTGTCAATACTTTTATTCACATTTTGGGATTTTGAAAGGAGCACTATGATTATTCAAAGAGTATTATCTCTACTTGATGAGAAATCGCTTAAAGCCGCGGATTTATGTAGGGCTTTAGATATAAGCACTAGTACAATGACAAACTGGAAAAACAGGGGGACTGATCCACCGGCAAAGATGATTGTCCCAATTTGTGAATTTCTCGGCGTTTCATGTGAATTTCTATTAACAGGAAAAGAAAGCATATTTCCTGCAATATCAAACGAAGATTCTGAATGGCTGGTTCTAATTCACCAGCTACCAGATGATGCTCAATTAGAATTCAAAGGAGAGCTGAAGGGCTATATAAAAATGCCTTAAACGAGATGTTGGTGAACCAGCGGGATTGAGAGAGGCAAAATAATACCCTTCGAGTGGTACCGAAGGGGAAGGAGAGATTAAGTATGAGCATGATAAACTGTCCAGAATGCGGAAAAGTAATATCGGACGAAGCTACAACTTGCCCGAATTGTGGGTATGTATTGAAAAAAGAAAAAGCCTGCATGGATTATAGTGCTGGCAATCATAATGGGAATTATTGCAATTCTCGTTCTTGCTTCAGGATTCAAAGATCTTTTCACAGCAAAAGAGATTGATTCTGGAAAAAAGAAGCAAGTTGTAAAGGAACAGAATACCGAATCACAGAAACCAGCGTTTCAGTTTGAGGTAAGCACAGATGAAGATCTTGTGGGATTCCCAGACGCTCAGGGGTTTACCGAGGTATCTGACGGAGAATTTAAGACAGCAATGGTAAGTATAGGAGTAAAAGATATATCTGATGTAGAAATCGGGAATTACAAAGAAAAATCTGGCGTTTACTTTCTCGATGCAAAGTGTAAAACAGATACGGGTATCACGTTAATTATCGATTATATGTATATCTCGTTCTCTTCTGAGCCAGAATGGACCATTTGCTATATTGCGGACTACGATTCTGGAAAATATTATTATGTAAGTGAAGGATCCGAGAACGAAGTGGATATATATGATTACAAAACAGGTGAATTAAAATCAAAAGCCAATCATAGTTCAAACAGTAATTAAGGTGTAATAATGAGTGATATTGGAGAAAGAATCAAGGAACTGCGTTCGGAGGCAGGCATTACCCAGTTGCAGCTGGGTAAGTATGCAGGATGCGCCGGCCAGGTTATATCTAACATAGAAAGAGGATACACACGCCCGTCGGCAGAGGTTCTTAACAAAATAGCAGATTCCCCTGCATGTTCCTTCAGA